>Ga0207708_10000004_pt1 | contig 293087 bp, 281 predicted proteins | sample KBSK5101metaG_FD_184340 | JGI IMG/M metagenome (GOLD analysis project Ga0207708, IMG submission 184340) | Corn, switchgrass and miscanthus rhizosphere microbial communities from Kellogg Biological Station, Michigan, USA - KBS K5-10-1 metaG... | ecosystem: Host-associated > Plants > Roots >...
GTACTCCAACCTCAACAAGAACACCGGATACGTCCAGAAGTCCTTCACCGTCCCGGCCGGCACCACCAGTGTCAGCTTCACCGCCACCGAGGACTCCTCCCTGCAAACCAGCTTCGTCATCGACGACACCGCATTCAACGCGAGCTGATCGTCGACGGAGCAGCGCTCCGACAGTCCGCAAAGTAGGTTCGGGCCAGGCACCTATCCGGTGCCTGGCCCGACCTGTCGCACCGCAGGCGGTCGTCCGGGCCGGGCAGTTCAGGGGAGGGGCGTAGCCTGACCCGAGCACCGGGAGGGCCGATGAGCGAACGTCCGGACTGGGACGAGTACTTCCTCGAGCTGACCCGTCATGTCAGTTCCAGGGCGACCTGCGATCGCGGGCGCAGCGGTTGCGTCATCGTGCGTGACAAGCAGATCCTGTCCACCGGCTACGTCGGCTCGCCGCCGGGGTCGGAGCACTGCGACGAGGTCGGCCACCTGCTGCGCCGGGTGATCGACGAGGACGACGTGTCGCGGGTGCACTGTGTGCGGACCATCCACGCCGAACAGAACGCCATCCTGCAAGCCGCCCGAACGGGCACCAGCGTGCTGGGGGCGACGGTGTACTGCACGATGGAGCCCTGCCGGACCTGCGCGATGTTCATCGTCAGCGTCGGCATTCGGCGGGTGGTCTGCGAGCACCGCTATCACGCCGGCGCCGACACCCGCGAGATCTTCGCCCGGGCCGGGGTGGAGCTCAGCGCCCAGAGCGACGCGGCGATGACCTACGCGCAGCAGACGCCGGGCGAGACCGAGGCTCGGACTGCCGAGAGCGCGTCGGCCGAGCCGGCAGACCTCGGCGTCTCCCAGCTCAGCTGACCACCGCTGTCACCCTCTTCCCGAGGTCGAGAGACCGGTAGCTGTGGGCTCGGCGTGTCTGGCAGTGTCGACAAGCCAGAAACGTAGGGTTCGCCTCATGTCGGGCGACCCGATGATCCAGCAACTCTCGGACCTGCGCGTGCGTGGCACGCGGCGTCGCAGGGTGCGCGCGCAGGCGCTGCGGCTGGCGGCAGAGGAACCGACGGTGGTGGACCGCGTCAACGATCTCGGGGTGCACTTCACCGCCTCCGCCGTCGTGATGGATCCCGCCACCGGGCGGGTGCTGCTGATGTGGCACCGGCACTACGACATGTGGCTGCAACTGGGTGGCCACTGCGACGGGGAACGCGACCTGGCCGGCGTGGCGCTGCGCGAGGCCGGTGAGGAGTCGGGGATCGCCGGTCTCGAGGTGTGCCCCGTTCCGATCGACATCGACCTGCACGTGTGCCGGTCCTCGCGCGAGCCGCGCCGCAATCTCGACGTCCGGTTCCTGGTCGGCGCGCCGGCCGGCGCCTCCCGGACCGACACCCGGTCGCCGGAGGGGCATCCGCTCTGCTGGCGGGATCCGGCGAAGGTCGCCGAGCCGCACCTGCGCCACCTGCTGACCTCGGCGCAGGCTTTGCTGCAGGAGAACCCCCAGCCTCGGGGACTGCTGGCAGGCGGTTGGCACGGGCCGGAGTCGCTGGCGCTCGCTGCCACCTGACAGGGCACTGCCCCCTGCGCCGCCGCCGCGGGGCGCGCCGGAAACGACATCCGGGCCCTGCCCCGCCAAAGCTGATGCCTGGCGAAAGCAAGGCCCGGATGCGGGCGCGCAAGAACCCGGGCCTGGCGGCCCGGACAATTAGCTGGTCTTGGTGACCTTGAAGGTGATGCTGGTGCGGGCGAACGTGGTCTCCTCCACGTTCACCCTTTCGAGCGTGATCTTGTCGGCGTCGACCTTATCGAGAAGGTTGATTCCCTTACCGCCGAGAATGATCGGCATGAGGTCCAGCTGCAATTCATCGATCATGCCGGAATTGACACACTGCTGAACGGTGCTGACCCCGCCGATAATGGTGACGTCCTTATCGCCAGCGGCTTCTTTCGCGCGGGTAATGGCGCTTTCGACATCGGTGGCGAAATTGACGGTGAGCTTTCCGTTGCCCTCCGGAGCCTTCTCCGGCGGGTTGTGGGTCAGGATGAAGAGCGGCACCTGGTACTCGTAGTCATCGTTGATCCACATGAACGGGTCGGCCATCTCGTAGGCATTGCGACCCATGATGAGAGCACCGGTGTTCTTCACCGATTCCGCGAAGTTGTTCGACGCCATCCACTGCGGAAAATCGGGATTCAAATCTTCGGCACTGACGTAGCCGTCGAGGGACACCGTGATTCCGGCAATTACTTTACCCACAGAAAAACCTCTCATGATAATTGAATTCGCCTTCGCCAGACCCTATCAAAGGGTGCCTTAGGTGCCAAGCACTGGCACGGAGTTTCAGGGCCCGCGGGCACCTCCAGAACAATGTGAGTTCATACGTTATGCGCAGAACCGGTGGCTATGAAGGTCAGATGAAATAGGTTGAACGTTGTACCCGCTCAGGCGGTGCGTTGCTGTGACCGGCCCATCCCTTGCGCGGCTCGGCCAGCACAGCCAGCCGAGCCGCCGCCCGTCAGTCAAGCCCTCGGCGGTACCCGTCAGACAGCTTCGGTAGCAGCACCTGCCCCTCGGCGGAAAGGTCGCCACCTGCTGGATCGATCTTCCATCCGCTCCGAGCCGGCCCCGGGCGGTGTCCCGGCATCAGGGCGAGATGACCGAATCCGCGCCGAACCATGATCGGGTAGGCGAATCGGTCCAGGAAAGGGGTGCTGAACCAGAGCCGCAGCCACCACGGCGCCGCCTTGGTGTCGAAGGACGCGCCGTAACCGTCGGGGATCGAGTTCCAACCCTCCAGGCGCACGTCGGTCACCTCGTTCAACAGTTCGCTGTACGCACGTACTCGGACCGGATCGGCGGAGAGCAGGCTCGGCAGGCGTTGCTGGTGCACCTGAGAGAGCACCTTTTCAAACGTAACGCCAATTATACGCCGCGCCCTAACGGCCATAGATCTTGCGGCCTGGGTACCCCACGCTGAGCCCCTAGTGTTTCGGCTGAACTCATTTCGTCTTCGCCTGCTATCGCTTGTCTTGCACATCGAAAGCAGCGGGATGAGTTGGCCGCTCGCGAAGGTCGGTGATGCGAGAGATCTCGTCACCTAGCTGCAGGTAATCGAGGTGGCCGCTCGGTAGCACGACGTGGAGTTCGCCTCCGGGTTCACCGCGGCCAGCAATCGGGATGGTCGTGCCGGTGGGGGTGCGACGGCTCTCGGCGAGCACCAGTGACCAGCCTTCGTCGTCCGGCCAGTCCCAGATCGGTGCCCGTCCCGGATAGAGCAGGCTCTCGGTCACGAAACCAACCGGTATACGCGGGCGGCCACGGTGTAGCACCCGGCCCTCGGCGATCACGACGGCTTCTTGGCCGTTGGAAACGTAGGTCAGGTCTGTGCTCAGTTCCAGCCGCCACCTGTCTGGTGCCTGGTGGTAGAAGCGTTCAGTCCAATCGCCTACTTCGTAGTCGTCGAGGGCTCCGTGGCGGGCAATGGTTCCTTCGACGTAGTCCCATTGGGCCTGCAGCATGTGTCCGACTGCGTCATCTGGCTCGAGCATCGCGGGTGCCTTCAGAACTTGCAGCTGACGGTCTTGTAGCACTTGATGTGCTCGGATTGAGCGCTGCCTAGGACGTTTACGCCGGTTCCACCCCAGCGCAGGAAAGCCGAGTAGGCGTCGAAAAATACTGTCCACTTGTGATATGGCAGCACCTGGTAGCCGTGATCCCAGGCATCGATGATTTCGGTGCGTGCTTGTGATTGGGGCAGCGAACTACCGAAAGAGCCGAAGCTGACCAGCGTGCTGTCGCCCCCGAACCCCTTTTCATGCCGCAGCCTTTCCTTCCAGTTAAGCGCAATCGCATCGCCGGTTGGTGAGCCGTAGCGCATCGTCACGTCGACGCTGTGCCATTGGATGTTCAGGCCGTGGTAGAAGTTGACGACGCCCCAGTGGTTGTTGATATGGAAAATGATTTCGCTCGTTCGCTTGGATTGATAGCGCGCGCTACGGGTGGAGCTGGCTGCGAGCAGGGTGGTGGTGTTGTAGGCAGCCTGGTAGCTGGAGAGGCTGGCCGGTTGGGCTGGCGTCGGAGCTTGGCTTTCGGCCGCTGAGAAGGCCGCGTCTGCCGCGTCGGCCGTCAGGCCGGAAACGTCGGCGGTAGCCCCATTAGTAACGTCCTGCTGGAGTACCTGCAGGTTGCCGGCCGAGTCAGTGGTCTGCACCGTCCGGGTGGTGTCTTGGCATACCCAGTCGCTGGTCAGTCCAGCCGAGGCGGCCGCGCAGTCATCCGTCGCACCAGGCGCCCAGGTCGCGCAGCCTACAGCGCTGCCGCAGCTCGCAGCTGTGCCGTCGAGGAGCGTCTGGAAGGGATCGGACTGCGTTATGGGGCCGTCGCCGGCGCCGGTATGTGTCGACAGCTTTGCCTGGTAGGACAGGCTGGGATCGAGACCGGAGATCACCAGCGCTGTGCAGTTTCCGGTGCAGCCGCCACCGATCTTGTAGTTCCCGCTGACCGTATCGACCAGTTCGACGTTGTAGCTGAGCTCTGCCGGCAGCGCACCTCCTAGGTCGGCCGGTGCGGCCCAATGCACCGTCACCGAACCATTGGCCGGCTGGACGCTCAGGTTCTGGACGGCGTCGGTCACACTGCCAATTCCGAAGTCCAGGCTCTGGGACGGCGACTGCAAGCCGAGTGCGTCGGTCGCTACCACGGACATGACGTGGTGGCCGAGATTGAGGGCCGGCACGGTTACGTCGGCGGTGCTGCCGGCGACCGTCACCGTCGGCTGATCGTCGTAGTTGTAGGTGTAGCTGGTGATCGGTGCGGCCAGGGAGTTAGTGGTGAAGTGGAATGGCAGCGTGGCGGTCGGGCTGATCCACTGCATTGCACGAACAGCACTGGAAGTTACCTGCGGCGACAGCGGCCCGGAGCTGTACCAGCCCTGAACATCTATCACCACGTCAACCGGACCTGCGCCACCATTGCGGATGCTGATCGTGCCGTCATCGGCCGGCGCAACAGTCACCAGGTTCGTGCGGTACACGTTCTGTCCGGTGTAGTTGATACTCGACGTAGAAGGTTCGTCCTCATCGCTCGGCCATAACCGGAGGTAGCCACTGGCCGTGCTGTCAGCGGACTGAACCGTGCGCACATTCAGCGCTACCGCCGTCAGCCCATCCACGAGATTCGGAATGCCCGCCAGTCCGGCAACGGTGAAGCTGCTGACCGAGTTGGCGGCCAAGGTTCGAACCGGTACCGCGCGCGTATCGAGCAGGTAGACGGCCGCGGGTGTGAACGCTCCGCCGTTGCTGGACCCAGTGGAGGTGTAGTACCCCTCCAGATCGAAGATCAGATCGACCGGGCCACCAGCGCCGACCAAGACCGTAAAGCGGCCATCGGCGCTCAGCGGTACTGCCAGGGATTGCGCCATCGTCGAGTTGTCGAAGTCGAGAGCGTTGGTGGTCGGTGCCGGAGCGTCAGCAGCGAATATCCGTAGGTAGCCGTTGGCCGGCGGACTCAGGACCGTGATATTGACGTAGATAGCGCTGGCGTCCGGTGGAACTCCCCACTGGTTGCTGGCCTGAATCGTCACAGTGCCGCCGCTCGCGACCTTGGCCTGCGGCACGCTCAGGCCGCTGCGCGTGTCGGCTAGGCGCGCGGGGTTGAGTGGCACAAAGCCACCCGCTGTCGTCGAGTCCCCGCCAGTGAAGTACCCCTGCACGTCGATGATCAGGTTGACCGCGTGGTCTGCCAGGCGTGCAGCCTGCCGTCGGCGTGCAGCGCCACCAGCGCGGTGTTGGAGATCGAGTCGCCGGGATTGAAGACCAGCACCGCGCCGCTGGGCGTCGCCACGTCGCCCGGCGCAACGCTGACGGCCCCGATCGTGCCGGCTCCGACTGCCGTCAGGGTGAGGGCAACGGCGCTGACACCGGGGGCCGGGATTCCAGCCCGACCAGCCGCCGTGACCGTACGAACGGCCCCTGCCGGCATCGGGGTGGCATAGCCACCAGTGCCGTTGCGCGTATCGAGGAGCCGTCCGGTTGCCGGTACGAACAGCCCAGCGGCACCGGTAGAGGCATCGGCGCCGGCCCGCCCTCCATATGGCACGGTCGCGAGCTGCACCGCAGACACCGTCCCTAGAACTAGTGTCACAGCAAGTAGACACCGCGCAGCCGAAGCGACCCGGGCAGTGGACAACCTCAAGCAGCACCCCGCAGACCATCAGCCCGATTACCCGGGCAGCAGCCAGCATCGTCGGCAGTCAATGCTGACACAAAACTTAACACGGATGTGGGCACTCTATAGACATTTCAGAAATGCAGCTCTGATCGGACACCCCTCAAGACATAGCTCGAAGGCTGGCTGCTGCCCGTCAGTAGCTTGCGCGCCTTGCCGGCGTCTGCAGCAGCTTGGACGCTGACGGAGACCAAGATGGGCCCTTCATTGTGGCGGTCGGCACTACATCTTCGACGCAGACCTGTAGCAGAGCACCAACGCGCTCTATGGGCGCTCCGCCGTACAGTTGGCGAGACCTCAGGCGGAGAGATCGTCACCCGCGAGGTGCGGCAAGCAGACGGATACTTCGGGGGGACCACCGGAGTGGCGCGGTGCGGGTTTGAAAGACGTATCTCTGGTGCGCCCGAAGGGATTCGAACCCCTAACCTCTTGATCCGTAGTCAAGTGCTCTATCCGTTGAGCTACGGGCGCGTTGGAACCGAGGGCCGAGTCTAGCGGGTGGGCCGGAGGCCGACCAAAGCGGTCCCAGCCTCCCGCGACGCCGGGGGCCGCCGCGGCCCGAGCATGCGACGCCGCCCGAGCATCCCCGCGACGGGCAAACGCGAGGCCCCGCCACAAGGGCGGGGCCGCGAGCAGGGCGGAGGCTCGGGGATTTGAACCCCGGATGGGCGATTAACCCAAACCGCATTAGCAGTGCGGCGCCATAGACCGGACTAGGCGAAGCCTCCCTCGGCCGCCTGACCGAGCGCGACCGTACAGCCGCACACCTTACTGGGCCACCAGCCGCCGGGCCAACGCGACCCGGGCACACCCGATCCGGGGCACATCCGGCACCCGTCGCGACCTCAGCGCGGGCTGATCGCCGGCATCACGAACTCGTCCACCAGCTCCACCAGCTCGGCGTCGCTGATCGCGCGCCGGCGCACCACCACCCGGTGGATCAGGGTGCCGGCCAGCATCTCGGGCACCAGCACCGACACCGCCTCAGGACGCACCTCACCCCGCCGCACCCCGCGTTCCAGCAGGCCGAGCAGGACCTGCTTGCGCGGATCGAAGAAGTCGCACTCGAAGGTTCCGCAGAACGTCGCGTCGCGCAGCGACTCGCCCATGATCGAACGCATCGCGTCGCCCCCCATGCCGGTCATCAACCGGGTGATCCGGCGGACCAGGGTGAGCAGCGCGTCCCGGGTGCTGATCTCGTCGTCCAGCTGCATCTCGACCGCGCCCATCAGCGGGCCGGCCAGCAGGTCCCCCAGCGAATCGAGGACCAGCTCCTGCTTGGTGGGCCAGCGACGGTAGATGGAGGCCTTGCCGGTCTGGGCCCGGGCCGCCACCGACTCGATCGTGACGTTGCCGTAGCCGCCGTCGGCAAGCTCGGCGATGGTGGCGTCCTTAATGGCTCGCTCGAGCTCGGCGCCACGCTTACGCTGCCGGCCGGGCTCCTCTACCGAGGAGTCCGTAGCCGAGGTCGCTGCCGAAGTCATGTCAGAGGTAGGTGCTTTCCTTGTGGAATCCGGAAACCGGGGGGTCGATTGAGCTGTGAGCGAACTGACGGAACTCGCCGTAGTGCACGTTTGCGTTTCTTATCTGGCACCCGCTAGCCTACCTCAAGAAACGCCAACGTTCCTTATGACGATGTGAAGCGGGCAACACACGAGAAACCGCCGGGGCCGACCCGCATCAGCCCCGCCACACTGAACCTGCCGCGCGGCAGACCGCTCGGCACCAGCTCCAGCACTCGAGGAGAGTCGTGACCACGACGAACCAGCCGGCCGCCGCCGAACGGCACCGCGGCAAGGCAAAGCACCCCGGTCTCACCCTGCTGATCATCGCCGGCGCGCAGCTGATGATCGTGCTCGACGGCACCATCGTGAACATCGCGCTGCCGAAGATGGGCGAGTACTTCGGCAAGAACCAGACCGACATGACCTGGGCGATCAACGCCTACACCCTCGCCTTCGGCGGCCTGCTGCTGCTCGGCGGCCGGGCCGGTGACATTCTCGGCCGCCGCCGGATGTTCATGGTGGGCCTGGCCCTGTTCACCCTCGGCAGCTTCCTCGGCGGCCTGGCGCACAGCTTCGAGTTCCTGATCATCGGCCGGATCATCCAGGGCGTCGGCGGCGCGATCTCCTCGCCGACCGCGCTGTCGCTGATCGCCACCGAGTTCGAGGAAGGGCCCGAACGCACCCGCGCCTTCGGTGTGTTCGCCGCCGTCGCCGGCGCCGGTGCCGCGCTCGGCCTGCTGCTCGGCGGCCTGCTCACCGAGTACCTGACCTGGCGCTGGGTGCTGTTCGTAAACGTCCCGATCGGTATCGCCCTGGTCGCCGGCGCCTACGTCTTCGTGCACGAGTCCGACCGGCTGACCGGCAAGTTCGACTGGCTCGGCGGGGCGCTGTCCACCATCGGTATGGCCTCGCTGGTGTACGGCTTCATCCACGCCGCGTCCAAGGGCTGGAGCAACCCGACCACCATCGGCGCCTTCGTGGTGGCCGTGGTGCTGCTGCTCAGCTTCGTGGCGCTGGAGGCCCGGCTGTCCTACGCGATGATGCCGCTGCGCACCTTCCGCGACAAGAACCGTTCGGGCGCCTACATCGTCATGCTGATCATCGGCGCGGCGATGTTCGGGATGTTCTTCTTCGTCACCTACTTCGTGCAGCTGGTGCTGGGCTACTCCTCGCTGAAGGCCGGCCTGGCATTCCTGCCGGTGGCCTTCACCATCGGTACCGCCGCCCAGATATCGGCACGGCTGATGCCGCGGATCGGCCCGCGCAACCTGATCCTGTTCGGGTCGGTGGTGATGGCCGGTGGCCTGTTCTGGCTGTCCACCATCTCCGCCGACTCCAGCTACGCCGGGCACCTGCTGCCCTCGCTGCTGGTGATGTCGTTCGGTATCGGCAGCATCTTCGTGCCGCTGACCTCGGTGTCGGTGGCCGGCGTCGAGCCGCACGAGGCCGGCCTGGCCTCGGCACTGCTGAACGTCGGCCAGCAGGTCGGCGGCTCGATCGGGCTCTCGGTGCTGACCACGGTGTTCGCCACCGCCTCCCGCAACGAGGGCAAGCACCAGTCCCAGGTGCTGGGGGGACTGGTGCAGAGCGGCCAGGACAAGCCGACCGTGCTGCAGCACTTCGGTGAGCTGGCCTCGCAGGCCTCCGGCAGCGTGCGCGCCTCGGCCGGTGCGCTGCAGGACAGCACCGCCGTCCGGGCCTTCCACGAGGTGCTGGCGCACGGTTCGGCCCGGGGCTTCCTGACCGCCGCGATCTTCGCCGTGGTCGCCGTGGTCGCCACCGCCACCATGATCACCACCGGCAAGGACGAGGTGGCCGAGATCGACCCGGCAACGGCGGGCGTCCACTAACGCCTCTCGGGTATATCGCAACATACGGCACAGGGCCGCTCGATCCACCGGGATCGGGCGGCCCTGAGCCGTTGGCGCACGCTGCCATCGACGCATCCTGCCGTTGGCTCACACTGTCGCTTGAGGCCACTGACCCCCACGGAGACATTTCCGCCCGTTTGCTGGACTAGCTGGTCCCGTGAGGCTAGGGTCGCCCCGGTTGTACCTTAACGGGGGTTAATGTGGCTGCACACCGGTCTGTCCTTGTTGTGCTTGTCGTGGGGTCACTGGCAGCGGGATGGGCAACCAGCTTGCCGTCTTATGCCACCGGGCCGACCCCCAGCCCGGCCGTGCCCGGGTCAGCTCACCCGGGCTCGGCCCTCAAACCGCCACGGGACAGCACCCCACCCGCACCGGTCACCGACCTCCGGGTGACCGGCAACGACGCCCGCTCGATCAGCCTGGCCTGGTCCAACCCCACCGATGCGGACTTCGACGGCGTGCTGATCCGGCGAGCCGCGGGCGACACCCCGCCGGTCACCGCCTCGGACGGCACCCTGGTCGCGTCCCTGGGCAGCAGGCAGACGGTGTTCACCGATAAGCACCTGACCGTGGCCACCACCTACAGCTACGCGGTGTTCCCCCGGGACAAGAGCCGCAACGTGGGGATCGCCGCGACCCTGACCACCGCGACCCGCTCCACCAACACCGCAACCGGCCTGCGCGGCCAGCTGACCGACCAGCAGGGTCACCCCATCGCCCAGGCGGCGGTCGAGGTCCGCGTGGCGGGTTCCGGCAACTGGGTGGCAGGTACGGCCACCGCCACCAACGGCCAGTTCTCGGTCACCGGGCTGGCCCCAGGCTCCTACCTGCTCTGCTTCCATGCCTACAACGAGACCACCGGCCACTCCGTCACCGGGTACCTGCCCGGCTGCTACCGCCAGCAGGCCTACGGCTACGGCAACATCGGCACGCCGGTGACCGTGCGCGCCGGCAAGATGACCTCCGGTCTGGTCGACTACCTGCTCGTCGCCGGGGCGATCTCGGGCCGGGTCACCGACTCCGCCAATCGCGCCATCTCCAACGTGTCGGTCTCCGTGTACGACCTCGACGATCCCAGCCAGTACAGCTCCGGCGCCGTCACCCGCTCCGACGGCAGCTACACGGTGACCGGCCTGCCCGCCGGCTCGTACCAGGTGTGCTTCTCCAGCCAGGGCGCCACCGGAGCATCGACCATCGGCTACCTCGACGAGTGCTACGACGACCAGCCACCGTACAGCTCCGGCACCCCCGTCCCGGTGACCCTCGGGCACACCAGCTCGGGCATCGACGCGGCGCTCGCCACCGCCGGCGCGATCACCGGCCACATCACCGACCCCAGCGGCGTCCTGCTGCCGGCCATCTCGGCTTCAGCATTCAACGCTGACTACGGCTCTTACAGCTTCAGCGACAGCACCGGCGCGTACGCACTCACCGGGTTGCCAACCGGCAACTACACCCTGTGCTTCGACGGCTCGTACACCATCTCGGACGCCGCGCCCTACGGCTACACCAACAGTTGCGCCGGTGGCCACTGGCTGAACGTGTACGTGGAGGCGGGCCAGGTCACCACGGTGAACGGGACCGTCGAGAAGGCCGGCGGGGTCGGTGGCACCGTCACCGGCGACAGCGGTCCGGTGCCAGGCGTATGGGTGAGCGTGTTCGACAGCTCGGGCAGCCAGGTGAACTCCACCAACACCGACGAGTCCGGCCGCTACCTGCTCAACGGCGTGGCACCTGGCGAGGTGACGGTCTGCTTCGATCCGACCTACACCGCCGGCGGCTACCGGCGCACCTGCTACGGCGCCGAGGCCGGCGGCAGCGGTTCACCGATCACCGTGACCGCCGGCCAGCTGAGCACGGCCGACGTTCGGCTGTCCCATGGCGCCTCGATCACCGGCACCATCACCGACACCTCGGGCGCTCCGATCAGCGGCGTTCTGGTCAGCGCCTACAGCTGGAACACCTGGGAGGGCTACTTCTCCCAGACCGACGAGTCCGGCAACTACACCCTGAGCGGCCTGGCCGCCGATGACTACCGGATCTGCTTCGACCCCTCCTACGCCCAGGGTCCGGCTGCCGGTGGCTACGCCATGCAGTGCTACGACAACCAGCCCTCGATGGACACCGCGGACCCGGTCACGGTGGGGTCCACCGGCTCCGTCACGGTGAACGCGGTGCTGCGGGCGGGCGCCGCCATCACCGGCCGGATCACCGGCTCCGACGGCGCCGCGCTCGGCGGTGTCTATATCTACGCCTACGATCCCGAGTCCGGCCGGTACGCCACCGCCAGCTCCGACTACTCCGACGGCAGCTACCGGCTGCCCGGACTGGCCCCGGGCGACTATTCCGTCTGCTTCGACGCGGTGAACGCCCGCCAGCCGTCCCCCACCGGATACGTCAACGAGTGTTACGACAACAACAGCTACGCCCTGGTCCACGTAGCCGCCGGTACGGTGACCTCCGGCATCGACGCCGAACTCGCCGTCGGTGCCGGCATCAGCGGCCGAGTCACCGACTCGGCCGGCCATGGGCTCCCGTCCATCACCGTTGATATCTACCTGGTGGGCGGGTGGTACCAGGCCGGCGGCTACACCGACGACACCGGCCGCTACCAGGTCACCGGCCTGCCGGCGACCGCGGTGGTGGCCTGCTTCCGCCCCGCCGAAGGCGGCGGCCCGAATGGCGCCGGCTACCTGCCCGAGTGCTACGACAACCAGCCGGACGCCAGCACCGCCAACCCGGTCGACATCACCGCCGGACAGATGCGGACCGGCATCGATGCCCAACTCGCCGACGGTGCCGGCATCAGTGGCCGGGTCACCGACTCGGTGGGCAACGGCATCGCATACGCCTCCGTGGAAGCCACGGGGGTCGATGGCTTCTACCTCACCGCCTACGCCGATAACACCGGCCGCTACCGGCTCAGCGGCCTGCCGGGCGGCGCCGTGGTGGTGTGCTTCCAGGCGGCCTACCCGGACACCGGCGCGAACGGCACCGGCTACCTGCCCGAGTGCTATGACAACCAGCCGGACGCGAGCACCGCGAATCCGGTCGACATCACCGCCGGACAGATGCGGACCGGTATCGACGCCGAACTCACCGACGCGCCGGCAGCCTGATCCGTCAGCGGTCTAGCGGCTGGGCGTCCCAGCGAACTCTGCCCTCAGACGACTCAGCGTCTCGACAGGCTCGGCGTCCAGCGGGCTCGGCGGCCGACGGTTCAGCACTCGATGATGTTGACCGCGAGGCCCCCGCGTGAGGTCTCCTTGTACTTGACCTGCATGTCGGCACCGGTCTGACGCATCGTCCGGATCACCTTGTCCAGGCTCACGATGTGCTGGCCGTCGCCCTGCATGGCGATCCGGGCGGCGTTGATCGCCTTCACCGCAGCCATCGCGTTGCGCTCGATGCAGGGCACCTGGACCAGGCCGCCGATCGGGTCGCAGGTCAGCCCGAGGTTGTGCTCCATGCCGATCTCGGCGGCGTTCTCCGCCTGCAGCGGGTTACCGCCGAGCACCTCGCACAGCGCCCCGGCGGCCATCGAGCAGGCCGAGCCGACCTCGCCCTGGCAGCCCACCTCGGCGCCGGAGATCGAGGCGTTCTCCTTGTAGAGCACCCCGATGGCCCCCGCGGTCAGCAGGAACCGGACCACCCCGTCGTCGGAGGCGCCCGGCACGAACCGGCGGTAATAGAGCAGCACCGCCGGGATGATGCCGGCCGCGCCGTTGGTCGGAGCGGTCACCACCCGGCCGCCGGCCGCGTTCTCCTCGTTCACCGCCAGCGCGAACAGGTTCACCCAGTCCATCACCCGCAGCGGATCGGTGGAGAACGGGTCGGAGTTCAACCGCCGGTGCAGCTCCGGCGCCCGGCGGCGCACCTTGAGCCCTCCCGGCAGCAGGCCGCCGTGGCTGTAGCCGGCCGCCACGCAGTCCTGCATCACCTGCCAGATGTGCAGCAGGCCGGCCCGCACCTCAGCCTCCGGACGCCACACGCACTCGTTCGCCAGCATCACCTGCGAGATCGACAGGCCGGTGGCGGCGGCATGCGCGCACAGCTCCGCGGCGGTGGTGAACGGATAGGGCAGCACGGTGTCGTCCGGCTTGATCCGGTCGGCGCCGCTGGCCTCCTCGTCGACCACGAAACCGCCGCCGACCGAGTAGTAGGTGCGCTCCCGCAGCGGCGCTTCAGCCCCAGCGTCGGCGGAGTCGGCAGCGCGTTCGGCCGGTTCGGCGAACGCGGTGAACCGCATGCCATTGGGATGGAACGGCAGCGTCGCACGCCGGTGCAGCACCAGGTCGGCGGCGGTCAGCTGCGCCGGATGCCGGCCCAGCAGCCGCACCGTCTCGGTCCGGCGCACCTCGGCGACCCGGTCGAGCACCGAGTCGGTGTCGACCTCCTCAGGGGTCTCGCCCTCCAGGCCCAGCACCACCGCCCGGTCCGAGCCGTGCCCCCGTCCGGTGGCGCCCAGCGAGCCGAACAGCTCCACCCGCACCCGAGCGACCTTGTCCAGCAGCCCGTCGGCCTCCAGGCCCAGCACGAACGTCCGGGCGGCCCGCATCGGGCCGACCGTGTGCGACGACGACGGTCCGATCCCGATCGAGAAGAGGTCGAACACGCTGATGGCCATGCGATCATTCTGCACCCCGGCACCCGCCCACCGGACCGGATCGTGCCGAGCCGAGCGCCGCCGGCGTAGCGGCTCAGGTCACCCTGAACCGCGGCTCAGACCGCCGTCAGGGTGACCACGATGTTGCCGCGGGTGGCCTTGGAGTACGGGCAGAACTGGTGCGCCAGCTCCAGCAGTTCCTGGGCCTGGGCCTGTTCCACGCCGGGAATGCTCACCTCGAGCTCGACGGCCAGGCCGAACCCGCCGTCCGGCGTCGGTCCGAACGAGACGTGCGCGGTCACCTTCGAGTCCGAGGTGTCGATGCCCCTGGTCTTGGCCCGGTTGGCCAGCGCGCCCTGGAAGCAGGCCGCGTAGCCGGCGGCGAACAGCGTCTCCGGGTTCACCGCGGGCTCGGGCGTGCTGCCCGGCTGGGCGAGGTCGAAGTCCACCAGGCCGTCGGTGCTGGTGACGTGGCCGGCCCGGCCGCCGGTGGCGGTGGCCGAGGTGACGTAGGTGACCTTGGTCAGTTCGGTAGGCATGGAACTCCTTCTCGACGCGCCGCGATGGCATCCTGAACCCACTATGCCTGAGGCCCAACACATCACGCGGACCGGTCAATTCCTCGCCACCGTGCTCGACGTGAGCACCCTCTCGCCCCGGATGCGCCGGATCGTGCTGGCCGCGCCGGAGATCGCCGACCGGAGCTGGCCGCTGGGCTGCGACATCGCGGTGGTACTGGCCGGCCCGGACGGCCGGGAGGTGCGGCGCCGCTACACCGTCCGGTCCCGGACCGGCGACCAGCTGGTGGTGGACGCGCTGCTGCACGGGCACGGCCCGGGCTCCAGCTGGGCCGCGGCACTGGCCGGCGGCGAGCAGGTGAGCTTCTTCGGCCCGCGCGGTGAGGTGCCGCTGCCGCCGGCGGACTGGCTGCTGGCACTCACCGACGAGTCCGGCCTGCCCGCGATCGGCGCGCTGGCCGACGCCGCCGAGGCGGCCGGCCGGCGGCTGCGGGTACTGGCCGAGATCGCCGACGACGCCGAGCGCTACCCGCTGCCCGGCAACGCCGAGGTGCGCTGGCTCCCCCGCGACAGCCGCCCGGCCGGCCGGCCGGAGCTGCTGATCGAGGCGGTCGAGGCAGAACAACCCGGCCCCGGCGCGGGGTTCGGCTACCTGCTCGGCGAGTCCAGGGTGATCGGGGTGGTGCGCGACGCGCTGGAACGGCTGGGGCTCAGCCGGTCCGAGGTGTACGCCAAGGGGTACTGGAACCTGAACTCGCGCCCGACCCGGTGAGGCCCGCCGGGTCGCGCAACGCCCGGTCCAGCACCGCCCCGGCCGCACCGCGCACCGCGGCGTCGATGCCCAGCGGGGACCGGCTCAGCCACCCGGCGCCCAGCGGTGCCAGCGCCCGCCGGTCCAGCTCTTCGGCCAGCGTCGGGACGAGGGCGTCGAACAGCCGGGCGTAATTGCCGCCGAGCACCACGGTCGGCAGGTCCAGCACGTTGAGCAGCGAGGCCAGTCCGACCCCCAGGGCGCTGCCGGCCTGCTCCACCGCGGCCGTCGCCGCCGGGTCGCCGGCCGCCACCGCGTCCACCAGGCCGTCCAGGTCCGGCTGCCCCGCGGTCCGCAGCAGCACCTCTTGGCCGGCGTACTGCTCCACGCAGCCCCGGCCACCGCAGCCGCAGGCCGGGCCGTCCCGGGTCACCACCACGTGCCCGAGCTCGCCGGCCGAGCCGTGCACCCCGCGAAACAGCTCGCCGGCCACCACCAGCCCGGCGCCCACCCCGATCTCGCCGGAGACGTAGACGAAGTCCGGCCCGATCGCCGGCCGGGCACGAAGGCACGCCAGCGCCCCCAGGTTGGCCTCGTTGTCGACCAGCAGCGCCGGCAGGCCGAGGGCGGCAGCCAGCTGCCGGCCGGGAGCCGTGCCGGTCAGGCTCGGCAGGTTGGGGGCGCGCAGCACCGTGCCGCCGGGATCGACCACGCCGGGCAGCGCCAGCCCGGCACCGAGCAACGGCTGGCCGACCTCGCCGGCCACCGCTTCGGCCAGTGCCACCGCCTGCGCCAGGATGCCGGCCGGGTCGGCACCCCGGTCGGCCATCGGCCGGTGCCGGTAACAGCGCAGCGTCCCGGTCAGGTCCAGCACGCAGGCGGCGAGGTAGTCGACGTTGATCTCCACGCCGAGCGCCACCGGGCCGTCCGGATCGAGCTGCACCGGCCGCGCCGGCCGTCCCACCCCGGTGGCGGCCGGCTCGCCCTCGACCGCGATCCGGCGGGCGATCAGGTCGTCCACCAGGCTGGACACGGTGGCCTTGGTCAACCCGGTGCGCTGCGCCAGCACGGCGCGCGAATTGGGGCCCTCGGCCAGCGCCGTGCTGATCAGGCCCAGGTTGTGCCGCCGGACGGTCTGCTGGCCGGCCGGGCCGCCCGGCGTGGTCATCGGTGCTCTGCTCGCCGGCCGGGCTCACGCTCCAGGAACCGGGCGGCCGCCTCCGCGTAGCGCTCCCGCAGCCCCGGCGTGGCGGCCGCCTCGAAGACAGCCGGCCGGCCCAGCTGCCAGCTCGGCGGCTCGGCGCTGCCGGCCAGCACCCAGGCAGCCTGCCGGGCTGCGCCGTCGGCGACGTACTCACCTGGCTCGGGCACCGTGACCGGCACCCCGAACACCGCCGGCGCGATCCGCCGCACCGCCTCGGACCGGGCGGCGCCGCCGACCAGGTGCACGCCGGCCACCGACACCCCCTGGGCGGCCAGGGCGTCCAGGCCGGCGGCCAGCCCGCACAGCATGCCCTCCACCGCCGCCCGGGCCAGGTTCGCCGGCTGCGCGTTGGCCAGCGTCAGCCCGTGTACCGCGCCGGTGGCGTGCGGCAAGTTGGGGGTCCGCTCGCCCTCCAGGTACGGCACCACGGTCACCCCGCCGGCGCCGGGCTCGGCCGCCAGCGCCAGCGCACTCAGCTCGGCCAGCCCCACCCCGAGCAGGGCGGCCGCCGCGTCCAGCACCCGGGCGGCGTTCAGGGTGCAGGCCAGCGGCAGGAACGCCCCCGTCGCGTCGCAGAAGCCGGCCACCAGCCCGGTCTCGTCGGCGGCCGGGCGCTCGCTGCGGGCACACGCCACCCCGGACGTCCCGAGCGAGACCAGCACGTTCGTCCCCAGCTGGACGCCGAGCGCGGCGGCCGCGTTGTCGCCCGCGCCGGGGCCGAGCAGCAGGCCGTCCGGCGACTGCGCAACGGCCTCGGCCGGTCCGGCGACCCGCGGCAGCACCGGCTGGTGGCCGAGCGCCCGGACCAGCAGGTCGGTGCGGTAGGAGTTGCTCCGGCCGTCGAAATAGCCGGTGCCCGAGGCGTCCGAGCGATCGGTGACCAGCCCGGCAAGGGACTCCGCCCCGGCCAGCCGCCAGCTCAGCCAGTCGTGCGGCAGGCACACCGCGGCGGTCCGGGCGGCGGAGTCCGGCTCGTGCTCGGCCAGCCAGCGCAGCTTGCTGACGGTGAAAGATGCCACCGGCACGCTGCCGACCGCCTCGGCCCAGTGCCGGGCCCCGAGCTCGGTGACCAGGTCGGCCGCCGCGGCCGCCGAGCGGGTGTCGTTCCACAGCAGCGCCGGCCGGACCACCCGGCCGGCGTCGTCCAGGCAGACCATGCCGTGCTGCTGACCGGCCACGCTCAGGGCGCGGACGCCGTCCAGGCCGCCGGCCCGGTCCAGCGCGGTGGTAAGCGCCTGCCACCAGGCGTCCGGGTGCACCTCGGTGCCGTCCGGGTGCTCGGCCCGGCCGGAGCGCACCAGCTCACCCGTCGCGGCGTCGCGGACCACCACCTTGCAGGACTGGGTGGACGAATCCACCCCGGCGACCAGCGCGCTCCTCACGTCGGCTCGTCGGAACTCAGCGCGCGCCGGTCAGGTGTTCCAGCGCGAGCTGGTTGAGCCGGACGAAGCCGTAGCCGCGCTCGGCGACCTGGCCGGCGTCGAAGTCCTCGAACGCGCTCCGGTCGGCCAGCAGTTCGGCGTAGCCCTCGCCGTCGGCCAGGGTCGGGCGGCTCAGCTCGGCCACCTTGGCCTCGGCCAGCGCCTGCTGTACCTCGGGGTCGGCGCGGAAGGCGGCGGCCCGCTCCTTGAGGATCAGGTAGGTGCGCATGTTGGCACGCGCCGACTCCCAGACCCCGTCGTAATCCTCGGTCCGGGACGGCTTGTAGTCGAAGTGCCGCGGCCCGGTGTAGGCGGGGCTGCCGTCCGCCCCGGCGGACTCCAGCAGGTCCACCAGTCCGAAGGCGTTGAGCAGGTCGCCGTGGCCGAACACCAGGTCCTGGTCGAACTTGATGCTGCGCTGGCCGTTGAGGTCGATGTGGAACAGCTTGCCGTGCCAGAGCGCCTGGGCGACGCTGTGCACGAAGTTCAGCCCGGCCATCTGCTCGTGGCCGACCTCGGGGTTCACGCCGACCAGCTCGGGCCGGTCCAGGCTGGCGATGAAGGCCAGCGCGTTGCCGACCGTGGGCAGCAGGATGTCGCCGCGCGGCTCGTTGGGCTTGGGTTCGAGGGCGAACCGGATCGGATAGCCCCGGTCGGTGACGAACTGGGTCAGCAGGTTCATCGACTCGCGGTAGCGGTCCAGCGCGGCCCGGACGTCCTTGGCGCTGTCGTACTCGCTGCCCTCCCGGCCGCCCCACAGCACGAAGGTCTCAGCGCCCAGCTCGGCAGCCAGCTCGATGTTGCGCAGCACCTTGCGCAGCGCGTACCGGCGCACCGAGCGGTCGTTGCTGGTGAAGCCGCCGTCCTTGAACACCGGGTGGGTGAACAGGTTGGTGGTGATCATCGGCACCACCAGGCCGGTCTCGTCCAGCGCCTGCCGGAACTCGGCCAGCCGCTTGTCGCGGTCGGCGGCCGAGGAACCGAACGGCACCAGGTCGTCGTCGTGGAAGGTGATGCCGTACGCACCGAGCTCGGCCAGCCGGTGCACCGCCTCGATCGGGTCCAGCGGCGCGCGGCTGGCGTCGCCGAACTGGTCACGCGCCTGCCAGCCGACGGTCCAGAGCCCGAAGGAGAACCGGTCCGCTCTGGTAGGGGTGAGCGCAGTGGGGGTGAGCGTGCTGGTTGTCGTCATAGTCCCGTCCCGCCATTTGTTCAGTAGTTGAACTTATTCCCTCACGGTACTCGCCAGCACCACTGCTGGCCCAGCCCCGGAAGTGGTTTGATCGGACGATGTCGAATCCCCGCGCCGGAACGCCCGCCACCGCCGAAGACCTCGTCGACGTCGGCCGCCTGGTCGACGCCTACTACCAGCTGCACCCGGACGTCTCGGTGCCCGAGCAGCGGGTCAGCTTCGGCACCTCCGGGCACCGCGGCTCGTCGCTGCACACCACCTTCAACGAAGACCACATCGCGGCCACCAGCCAGGCGATCTGCGAGTACCGCGCCGCGCACGGAATCGACGGCCCGCTCTACCTCGGCGCCGACAGTCACGCGCTGTCCGAGCCCGCGACCCGGACCGCGCTGGAGGTGTTCGCCGCCCACCAGGTGACCACCCTGGTCGACTCCCGCGGTGGCCTCACCCCGACCCCAGCGGTGTCGCGCGCGATCCTGGCCTACAACGCCGGCGGCGGCTCCGGCCGGGCCGACGGCGTGGTGGTCACCCCGTCGCACAACCCGCCCGCCGACGGCGGCTTCAAATACAACCCACCGGACGGCGGGCCGGCCGGCACCGAGATCACCGGCTGGATCCAGGACCGGGCCAACGAACTGCTGGCCGCCGGGGTGTCCACCGTCACGCGCATTCCGTACGAGCGGGCGACCGCGTCGGAGTACGTGCAGGGCTTCGACTTTCTGGATGCCTACGTCAGCGCGCTGGCCGGCGTGCTCAACCTGGACGCGATCCGCTCGGCCGGCGTCCGGATCGGTGCCGATCCGCTCGGCGGGGCGTCGGTGGCCTACTGGGGCGAGATCGGCTCGCGCTACGGCCTGGACCTGACCGTGGTGAATCCCGACGTCGACCCGCAGTTCGGTTTCATGACCCTGGACTGGGACGGCAAGATCCGGATGGACTGCTCGTCACCGTCGGCGATGGCCTCGCTGATCGAGCGGATGCGGCGCGACAGCGACGGTCGCACGCGCTACGACATCGCGACCGGCAACGACACCGACGCCGACCGGCACGGCATCGTCACCGCCGACGGCGGGTTGATGAACCCCAACCACTTCCTGTCCGCGGCGATCGCCTACCTCTACGCGCACCGGCCCGGCTGGCCCGGCGACGCCGCCGTCGGCAAGACGCTGGTCAGTTCGTCGATGATCGACCGGGTCGCCGCCGACCTCGGTCGCCGGCTGGTCGAGGTGCCGGTCGGCTTCAAGTGGTTCGTTCCCGGCCTGCTGGACGGCTCGGTCGGCTTCGGTGGCGAGGAGTCGGCCGGGGCCTCGTTCCTGCAGCGGGACGGCAGCGTCTGGACCACCGACAAGGACGGCATCCTGTTGTGCCTGCTGGCCTCGGAGATGCTGGCCGTCACCGGCAGGTCGCCGTCGGAGAGCTACCGGGAGCTGACCGCCCGGTTCGGCGAGCCGGCCTACGCGCGCATCGACTCGCCGGCCACCCGCGAGCAGAAGGCGGTGCTGGGCAAGCTGTCGCCGTCGCAGGTGACCGCCGACTCGCTGGCCGGCGACCCGATCACCGACCGGCTGACCACCGCACCGGGCAACGGGGCGGCGATCGGGGGGCTGAAGGTGACCACCGAGCGGGGCTGGTTCGCCGCCCGGCCGTCCGGCACCGAGGACGTCTACAAGCTCTACGCCGAGTCCTTCGACGGGCCCGAGCAGCTGGCCCGAATCCAGGACGAGGCCCGCGAGATCGTGGCCGCCGCCCTCGGCTCCGCCTGATACCGGCCGTCCCACCGATTTCGTATCCGTTTTGCACGCCCTGGCCTACGAATCGGATACGAAATACCTCAGGACGGCAGGACCGGCCGAGCCGGCTGGTGAACCCGCTCAGCCGCGGCTGAAGGTGTCCGGGTTCGGCCCGATCCGCTCGCCGGTCTCCAGTCCGGCGATGGCCCGGTGGTCGTCGTCGGTGAGGCTGAAGTCGAAGACGTCGATGTTCTCCGCGATCCGGGCCGGCGTCACCGACTTGGGGATCACCACGTTGCCGAGTTCGACGTGCCAGCGCAGGATCACCTGGGCCGGGGTGCGGCCGACCCGCTCGGCGATCGAGGTGATCACCGGGTCGGTCAGCACCGAGCCGCCGCGGGCCAGCGGCGACCACGCCTCGGTCAGGATGCCGTGCTCGGCGTGGAAGGCGCGCAGCTCGTTCTGCGGCAGCAGCGGGTGCAGCTCGATCTGGTTGATCGCCGGCACCACGTCGCTCTCGTCGAGCAGCCGCTGCAGGTGGGCGGGCTGGAAGTTCGAGACGCCGATGGCGCGCACCCGGCCGTCGGCGTAGAGCTTCTCGAAGGCACGCCAGGTGTCGACGTAGCGGTCCAGGTCCGGCGCCGGCCAGTGGATCAGCAGCAGGTCGAGCACGTCGAGGCCCAGCCGGTCCATCGAGGCTTCGAAGGACGCGATCGCCGGGTCGAAGCCCTGCTCGGAGTTCCACACCTTGGTGGTCACGAACAGCTCGTCGCGGCCGATGCCGGACTCGGCGATGGCGGCTCCGACGCCGGCCTCGTTCTGGTAGAGCTTGGCGGTGTCGATGTGCCGGTAGCCGGCCTGCAGCGCCGCGCCCACGGCGGCCTTGGTCTCGGTGTCGGGCACCAGAAACACCCCGAAGCCCAGCTGGGGAATCTGCACGCCGTTGTTCAGGGTCAGAGCGGGAACTGTCATGCCATCGAGTCTAGGCAGCCGGATGAACGACACGGAAACGCTTACGCACGGCCTGTGGACAACCAACCGACGCATCGGTGCGGCACTGCGAGGATCGCTGGGCCTGCTCCTGCGGCAGGACCGCGGCAATCCGGTACGCGGCCCTGCTGGAGGAGGAGGTGGGCTGGATGCGGAAGATGTCAGCAAAGCAGAAGGCCAGGATCTGGTGCGGTGCCTTGGGAGCTATCGCACCAACGATCCTGGCCACTGCTGAACTGATCCGGACCCTCGCGGGACGGTAACCGCTCCACTCGGGGCAGGCCCTGGAAAATTTGGAGGCCAGGGTCTGCCCCACCATGGTCGCAAACCTCCCCCCTCTCCGCAACAAGCGCCGCGCGCTACAGGCTCTTCTCCGGCCCGCTCAGCTCGTCCAGGATCAGCACGGTCTGGGTGGCCAGCACGTCCGGCATGGTTTGGAAGGTGTTGAGCACCAGCTCGCGCATGCTGGCCGCGTCGGCGGTTCGCACCAGCAGCACCAGGTCGTTCTCGCCGGACACCAGCGCGCCGTGCCACACCTCGGGAATCTGCAGCACCTGCCGGCGAACCGCCTTCCAGGAGTGCTGGCTGATCTTGAGGTAGACGTAGGCCGAGATGCCGAAGCCGTAGCGCTCCGCGTCGATGGTGGCGGTGTAGCCGGTGATCACGCCTTCGGACACCAGCCGCTCGACCCGGGTGTAGGCGCTGGCGCGAGAGATGTGCAGTTTCTCCGCGAGTGCCCGCATCGACAGCCGGCCGTCCTCGCGCAGTTCCGCGACGACGGCCCGGTCGGTGTCGTCGAGCTGGACCGGTTGTCTGACGTCGACCGGCTGAGGGCACCTCGAATTTGACATACTGCAGGATAACAGCGCTACCTCAGCCGATCGTCTGAGGCTCCTTCGATTTTCTGGACCATCGGCTCTGCACCCAGCACACTTGGCGCATGACCGTGGTCACCCCCTCTGATGCGCTGCTGCCCACCGCGGCACCGCGCTACCTCATCGACGCCGAGGGCCGGCCGAATCCGGCGGATTCGGCCGAGCTGCCCGACGCCGAGGTGTTGCTCGAGCTGTTCCGGCTGATGTCGCTGGGACGCCGCTTCGACAGCCAGGCCACCGCGCTGACCAAGCAGGGCCGGCTGGCGGTCTACCCCTCGGCCCGCGGCCAGGAGGCCTGCCAGGTGGGTGTGGTGGCAGCGATGGCCGAACGGGACTGGCTGTTCCCGACCTACCGCGACACCATGTCGCTGGTCAGTCGCGGCATCAACCCGGTAGAGGCGCTGACCCTGCTGCGCGGCGATTGGCACTGCGGCTACGACCCCTACCTGCACCGCACCGCGCCGCAGTGCACGCCGCTGGCCACCAACACCCTGCACGGGGTGGGTCTGGCACACGCGGCGAAGCTGGCCGGCGAGGACACGGTGGCGGTCGTCCTGCTGGGCGACGGCGCCACCAGCGAGGGCGACACGCACGAGGCGCTCAACATCGCCGCCGTCTGGCAGGCGCCGGTGGTGTTCCTGGTGCAGAACAACGGCTACGCCATCTCGGTGCCGCTGTCCAAGCAGACGCACGCCCCGACGCTGGCCCACAAGGGCGTCGGCTACGGCATGCCCGGGGTGCTGATCGACGGTAACGACGCGGCCATGGTGCACGTGGCGATGACCGAGGCGATCGAGCGGGCCCGCGCCGGTGGCGGCCCGACCCTGATCGAGGCACTCACCTACCGCATCGAGGCGCACACCAACGCCGACGACGCCACCCGCTACCGCCAGGACGACGAGGTGCGCAGCTGGCTGGCCCGCGACCCGCTCAACCGGTTGCAGGCCTACCTGACCGAGGCCGGCCTGCTCGACGAGGCCGCCGTCGCCGCGATCGGCCAGGAGGGCGAGGAGCGGGCCGAACGGTTGCGGGCGGCGATGAACGCCGATCCGGTCACCGACCCGGCGGAGCTGTTCCGCCACGTCTACACCGAGCCGACCGCCCTGCTGCGTTCTCAGGCAGCGGGTTTGGCGGCCGAGCTCGCGGAGGAGTCATGACCACCTCGACAAGCACCGCCGCACGCGCGGACACCGCCGAACAGCTCGGCAGCCTGACCATGGCCGGCGCTCTGAACCGGGCGCTGGCCGACGAGCTGCGTGCCGACGAGCGGGTGCTGGTCTACGGCGAGGACGTCGGCACGCTCGGCGGGGTCTTCCGGGTCACCGACGGCCTGGCCGCCGAGTTCGGCGAGCACCGGGTGTTCGACTCGCCGCTGGCCGAGGCCGGCATCGTCGGCACCGCGATCGGCATGGCCATGCACGGGCTGCGCCCGGTGGTCGAGATGCAGTTCGACGCCTTCTCCTACCCGGCCTTCGAGCAGATCACCTCGCACCTGGCCAAGCTGCACAACCGCACCCGTGGCCGGGTCCGGCTGCCGGTGGTGATCCGGGTCCCCTACGGCGGCGGCATCGGCGGGGTGGAGCACCACTCCGACTCCTCCGAGGCGTACTGGGTCTCCACCCCGGGCCTCAAGGTGGTGGCACCCGGCACCGCGTCGGACGCCTACTGGCTGCTGCGCCAGGCGATCGCCAGCGACGACCCGGTGCTGTTCTTCGAGCCGAAGCGGCGTTACTGGGCCAAGGAGGAGATCGCGGCCGAGCCCGCGGCGCCGTTCTCCCAGGCGCTGGTGCGCCGTACCGGCACCGACGTGACCCTGATCGGCTACGGCTCGATGGTGCCGACCCTGCTGGAGGCAGCCGACGCGGCCGCCGAGGACGGCATCTCGGCCGAGGTGGTCGACCTGCGCTCGCTCACCCCGTTCGACGACCGGACGGTGGTCGCCTCGGTGCGCCGTACCGGCCGGGCCGTGATGGTGCACGAGGCCAGCGGGTTCGCCGGCTTCGGCGCCGAGGTGGTCGCCCGGCTCACCGAGCAGTGCTTCCACCAGCTGCACGCCCCGATAGGCCGGGTCACCGGCCTGGACATCCCGTACCCGCCGCCGATGCTGGAGAAGTACCACCTGCCCTCGGTCGACCGGATCCTGGATGCGGTGGACCGGTTGCAGTTCGACGACACCGTGGTGCTGCCGGACGGGCCGGGCAACGATGCCTGACTTCCTGCTGCCCGACCTCGGCGAGGGCCTGACCGACGCCGAGATCCTCACCTGGCTGGTCGAGGTCGGCGACGAGGTGCGGGTCGACCAGGCGGTGGTCGAGGTCGAGACCGCCAAGGCATCGGTGGAGGTGCCGATCCCGTTCGGCGGACGGGTGTCGGCCCTGCACGGCACACCCGGCCAGCGGGTACCGGTCGGTTCACCGCTGATCTCGGTGGAGGCGGCCGGGTCACCCGCGGTGCAGAACGGCCATGCCGCGCAGCAGGCGGCCGCCGCGGTGGGCGAAGCCGCCGCCGAAGCCGCCGCCGAGTCCGCTGAATCCTCTGAGTACTCCGGTGCCGTGCTGGTCGGCTACGGCACCTCGTCGGCACCGGCCCGCCGGCGCGGCCGGGGACGGCGCACCGGGACATCGGACGCCACACCGATCGCCGCTACGCCGATCGCCGCCGCACCGATCGCCGCTACGGCCGAGCCGGCGACCGGCATCCCGCCGGCGGTGGCCACCTCGGTCATCTCGCCGGTGGTGCGCAAGCTCGCCCGCGACCGGGGCATCGACCTGGCCGAGATCCGGCCCACCGACCCGTCCGGGGTCATTCGCCGTTGCGACGTCGAGGCATTCGCAACCGACCGGCCGGCAGCCCAGGCCGCTCCCGCGGCCCATCAGACGGCCGGTGTCGAGCGGGTGCCGCTGGTGGGCCTGCGCCGGGCGATGGCCGACAAGCTCAGCCAGTCCCGCCGGGAGATCCCCGAGGCCACCGTCTGGGTCGACGTCGACGCAACGCGGTTGCTGGAGGCCAGGCGAGCGTTGAACGACGCCCGCCCGGACCAGCCGGTGAGCGTGCTGGCGCTGGTGGCCCGGTTCTGCGTGCTCGGCCTGCAGCGCTACCGCGAGCTGAACAGCCGGATCGCCGACGACGCCGTGGAGATCCTGCCCGACGTCAACCTCGGCTTCGCCGCCCAGACCCCGCGTGGGCTGGTGGTTCCGGTGCTGCCCCGGGCGCAGGCGCTGACCACCCGAGAGCTGTCGGCGGCGTTGACCGCCCGCACCGAGGCTGCCCGGTCCGGCGCGCTGAAGCCGGCCGAGCTGTCCGGCGGCACCTTCACGGTGAACAACTACGGCGTCTTCGGGGTGGACGGGTCGGCCGCGATCATCAACCATCCCGAGGTGGCGATCCTCGGTCTCGGCCGGATCATCGACCGGCCGTGGGTGCACGAGGGCGCGCTCACCGTCCGCAAGGTCAGCCAGCTGACGCTGGCCTTCGACCACCGGGCCTGCGACGGCGGAGTGGCCGGCGGCTTCCTGCGCTTCGTGGCCGACTGCGTCGAGAACCCGGTGACCGCGCTCGGCGACCTGTAACCCGCTAACCTAGGCGACTCTCGTCGGCAGCTATCTGGGACAGGCTGCTCTATAAATCTGCGCTGCCGGGCCGGGCAATTCGAGCTGAAGTTTGGTCGCCAACTTGTCGACCGCCCAATGAATGCCTGGAACGGTCGCCAGATCAGTAGGAGAGATTTCGCCTTCGATTAGTGTTACCAGTTGATCGTGTTCCGGCGTACCACTCAAACCTTGGCCAAGAATCGCAGCAAGCACGCGGCATGCAGCCCTCGCTGCGAGCTGATCACCTTTGGAGCCTGCGAAGGCTGATGCGAGTGCCCTCTGCGCAGCCTCTATCCTGCTAAAAGGCTTCGCCGGGGATGCCACGGGGGTTCCACGACTTGGAGATCACGGTCGGAGGAAAGTGGAACGCATCCCGCTCTAGCGCCCGAGCTTCACCCGATACATGAACACCCGCGACCACTACAGCGGCAGCCGCGGTACCTTTTACCTTTACCTCTTTGGACATATGGAACATGGCGTCTCCATAGGATGGATAGGAGGTAGAACAGTACGCCTTAGCGCCTAGAGTTGGAAGGTTAGGAATAGCTGCTTTAGCGCTACGAGCCACCCCGAATGACCGCGCTCCTTTCTAAAGACCTTGGATCGGATGAAGCAAATGCCTTTGCAGACGTACCGAACGCGGAGGTTCGAGTTATTCGTAACCCTCGGCGACGCACGCTCATGAGGCGATTGGGACGAGGTGGCAGCCGCGCGGCGGCGAAGGGCGGCAACCCGGTGTGGCCGGGCGGCCCGAACGCGGCATCCGAGCGGTGGGAGACTCTGCCGGTGACTGCCGTCCCTGACCTTTCCCACTTCATCGCCGGCCTGCCCAAGGCGGAGCTGCACGTGCACCACGTCGGCTCGGCCTCGCCGCGGATCGTCGCCGAACTCGCCGCCCGGCACCCGGCGGCCGGTGTGCCGGCCGACGCCGAGCAACTGGCCGACTACTTCACCTTCCGCGACTTCGCGCACTTCATCGAGGTGTACCTGTCGGTGGTGGACCTGATCCGCGACGCGGCCGACGTCCGGATGCTGACCTACGAGGTCGCCCGGGACATGGCGGCCCGGCAGATCCGCTACGCCGAACTGACCATCACGCCGTACTCGTCGGTGCACCGCGGCATCGCGGCCGAGGCGTTCCTGGAGGCTATCGAGGATGCCCGGCTGGCCGCCGAACGCGAACTCGGCATCGTGCTGCGCTGGTGCTTCGACATCCCTGGCGAGGCAGGGCTGGAAGCGGCCGCCGAGACCGCCCGAATCGCCACCGAACTGCGGCCGGACGGCCTGGTCAGCTTCGGGCTGGGTGGCCCGGAGATCGGCGTGCCGCGGCCGCAGTTCGCGCCGTACTTCGACCAGGCCCGGGCGATCGGGCTGCACAGCGTCCCGCATGCCGGTGAGACCACCGGGCCGGGCACCATCTGGGACGCCATCCGGCTGCTGGGCGCCGAGCGGATCGGGCACGGCACCTCGGCGGTGGGCGATCTCCGGTTGCTGGAGTACCTGGCCGAGCACCGGATCCCGCTGGAGGTGTGCCCTACCTCCAACATCGCGACCCGGGCGGTGGCCGAGATCTCCCACCACCCCCTGGCCGAACTGGTCGCTGCCGGGGTGCCGGTGAGCATCAACACCGACGACCCGCCGATGTTCTCCACCGACCTGGACCGGGAGTATGCGATCGCCGCCGAGTTGCTGGATCTGGACCGGGCCGGCATCGCGGCCTTGGCCGGCAATGCTGTCACCGCGTCGTTCGCCCCGGACGACGTCAAGTCCCGGCTGCTGGCCGAGATCGAGGCCTACACCGATGGCTTCGCGTCCTGAGACCGCTCAGGACCCGCCGGTGCCGCGGTAGAGATCGGTGACCGCTTCGATCACCGCTTGGGTCGCCGGGTGGGCGTCGCCGCGCCACCAGGCCAGCCGGACCGCGATCGGCTCGGCGTCGCGCACCGGACGGTAGACGATGCCGGGCCGCGGGTACTGGTGCGCGGTCGACTCCGCGGTCACGCCGACGCTGGTGCCGGTCGAGATCTGGGTGAGCCAGTCGTCGATGTCGGAGATCTCCGCCGTCGCCGGCCGGGCGTCGGCCGGCCACAGTTCGAGCGTGGTGGTGCCGGTGCGCCGGTCGAGCAGCAGGGTCCGGCCGGCGAGGTCGGCCAGCCGCACCGCGCGCCGCCGGGCCAGCGGGTCGTCGGCGGCCAGCGCGCACAGCCGGCGTTCCAGGCCGACGATGGCCGAGTCGAACCTGCGGTCGTCGGGCGGCCGGCGCACCACGGCCAGGTCGCAGCTGCCCTCGGCCAACCCGGCGGTGGCCGAGTTGATGCGGACCAGTTGCAGCTCGATGCCGGGATGTGCCTGTGACCAGCGGCGCTGGAAGGTCGCGGTATGGCGCCCCAGCGCGGACCAGGCGTAGCCGACCCGTACCTGGGTATGGCCGGACGAGGCACTGCGGACCAGGTCGGCGACCTCGGCCAGTACCCGCCGCGCGTGCGCCAGCACCTGCTGGCCCGCGGCGGTCGGCGTCACGGTCCGCGACGTGCGGCGCAGCAGCCGCACGCCGAGGACACGCTCGAGGGAGGCCAGCGTCCGGGATACGGCAGCCTGCGAGACGCCGAGGGCGATGGCCGCGTCGGTGAAGGTGCCCTCCTCCACGATGGCGATCAGGCAGCGCAGCTGACGCAGCTCAAGATCCATACTCATAGCGTATAGATCCAGCGGTTGACTCATTTTGCGTATGCGTGTTGCCGACGCAGGATCGCTGGCATGAGTACCGAAGCGCTGTCTCCGGTCGGAACGGCCTTGCCTGCGGCGGCTGTCGCGACGCCGGACCGGGCCCGGCTGTCCGGTGCGTTGACCATGCTCGGCAGTGGCCTGTCCAGCCAGCTCGGCGCGGCGGTCGGCTCGCTGGCGTTCCCCGCCATCGGCCCGCTCGGCGTGGTGACGGTCCGGCAGTACGTCGCCGCCCTGGTGCTGCTGGCGATCAGACGGCCCCGGCTGCGCTCGTTCGGCTGGTCGCAGTGGTGGCCGGTACTGGCGCTCGCGGCGGTGTTCGGCACCATGAACCTGTCGCTGTACACCGCTATCGACCGGATCGGGCTGGGCCTGGCGGTGACGCTAGAGTTCCTCGGCCCGCTCGGGGTCGCGCTGGCCGGTGCCCGACGCCGGCTTGATCTCGGCTGCGCGCTGGTCGCCGCCGCCGGAGCGGTCACCCTGATGCGCCCGCAGCCGTCCGCCGACTATGCCGGGATGGCCCTGGCGCTGCTCGCCGCCACCTGCTGGGCCTGCTACATCCTGCTCAATCGCACCGTCGGCCGGCGGCTGCCCGGGGTGGAGGGGTCGGCCACGGCTGCCGCCCTGTCGGGCCTGATGTTCCTGCCGGTCGGGGCGATCCTGGTGCTGCGGCACCCACCCGGCGCGCAGGCGATCGGTTACGCCGTGGTGGCGGGCCTGCTGTCCTCAGCGCTGCCCTACCTCGCGGACCTGTACTCGCTGCGCCGGGTGCCGGCCCGGGCGTTCGGGCTGTTCATGAGCGTCAATCCGGTCTTCGCCGCACTGGTCGGCTGGATCGGCCTGCACCAGCGGCTGTCCTGGCCGGAGTGGGGAAGCATCGCCGCCATCGTCGCCGCCAACGCGCTCAGCATGGGCGCGACCCGGCCGCGAGGTGGCGGCCGCACGCCGGTGGGCAGGTAATCCACTCTCGCTGTGAAGCGTATTCGACGCCGTTTGTCCATATCAATCAAGAGTTATGCCGCAAATGCTCGGCGGCAGGAAACATAAATGCCTTAGCATTTCGCTTCGAATTCAAAAATGGTTCTATACGCTGCTGCTACTCGTGATCGGAGGCGGCCGTGGATGACGAACTGCAGGTCGAGGATCTGCCGCCCCACCTCTTGCCGGAACCCGATCAGACAGATGACGGCGGGATACTCGGCGAGTGGACCGAGGCAGACCTGACGGCCCTCGGGAGTCCGCCTCGCCAGCTGACCGCGGCCAGCACCGGCACCGCCCTCGGCGCAGCCGCGGTGGCCAGGGCCCGGACCCAGGTGGGGGTCGCGGAATCCCCGCCCGGCAGCAACTGCGGCGTTCCGCACCAGCGTTACACGCTCTGGATCGCACCGGCCGGAACACCGTGCGTGCCGTGGTGCGCCTACTTCGCGGGCTGGGCCTTCGACACGTCGAGCCAGGGCAATGCTGACCACCGGGCGCCGTGGGGCACCTCCGGTTACGTTCCATGGATCTACAACTGGGCACGGTCGAACAAGAAACTGGTGAGCACGCCGGCGCACGGCGACGTGTTCTTCTTGAACCCGACCGACCCCAACCATTCCCACCTGGGGCTCGTGGCCGGGGCAAACCCGCAGCAGGGAATCATCTACACCTGTGAGGGAAATTGGGGCGGTCGGGTAATCAGCCAAATTCGCCAATACCACACGGGCAATTATGCCTTCGCCCGAATTTAGCGACGCCCGATGACCTACCTCGACCATTTCGCGAACGCGGCCAAATACAGCGGCTACGTCATGCTGTCGGCATCGGACACCGGCCCTACTCCGATGGGCCGGGCGCTGTCCGCCGCGCGCAGCAAGCTGACCGTACTGAGCCAGGACACGAACTGGCTGGCGATCTACGAGCACGTCGGCGCCCTGGCGCATGCGGGAATCAGCGTCGTCGGCTTCGAGAAGACCGGTCTCTCGACCCACGAGTGGGGCTTCCACGTCCTGGTACTCAGGCGCACGACCAGGATCGACCTGGCCGACGAGCAGGCGTTCGTCGCCTCGTTCGGGCGCTGGTTGGACAAGCTCAAGGACCTGCTGCCCCGGTTCCAGCTGTCTGACGAGGCCCGCTCGACCGCCTCCGCGATGGCGACGGCTGCCGGCCTCACCGACCCGGTGCTGGCCGCCGGGCTGAACGCCGTGCTGACCTTCGCGCAGGGCACCGGCCCGGTCAAGTCCCTTGCCGTGCTGCCGGCGCAGTCCGTGGCGCCTGCCTTCCTGCAACGCTGGAAGACCACCGATCTGGTCTCCGAACCCTTGGCGCAGCCCTGGATCATCGAGTGGTTGTGGGACCTGAGCACCGGAACGGTCACCGAAGCCGGCCACTCGTCGGTCGAACGATCGGATCGCACCCTGTTCGGGGGCGCCGCGGGGTTGCAGAACGCCCTGCGGGCCACCACCGGCTAATCCCCATTCAGGGAAATGCGGAAGGGAGCGAGCCGGCGATCCGGCTCGCTCCCCTGCTACCTGAGCGGGGGGCTCAGTCCGCGGGACCGGCACCCAGGGTCACGGTGACGCTGTGGCTCTGGCCGGACGAGTCGGTGTAGCGCAGCCGGACCTGGTCACCCGGCCGGTGGGTGGCCAGCGTGCTGGACAGCCCGGTGGCCGTGCTGATCGCGGTGTTGTCGACCGCGGTGACGGTGTCGCCGGCCCGCAGGCCGGCCTTGGCTGCTGCCGAGCCGTCCACCACACCGGCGATGGTGGCACCCTGGCTGTTCGGCGACAGTTGGACGCCGAGGAAGGCCGGGTAGCCGATGTGCACGGTGCTGCTGGCCTGACCGGCCGAGATCTGGCCGGCGATGCTCAGCGCCTTGGCGATCGGAATGGCGAAGCCGGTGATGGCCGCGCTGGAGTACCGCCCGGAGGACGACGACGCGGCGGTGTCGATGCCGATCACGCTGCCGGCGGAGTTGTACAGCGGGCCGCCGGAGTCACCGGCCTCGATGGCGGCGTTGATCTGGATCATCCCGGTCAACCGCTCGGCGTTGCTGCCGTTGGCATCGCTGGCGGTCAGCGACTGGTTCAGCGCGGTCACGGTGCCCGACGCCGCGGTCGGCGTACCGCCCTTGCCGCCGGCGTTACCCACGGCCGTGACGGCGTCCCCGACGGCGACCGAGTCGGAGTTGCCGAGCTTGGCAGTGGCCAGCCCGCTGGCGTTCTTCAACTGCAGCACCGACACGTCGTCGCTCGGGTCGGTGCCCACCACGGTGGCGGTGTAACTCTTGCCGGTGCTGACCACCGTCACGGTGATCGCGGTGGAGCCTTCGACGACGTGGTTGTTGGTCAGGATCTCGCCGTTCGAGCTCAGCACGATGCCGGTGCCGGCCGCCTTGCCCTGGCCGTAGTTCAGCGTGGTGGTGATGTCGACGACGCCGACCTGCTGTGCGGCGCTGGCCGGGCCGGTGGTCTGCGCGCTGGTGGAACCGCTCGACCCGCTCGAGCCGTCGGAACCGGTTCCGGGTGCGGTGCCGCCGAACTGCGATCCGAAACCGCCGTTGGGCGAGGTGGGCGAGGCCTGGCCGGTGCCGCCCTGCCCGAACGGGACCTGGCTGTTCGACGTGCCGAGCGCGGTCTGGGACGTACTGTCCGGACGGTCCACCGCCACCGCGATGCCACCGGCGGCGACCGCCGTCACCGCGGCCGCAGCTAGCGAGCCGACCAGCATCCGGCGCGAGCGCGGCTTGGCGACGGCGACCGGCGGCGGGGTCCAGTACGGCTGGCCCGGGTAGGGCTGGCCCGCGTAGTGGTGCGCCGCCGACCAGGCCTGCTGCTGGGCGGTCGGCACGAAGTACGGCTGCTCGGACGGCGCGCCGGCTTCCCACGGCTGACCGCCGGCCGGGCCGTAGGCAGTGCTGCCGTAGAAGGGCTGCCCGGTGGGCTGCTGACCGTACGGGTACTGCGCGGTCGAGTCGTAGCCACCGTACGGCGGCTGGCCGAACGGGGCCTGCCAACCGGCGGGCTGCGGAGCGTCCGGGGTGCCGTACGAGGCGGCCTGCCCGGTCTGCTCTTCGGCCGGGCGGCCGGTGGGCTCGGGTACGGACTGGTCGCTCACGCTGACCACCTCTGTTTCGCGTCGTCTCCTAGTGTTACGACACGAGCTAACCGCCGCCGCCTCTCCGCCTCCTTGGAGCTTGTGCAGAGCTGGCTGTGAACGCCGATCCCGCCAACCCGGTCAGGACGGGCGCTTGGCGACCAGGGTCAACACGTCGCAGGTCGCCACCAGCTCGTCGTCCTGGTTGCGGACGATGAGGTCCCAGCGCACCTCGCCGTAGTCCTCGGTCTGGCGCGCCTTCTTCTCCTTGCAGGTCAGCTGGGCACGGATGGTGTCCCCCACCTTGACCGGGGTGATGAAGCGCAGGTTGTCCAGGCCGTAGTTGGCCAGCACCGGTCCCGGCGACGGCTCCACGAACAGGCCCGCCACCCGCGAGATCACGTAGTAGCCGTGCGCCACGATGCCGCCGAACAGCGGGTTGGCGGCGGCGGCCTCGGGATCGGTGTGGGCGTAGAAAGAGTCACCGGTCAGCGCCACGAAGCTGTCGATGTCCTCGGCGGTCACGGTGTGGCCGTCGGTGAACAGCACCTGCCCGATCGCGAGGTCCTCGAGGTGCTTGCGGAACGGGTGCTCGTCCTCGGTGACGGTCGGGGCGCCGGGCGTCCACCGGCCGGTGACCGCAGCCACCGCGCGGGGCGAGCCCTGCACTGCGGTGCGCTGCATGTAGTGCAGCACGCCGCGGATGCCGCCCAGCTCCTCGCCACCGCCGGCCCGGCCGGGACCGCCGTGCACCAGGGTCGGCAGCGGCGAGCCGTGCCCGGTCGAGGACCGGGCGTCGTCGCGGTCGACCACCAGCATCCGGCCGTGGTAGGCGGCCGAGCCGAGCACCACCTCGCGGACGAAATCCGGGTCGTAGGAATAGACCGATCCGACCAGCGAGCCCTCGCCGAGCGCGGCCAGCTCGACCACCTCGGCGGCGTCGGAGTAGCCGATCAGGGTCGCCACCGGGCCGAACGGCTCGACGGTGTGCACCGCCTCACCGGTGTTGGAGCGGGCCCGCAGCACGGTGGGCGGTACGAACGCACCCGACTCGGGCAGTCCCTGGGCGGCGGGTGAATCCGGACCGCCGATCACCACGTCGGCGTCCACCGCCAGCTTCTGCAGGTTCGCCGCCAGCTCCTCGCGCTGCCCCAGGGTGGCCAGCGCACCCATCGTGGTGCCCTCGGTGCGCGGGTCGCCGACCACCACCTTGGCGAGCTTGGCCGACAGCGCCTCGATCACCGGATCCAACTGGCCGGACGGCACGAACGCGCGCCGGATGGCGGTGCACTTCTGGCCGGCCTTCACTGTCATCTCGCGGACCAGCTCGCGGACGAACAGGTCGAACTCGGGCTGGCCGGCGACCGCGTCCGGGCCGAGGATGGCGCAGTTGAGCGAGTCCGCCTCGGCGGTGAACTTCACCGACTCCCGGATCACCACCGGGTGCTGGCGCAACTGGCGCGCGGTGGTCGCCGACCCGGTGAACGAGACGAAGTCCTGACCGGTGAGGTGGTCGAGCAGCCCGTCCGGGGTGGTGCAGACCAGCGAGATCGAGCCCGGCGGCAGCAGTTGCGAGCCGACCATGTCGGCGAACACCCGCTCGGTCAGGTAGGCGGTCTGGGCGGCCGGCTTGACCACCACCGGAACGCCGGCCAGGAACGCCGGGGCGAACTTCTCGAGCATCCCCCAGACCGGGAAGTTGAAGGCGTTGATGAACAGCGCCAGCCCGTGCTTGGGCGTGTAGATGTGCTGGGCAACGAACGAGCCGTCCTTGGAGGCCGGCTCAGGAGGCCCGTCGAGGTAGACGGTCGAGTCGGGCAGCTCGCGCCGGCCCTTGGAGGAGTAGGCGAACAGCACCCCGATGCCGCCGTCGACGTCGAACTTGGAGTCGAACAGGGTGGCGCCGGTGGCGAAGGACAGCGGGTAGTAGTCCGCCTCCTTGCGCTCGGTGAGGTAGGTGGCCAACTGCTTGAGGATGGCGGCCCGCTCGGTGAAGGTCAGCCGGCGCAGCGCGGGGCCGCCGACGGTGCGGGCATGGGCGTACGCCGCGGCCAGGTCGACCGGTTCCTGCGACCAGCGCGCCACCGGCTGCGAGGTCGAGGCGTCCAGCAGTTCGCGTCCCGAATCCGACCCGGTGACCCACTGGTCACACAGGTAGGAACGCAGCAACTCGGCCATGGAGAAGTCCCTTCGTTCACGGGCGCCGTGCGGGTGGTCCGGCTCGCCGCAGCTTGCCAGCGACCAGAGTGCCAGCATAGACTAACCGAACGATCATTCGGTTTTTGGAGGTTCCTGTGGTCAGCGACGACGTGGCAGCGCACGCAGCATCCGAGGTCTCCGACGGGGCGCAGCTTTCCGATGCCGACTGGCAGGGCGCCTTCGACGCGCTGATCGACGCCGACGGCCGGGTCGAGCCGCGGGACTGGATGCCCGAGGCCTACCGCAAGACGCTGATCCGCCAGATCGCCCAGCACGCCCACTCCGAGATCATCGGCATGCAGCCGGAGGGCAACTGGATCACCCGGGCCCCGTCGCTGCGCCGCAAGGCCATCCTGCTGGCCAAGGTGCAGGACGAGGCCGGCCACGGCCTGTACCTGTACTCGGCCGCCGAGACGCTGGGCATGAGCCGCGAGGAGATGCTCGACCTGCTGCACGCCGGCCGCCAGCGGTACTCCTCGATCTTCAACTACCCGACCCCGACCTGGGCCGACGTGGCCGCCATCGGCTGGCTGGTGGACGGCGCCGCGATCACCAACCAGGTTCCGCTCACCCGGTGCTCCTACGGCCCGTACGCGCGCGCCATGATCCGGGTCTGCAAGGAGGAGTCCTTCCACCAGCGGCAGGGCTTCGAGTCGCTGCTGCACCTGTCCAACGGCACGCCCGAGCAGCACGCGATGGCGCAGGACGCGATCGACCGGTGGTGGTGGCCGTCGCTGATGATGTTCGGACCGCCCGACGACGACTCACCGAACTCGGCGCAGTCGATGGCCTGGGGGATCAAGCGGTTCTCCAACGACGAGCTGCGCCAGCGCTTCGTCGACATCTGCGTGCCACAGGCCGAGGTGCTGGGCCTGACACTGCCCGATCCCGACCTGACGTGGAACGCCGAGCGCGGCCACTACGACTACGGCACCATCGACTGGACCGAGTTCGGTGAAGTGCTCAAGGGCAACGGCCCGTGCAACCGGCAGCGGATGGCGGTTCGCCGGCAGGCCCACGAGGACGGCGCCTGGGTGCGCGAGGCCGCCGCGGCGTACGCGGCCAAGAAGCAGGCCGCGGTGCTGGAGGCGGCATGAGCACCGCAGCCTCGCCGCTGTGGGAGGTCTTCGTCCGGCCGGCCCGCGGCACCAACCACGTGCACGTCGGGTCGCTGCACGCCGCCGACGCCACGCTGGCTCTGCAGAACGCCCGTGACCTCTACACCCGGCGCAGCGAAGGGGTGTCCATCTGGGTGGTGCGCTCGACCGATGTCACCGCGAGCTCGCCGCAGGAGAAGGACGCCTTCTTCGAACCGGCCGCGGACAAGCCCTACCGGCACCCGACCTTCTACACGATTCCTGACGGGGTCGAGCACTTGTGATTGAGCATCGCAGCGAGCGCCAGCGAGCGAGGAGCGGAGCGAATGACTAACCCTGGGACGGTCGATGAGTCCGCGGTGCACAACGTTCCGGCGGCTCCGGATGCCGACCTCGCGGCCTACGCCATCCGGCTCGGCGACGACGCGCTGATCCTGTCGCACCGGCTGTCGGAATGGTCGGCACACGCCCCCCAGATCGAAGAGGACCTGGCGCTGGCCAACATCGCGCTCGACCTGCTCGGCCAGGCCCGCTCGCTGCTGTCCTACGGCGGCGGGTACTCCGGCCGCTCCGAGGACGACCTGGCCTACCTGCGCGAAGAACGCCAGTTCACCAATCTGCAGCTGACCGAGCTCGACAACGGCGACTTCGCGGTCACCATGGTCCGGCAGTTGCTGTTCTCCTGCTACCAGCGCGAGCTCTACCGCGACCTGGAGTCCTCCACCGACGCCCAGCTGGCCGCGATCGCCGCCAAGGCGGTGAAAGAGGTCAGCTACCACGTCGAGCACGCCGGCGCCTGGGTGCTCCGGCTGGGCGACGGCACCGAACTCAGCCACGACCGCACCCAGGCTGCCCTCGAGGCGGTATGGCCTTACAGTCACGAGCTGTTCGCCGACGACGAGCTGTCCCGCCGGATCGCCGACCGGGGCGCCGGGCCGCTGCCGTCCGGGCTGCGACCGGCGTGGCTGGCCGCCGTCACCGGCGTGCTGACCGAGGCCACCCTGACCCTGCCGGCCGACGGCTGGCAGCCCTCCGGCGGCCGCTCCGGCCTGCACACGGAGGGCTTCGGTTACCTGCTGGCCGAGATGCAGCACCTGCACCGCTCGCATCCGGGAGCCCGGTGGTGACTGCCGTGACCAGCCCCGATCCCACCCTTTTGGCCACCTTGCGGCAGGCGGCCGCCGAGGTGCCCGACCCGGAGATTCCGGTGCTGACCCTGGCCGACCTGGGCATCCTGCGTGACGTCCGGGTCGCCGCCGACGGCATTGTCGAGGTGGTGCTGACCCCCACCTACTCCGGTTGCCCCGCCACCGAGGCGATCCGCTCCGACGTGCTGGCCCGCACCGCGGCGATCGACCCGCACGCCCGGGTGGTCGTCGAGCTGGCACCGGCCTGGACCACTGACTGGATCACCGACGAGGGCCGCAGCAAGCTCCGCGAGTACGGCATCGCGCCACCCCGCCCCACCCGGTCCGGCCCGGTGCCGCTCCAGCTCGGCGGCAGGCGGCCGGCGGCCGAGCCGGTTCGCTGCCCGCGCTGCGACTCGGCCGACACCGAGGAGATCAGCCGGTTCGGCTCCACGCCGTGCAAGTCGCTGCGCCGCTGCCGCAGCTGCGCCGAGCCCTTCGACGAATTCAAGCCGCTGTGACCGGCTTCCACCAGCTGTCGGTCGCCCGGGTCGAGCCGCTCACCGGCCAGGCCTGCGCGGTGCACTTCGAGGTGCCCGCGGAGCTCCGCGAGGAGTACCGGTTCACCCCCGGCCAGCACCTCACCCTGCGCCGCCGATCCGCCGACGGCGCGAACCCCGGCACCGCCGGGGAGGACCGCCGGACCTACTCGATCTGCTCCACGCCGCAGGAACTCACCGACTCCGGCACGATGCGGATCGGGGTCAAGCGGATCACCAACGGGGTGTTCTCCAACTGGCTGACCGGCGAGCTGCTGTCCGGGGGCACCGTCGAGGTGATGACCCCGGCCGGCCGGTTCGGCACCCCGGTCGCGGCGGGCAATGCCCGGCACGTCGGGTGCCTGGCTGCCGGCTCCGGCATCACCCCGGTGCTCTCGATCGTCGCCTCGGTACTGAGCACCGAGCCCGCCAGCCGGGTCACCCTGGTCTACGGCAACCGGACCAGCAACGACGTGATGTTCCTGGAGGAACTGGCCGACCTCAAGGACCAATACCCCGACCGGTTCACCCTGCTGCACGTGCTGTCGGCCGAGCCACAGCTGTCGGACCTGCTCACCGGCCGGATCGACGAGCAGAAGATCGAGCTGCTGCTGGACGGGCTCTGCAAGGACGTCGACCAGTGGTACCTGTGCGGCCCGATCGGCATGGTGACCGCTGCCCGGGCGGCGCTGCAGGGCGGCGGGGTGCCCGCTTCGGCCGTGCACGTCGAGCTGTTCTACGTCGGCGACGAACCACCGGTGCCGGTGGCCGTGTCGACGGCGCATGCCGCCACCGACCGCAGCGCGGTGACGGTCACGCTGTCCGGACGTACCTCGACGGTCGCGGTGCCCTACGCCGGCCCGAGCATCCTCGACGCGGTGCTGGCCAGCCGGCCGGATGCGCCGTACGCCTGCAAGGGCGGGGTGTGCGGCACCTGCCGGGCGGTGGTGACCGCCGGCTCGGTCACCATGACCCGCAACTACGCCCTGGAACCGGAGGAACTGGACGCCGGGGTGGTGCTGGCCTGCCAGTCGCATCCGGAAACCGCCGAGGTCAGCCTGCAGTTCCAGTAGCGGGCCGGCTCCGCGCGCGGATGGCCGCCGGGGCGCCGGATCTCCACTAGCCTTGGACGGATGGACGTCAAGGGCGCGGTTCCGCTGGGTGCCAACCCGGTCGAGGAAGTGGTGAACGTCCGCCGTCCCCGCTCGGTGATCGCCTTCGCCTGCTGGTTCGCCCTCGGTGTCGGGGTGGCCTACCTGGGCTTCCGGATCATCGAGCAGCTGCGCACCATCATCTACCTGGTGGCGTTCTCGCTGCTGATCGGCGTGACCCTCGATCCGCTGATCGGCTTCCTGCAGCGGCGCGGCCTGCGGCGCTCGTTCGCCGCGCTGCTGACCTGGCTCGGCGTGGTGGTGCTGCTCACCGCCCCGATCGTGCTGGCCGTGGACGCCGCCAGCACCCAACTGCCGGCGCTGATCAAGTCCGGGCCCGAGCTGATCCGCAACGCCGAGAGCCACCTCGGCGCGCTCGGCGACCGGCTCCAAGAGGCCACCGACTCCGGCACCGGCACCGGCGGTTCGCTCAACCCGACCAAGGTGCTGGACTACGTGCTGACCGGCGGCGCGCTGCTGTTCAACGCCCTCACCGACATCGTGGTGGTGGCCTTCCTGTCGCTGTACTTCGCCATCGAGCTGCCGCACCTGCGCAGCCTGGCGCTCAAGGCGTTCCCGGCGTCCAAGCAGATCCGCGCCGCCCGGATCCTCGACGAGCTGGTGGTGCTGGTCGGCCGGTTCATGCTGTCCACGGTGGCGATCGCGATCCTGTTCGGGTTCGGCACCGCGATCTGGTCGCTGGCCTGGGGCATTCCGTACGCGGTGATGCTCGGGGCGCTGGTGACGGTGCTGTCGCTGGTGCCGGTGATCGGGTCCACCGTCGGCGGCGTGCTGGTCACCCTGGTGTCGCTGACGGTGAGCCTGCCCACCGCCGTGATCACCCTGATCTTCTACATCAGCTACCGGATGGCCGAGGACTACCTGATCCAGCCCCGGATGATGAAGTTCTCCGTCGAGCTGCCCGGCGTGGTCACGGTGCCGTCGGTGATCCTCGGTGGTGCGGTGCTCGGCGTGCCCGGCGCGCTGTTCGGGGTGCCGGCGGCGCTGATCCTGCGGGTGCTGGTGCGCGAGCTGGTGTTCCCGGTCACCGACCAGGCCTGATCCGTCCGGCAGCGGCCGCCGCCTGCCGGCCGGCCTCGGTCAGCCAGCGCACCGGGTCTTGGATCGCCGCAGGTTCCGAGCCCGCCAGTTCGGTGAGGCTGGTCAGGCCGACCCCGGCCACCGCGCCCGCCATCCCGTCGGCCACCGAGCCGGCCACCACCAGGGCCGACGGGCCGGCGAGCGAGGCCAGCCGCAACACCTCGCCGCAGGTCTTGCCGGTCAGGGAGCCGGTGTCGAAGCGGCCCTCACCGGTCACCACCAGGTCGGCCCGGCGCACCGCCGCGGGCAGCCCGACCAGCTCGGCGATGGCGGCCGCGCCGGGCACCAGCTCGCCGCCCCAGTAGGCCAGCCCGTACCCGGTGCCGCCGGCCGCGCCGCAACCGGGCTGCTCCGGATCGGTGCCCAGCACCGCGGCCAGCCGGCGCAACCCGGCGTCGAGCTCGGCCACCTGGTCCGGGTCGGCGCCCTTCTGCGGGCCGAACGCGGCCGCCGCCCCGGCCGGCCCGAACAGCGGCGCCCGGACGTCGACCAGCACCTGGACGCCCCCCGGCGGTAACGGCACCAGCCGATCCGGTCGCACCGCGACCAGGCCGGGCAGGCCCACTCCGCCGACCGGCAGCAGCCCGTCGGCGCCGACCAGCTGGGCGCCCAGCGCCGACAGCGCCCCGGCGCCGCCGTCGGTGGAGGCCGACCCGCCGAGCGTCACCACCAGCCGGCCGGCACCGGCGCGCAGCGCGGCGGCCAGCACGATGCCGAGGCCGATGGTGTGTGCACCCATCGGCTCGAGCGGGTCCAGTCCGGCGATGCCGCAGATCTCGGCCAGCTCGACCGCGGCGGTGTCCCCGGTCCGCAGGTAGCGGCAGGTCCGGGCGGTGCCGACCGCGTCCACGGTCGGCACCCGCATCCACTCGGCGTCCGGCTGCCCGGCGGCCAGCACCTCCAGGGTGCCGTCGCCGCCGTCGGCCATCGGCAGCAGCACCAGGTCGTCGCCGGGGCGCACCGAGCGCCAGCCGTCGGCCAGCGCGGCGGCCGCCCGCGGAGCCGACAGGCTGCCCTTGAACTTGTCCGGCGCGAACAGCACCCGAAGGCTCATCGCCGGGCGGCGTACCGGTCCGGCGACAGGAAGGCGATGTCGTGCCGGGTGCTGCCGTCGACCACTAGGTCCGCGACGATCTCGCCCACCACCGGCACGAACTTGAAACCGTGCCCGGAGAAGCCCATCGCCAGCACCACCCGGCCGGCGGAGTCGGGATGGACGCCGAGCAGGAAGTCGTCGTCCGGCGCGCCGGGGTACATGCACACCGAGCCCGCCACCCAGTCGCCGGCCAGGCCCGGCAGCGACTCGGCCAGCAGCTGCCGCACCGGCCGCCACTCCGGCTCCGAGACGGTGCGCCGCAGCGCGTCCGGATCGACGTCGGTCTCCAGCCAGTCGTGGTACAGCGCCGCCTTCACACCCTCGTCGCCGGGTTGGTACGGAAATCCGTACAGCTCCTTCGTCGGCTCCCCGGGCCCTACCGGATGGCTCCACATGTAGACCGGGAACCGGTCCGCCTGGTAGTCGGCCAGCGCGGTCAGCGGCCGGAACCAGTGCACGGTCTGGCGCTGCACCGTGATCGGAAGGGCGTCCAGGCTGCCCAGCCGGCCGGCCCAGGCGCCGGTGGCGAGCACTGCCCGGTCGGCATGCAACTCCTCGCCGCCGGCCACCAGGTGCACCCCGTCGCGGCCCAGCTCCAGCTGCTCGACGGCGGTGGAGAACCGCAGCTCGGCGCCGGCCGCGGTGGCAAGGTCGAGGTTGGCGGCGACGGTGGCCTCGGGAAGGGCGAAACCGGCGTCGGCCTCGTAGACGGCCAGCTGGTCGGCGGGCAGCTCGAACTGCGGGTACCGGGCGTGCAACGCGGCCCGGTCGAGCACCTCGTGCGGCAGCGACCAGTGCCGTGCCGAGGCCAGTGTCCCGGACACCACGGCGCTGTCCGGCGGGCCCATCATCAGCGCCCCGCACCGGGTGAACAGTTGGCGGCCGGCGTCGGCCGAGAGCTCGTCCCACAGTTGATAGGCCCGCACCAGCAGCGGCACGTAGTCCGGTTTCTCGAAGTAGGCCTTGCGCACCACCCGGGTCGCGCCGTGCGAGGACCCCAGCGCGTGCGCCGGGGTGAACTGCTCGATGCCCAGCACCCGCTGCCCGCGCCGGGCCAGCGCGTAGGCCGCCGAGGAGCCCATGCCGCCCAGCCCGATGACGATCACGTCGTACCGCTCGCTCATGCTCCCCATGATCGCGCAGCCAGGCCGGTATCCCCACCTCGGTGTCCCCTGCCAGCCCGGCACCGAGCTCCGGCACATCCGGAACGGGCTACCGTGGGCGCGTGAGTTGGTTGACCGAACTGGACTCCGAACCGGACCCGCAGCCGCCGCCTCCGCGCAACCGGCTCAAGCTGGTGGCCGCGGTGCTGGCCGGCTGGCTGGCGGTGAGCCTGATCGTGCTGGTCGGCCTGCTGCGCTTCGACGGCCGCGACTCCGGGCACCGCTCGTCCCCGACCGGAACGGCCCCCTCGTCCTCGCCGACCGGGCCGGCCAGCTCGGCCGGCAGCGCCACCCCCGGCACGGTGCCGGCCGGCTGGCAGCTGCGGGTCGCCGACGACCAGACCGACTGCACCGCGCACTCCTACGGGCAGGTGCAGGTGTTCTTCACCCGGACCCGGTGCACCGCGCTGCACCGCAGCCTGTTGAGCACCACCAGCAACGGGCGCGCGGTGGTGGTGGCGGCCAGCACCGTCAGCTTCGCGAACTCCGGCCAGGCCGGCGAGTACCTGCGGCTGGTCACCTCGGACGGCACCGGCAACGTCAACGACCTGCTGCGCGAGGGCAGCCGGTATCCGGGATCACCCAGCAAGCTGCCACCGGCCGCCTTCGCGTCGCGGCAGGACGGCACCCGGGTGCTGGTCGCCGAGGCCGGCTACGCCGAAGGTGCCTCGGACTACTCCGACGCCACCCTGCAGGCCATCGCCCGGCAGGCGGTCAGCGCCGGCTGACCACCCGGGTCGCGGGCTCTAGTCGAGCGAGGCGCTCAGGGTGATCGGCACGCCGGTCAGTGCCTTGCTGACCGGGCAGCCCTGCTTGGCCTGCTCGGCAGCCGCCTCGAAGCCGGCCGCGTCCAGGCCCTCCACCTCGCCGTGCACCTCGAGCGCGATGCCGGTCAACCGGAAGCCGCCGGCCGGGTCCGGGCCGAGCGAGACCTTGGCGGTGACCTCCAGGCTCTGCGGCGTACCGCCGGCCTGGGCGATCAGCGCGGACAGCTGCATCGCGTAGCACGACGAGTGCGCGGCGGCGATCAACTCCTCGGGGCTGGTGGTGCCGTCGGCGTCCTCGGCGGCCCGCTTGGGGAACGACACCGAATACGTGCCGACCTTCGAGCTGCTCAGCTCGACCTGGCCGGAGCCTTCCTGCAGGGTGCCGTTCCAGGCGGTGCGGGCGATGCGCGTGGGCATGAGGGCTCCTTCACGTCGGCGTTCGATCCTGGCTGACGGATTCGCCGACACCCGTCCGGTTTCGGCAAACCGACGTAAACGATCGTATCGTGCTCGACCTGTAGACAGGTCGGCCGGGCCGGCCGGCTGGGAAGGCGGCCTCAGCCGGTCTTGTTCAGCCGGTCTTCTTCTCCAGGTCGGCGGTCAGCCGGCGCAGCTTCTTCACCAGCCGGGCGCGGTTCGCCGCGTCGAGTTCGGTCGCCTGGCCGATGTGGCTGGGCACCCCCGCGGCCCGCCGCCGCATCGCCTTGCCCTGCCGGGTCAGCTGCACATCGACGGTCCGCTCGTCGCCGGGACGCCGCTGCCGGGTGACCAGGTCCAGTGCCTCCAACCGCTTGATCAGCGGCGAGAGGGTGTTGGACTCCAGGTGCAACCGGGCGCCGATCTCACCGACCGAGGAGGTGCCCTGCTCCCACAGCAGCATCAGCACCAGATACTGCGGATAGGTCAGGCCCAACTCTTCGAGGACCTGGCGGTAGGTGGCCGTCATGGCCCGCGACGCCAGATACAGCGCCAGGCACAGCTGGTCGTCGAGAGCGGTGGTCACGTCGTCCGAGCGCATCGCCGTCATAGGAGGAAGGGTAAACCGGCGTGCCCGCTTTGGATGCCTTCAAACTGCCCGACTTCGTACTGCACATTGCCCGTTTTGAACGGCCCCGCCAGGCTCAGCTCAGTGGCCCGCCCTACCTTTCGGGCCGGCGCGAGCAAGCACCGAACAGCCTTGCCTACCACGGCATTCCGAGCCTCAGACGCAGAGAAGCCCTGCGCGACCCCTGGTACCCCCGTACCATCGCGACAGGGCTTCTACTGCTCTTGCGTCCCTCGTGTACCCCCGTACACGGCAAGGGTAGCGACGCGAGCGCCGAGCACACAAGCCGCAAACTAGTTACCGGACGACTACGCGCAGTACTCGAACTGGATCGAGTTTCTCCTGTAAACAAGGCCCTATCGGCCGCAGCCACCAGTTAGAGTTACGCTCCGTGGCTTCCACTCCCGGCACCGGCCCGTACGGCGACGACGAGGACGCCGCACCCGGCGAGCCCGACGCCCACGACGGCCCGGCCAACCGGATGGTCGAGCAGACCTGCGCGTTCTGCGGTTGCCGGCAGGTGGTCTGGGTCCATCCGCTGGCCACCGATCGGGTGCTGTTCCGGCGATTCGGCAAGGACGAAGTTGTTTCCAGCTTCTGGGGAATGTGCGAACCCTGCGAGCAGCTCTACCAGAACGGCCAGGACGACGAGCTGATCGCGCTGATGAAGAGTGCCGGCGGCTGGCTCTGGCAGGGCACCGAGGTGGACGACATGCTGCGCAAACCGGTCGATGTCTTTCGCGAGGCCGACCTGGGCAGGCGCCCGATCAGCAGCTGAGCCGCGGCCAGCCCGCTGCGACAGACCCCGACAGACAGCGGGCCGGCCGGATACGCCGACCTCTCACGCCGGCAGGAAGGCGTGCTCGGGTACCCGCCGGCCGAGCTTGTGGTACTCGCCGACCGTCGCCACCGCCAGGTGCCGCATCCCCACCAGCGAATCGGCGCTGATCGCGTCGTAGGCCGCCGACAGCACGATGTTGCGGATGTCGCCACCGGCGAGTTCCACCGATTCGGCAAGGAAGTCGAGATCGATCGGATCGTCCGGATCCAGTTCGGGCAGCTGGTCGAGATGGCTCTGCCACAGCCTGCGGCGGGTGGCGGCGTCCGGATCGGGGAAGTGCACGATGAAGCTCATCCGCCGCGAGAAGGCCTGGTCCAGGTTGCCCCGCAGGTTGGTCGCCAGGATGGTGATGCCGTCGAACTGTTCCATCCGCTGCAGCAGGTAGGCGACTTCCTGGTTGGCGTACCGGTCGCGCGAGTCCCGGACCTCCGACCGGCTGCCGAACAGCGCGTCGGCCTCATCGAAGAACAGCACCACGTCCAGCGCCTCGGCCGACTGGAACACCTTCTCCAGGTTCTTCTCGGTCTCGCCGATGTACTTGTCCACGATCGCCGACAGGTCCACCTGGAACAGGTCGATGGACAGCTCCTCGGCGATCACGTTGGCTGCCAGGGTCTTTCCGGTGCCGGGGCTGCCGGTGAACAGGGCGGCGATGCCGCTGCCCTTGGCCCGCAGCGGCCCGCGGGCGGTGACCTGGTCGCGCACCCGGGCCCAGCTGACCAGCTGCTGCAGCGAGCGGCGGGCATGCTCGGGCAGTACCAGGTCTGCGAAGGTCGGGCCCTGGCCGGCCAGCCCGGACCGGGGCGCGCTCGGGATCCGGTTGACGCCCGCCCCGCCGGAGCCACCGACCCGGCGCGCCGCTTCGCGCACCAGCTCCGCCGACAGCGGCCGCCGCTGGGAGTCGGCGAGCATCCGGGCGTACCGGGCGGTCTCCAGGATCTCCTCGGGGGTCAACCGCAGCCCGAGCAGCACGTCGCGCAGCTGCTGGTCGGAGCTGGCCAGCTCGCCCAGGCCGGTCCGCCAGATCGCCGCCCGGTCGGCAACCGCCAGCGGCCCGGCGTCCACGGCGAGCGGGAACCGGCGAAGCCACGCCGGGTTCCACGGCCGGGAGCCGACCGCGATCACCGGCACCGCGGCCCGTTCCAGCAGCTCCAGGCCGGCCACCGCCGCGGGCTCGCCGAGCAGCTCGGCGCCGGCGACCAGCAGGCCGCAGCCGCGCAGGCCGGCCTCCCGGGCGGCCGCGGCCACCGCGGTGACCAGGTCGACGTCGGGCGGGCAGCGGCGCAGGTCTACGGCCAGGCACTGCAGCCCGAGCACGCCGAAGGCGCCGGCCGCCAGCGAGTTGCCGGCCGCGGCCGCGCTGGAGGAGATCCACACCAGCGGCACGCCGTTGTCGACGGCGGCCGCCACCACCGGGGTCTCGGCCAGCTCGATCGCAACCGGGAAGCAGAGCATGGCGGCCACCGCCGGGTCGGGGGCGTCGGAGCCGGCGAGGAAGGCCGCCACCGGATCGGGCACCCGCAGCTGCCGGCCGAGCCACGGCTCGTTGCCCTGCACCTCGACCAGCCGGTGCCGGCGCAGCGGACCGTCCGGGCCGAGCCGGTCGAAGCCGTCGGCGGCCAGCGTGGGGATGCCGGTCAGCTCCAGCGCCAGCGCCACGCTCGGCCGGGCCGGGCCGGGCAGCCCGCGCAGCAGGCCGAACGCCATGCCGAGGTTGGCGTCCAGGTCGGCGGCCACCGCGATGGTCAGCAGGCCGGCGTCCACCGGGTCCAGGCCGAACACCTCGCCGACCCCGGCCAGCACGTCGCGCTCGCTGTCGCCGGAGGCGACCTCGACGGGCTCGTAGTCCGACCGCAGCACCGCGACGATCGCGTCCAGTTCGGCGCCGGCCGTCGAGGCACCCGCGCCGGCCCGGCGGCGGGCCGCCAGCGCGACCTGCTCGACCAGCTCGGCCATTCGCTGTCGCATGCACGTCCTTTCCGGGCCGGGACGGCCGGCGCTACCGGCTTCGTAGTCTGTCAGCCGGCCAGCGCGCGTCCGGCAGCTTTTTCGGCGCGTCGCAGGCGCGCCCGCGCGCCGGACGAACCGGTTTCCGGTAGATAAGTACTAACAGTGACCCCACACTTGCGAACCTGGCGTTATTATTCTGCCGGACGCGTTCTGGGCTGGTACCTACCGCCACGTCCTCGGGGGCACTACACGGGGTTTTCGTCGCATTCTGTGCCGCACGCTCGAGGGGATGGACCGGTGCTGATCCCCCTCGTCGAACAGGGCCTGGAGAAGCTGGTCCGGTCGGCACTGCCGCTGCCCGAGCAGGTCGGCGGGGTGTCCTTCGACCCGCCGTCGCGCACCTGGGCCGCCCAGCTCAGCCGGATCACGGTCAGCATGTTCCTGTTCGGGGTGGGCCGCAGCCCGCAGCCGCCCCGGCCGATGCCCGAGCGTCCCGGCGCCGACGGCCGGGCCCAACGGCGCGGCCCGGTGCCGATGATCGAACTCAACTACCTGGTCTCGGCCTGGGCCGGCAGCGTCCGCGACGAGCACGAGCTGCTCGGCGACGTGCTGGGCTGCTTCCTCACCCACCAGGTACTGCCGGCCGAGTTCGCCGCGCCCAGCTTGTTGTCGAGTGTGCAGATTGCGCTGGCACCGGCCGATACACCACGTGTGAAAGACGTCTTCGCCTCGATCGAGGGCTCGATGCGCGCGGCGTTCGAGATCGTGCTGACCACCGCCCTCGACGTCGGTGCCTGGGCCGACGCGGCACCGCGGGTGCAGCGCATCGAGGCCCTCACCGCCCCGATGCCGGCCCGCACCGGCGCCACCCCGGCGGGTCCCGCCCCGGTGGAGGCGTCCTAGCGCGATGCTCGTCACCGCAGACACCGACCTTCTCGATCTCGTTCCTGGCGGCAGCGCCGAGGTCGTGCTCGACGTCCGGAACACCAGCTCGATCATCGACGGGGTCACCACCCGGGTGATCGGGCTGCCCGCATCCGGGGTGACCAGCAGGCCGGCGCTGCTGCCGCTGTTCCCCGACGCCAGCGGCCAGGTCACCCTGTCGGTCGGCGTGCCGCCCAGCTACCCGGCCGGCCGGCACGCCGTCACCATCGAGGTCGCCTCGGTCGGGGCCGGCCTGCCCCCTGCCTACCTCGACCTCGACATGCTGGTGGCTCCCCGGATGGAGCTGTCGCTGCTCTGCCGCCCGCGGGTGGCCCGGGCCCGGCGGCAGGCCCGGTTCGTGCTGCAGCTGGCCAACACCGGCAACCTGGCGGTGGACGTCGAGCTGACCGCGACGGACGCCGACCGGGCGGTCAGCACGTCCTTCACCCCGGCCCGGCTGCGGATCGAGGCGGGCACCGTCGCGGTCTGCGTGCTGCGGGTCCGCGGGCCGCGGATGATCACCGGCGCCGAGCTGGACCGCACCGTCACCGTCCAGGCGGTCGCGGTGCCGGCCGGTCCGGTGCTGCCGCCGGCCGAGCCCGGCCCGACGGTGCGCTACACCGGCCACGACGACGACGCGGACTGGCTCACCGACCTGCGCGGCCCCGCACCGGACGACCCGGCCGCGGCCGACGCCGGCCCGGCGCTGGAGCCGGTGGTGCGCACCGGCACCGTCCGGCTGCGGCAGCGGCCGCTGCTGTCTCGCGGCCTGCTCACCGCGCTGGTGCTGCTGGCCATCATCGGGCTGTGGGCCGCGGTGTTCCTGCTCGGCCTGAACCAGGCCTTCAAGGGCGAGCCGATGACCAAGCAGGCACCGGCCTCGTTCTTCGCCGCGACCGGCGCGACCGGCGCTGCCGGACAGGCCGGCGGTGCGGGCGGTATCGCCAACGCCGCCGCGGTCACCGGCGACGCGGCCCCGGCCGGCTCACTGCCGAAGTCCGGCCCGCTGCCGCCCGGCGTGGGTGCGGTGATCACCGGCACCGTGACCGCCACCAGCAACCACCAGCCGGCCGGCCGGATCCTGATCGAGGCGCTGCGAGTGACCGACAAGGGCCTGCAGGTGGCGAGCTCGGCGGCCAGCCAGACCGACGGCACCTACACCCTGGCGGGCCTGTTCCCCACCGACTACCTGCTGCGCTTCTCGGCGACCGGGTACAAGACCGTGTGGTATCCGGCGGCGCCCGGGCAGGCCGGCGCCCGGCCGGTCACCGCCGACACCGAGGCCGCCACCGGTGGGATCGACGTCGCGATCTCGGGGCTGCCCGCCTCGATCCAGGGCAGCATCGACCCCGGTGACACGCTGGCCCCGGTGACCGCCACGGTGCAGGCCACCTCGCTGGTCGGCAAGGTGACCAAGCCGGTCGCCACCACCGTCACCGGCGCCGGCGGTAAGTACCGGCTGACCAACCTGCCGGCACCCGGCACCTACCAGCTCAGCTTCACCGCCCCGAACTACCAGGCGACCACGGTGGTGACCACGGTGGCCGGCGGCCAGGACCGGTTCCAGTCCACCGTCCGGCTCAGCGTCGGCAACGGCCAGATCGGCGGCGTGGTGACCGACGGGCACCAGCCGCTGGGCGGGGTGGCCATCACCACCACGGTCAACGGCAAGGACGTCACCATCGGCACGCCCACCACCGGCACCGTCGGCAGCTTCGTGATCCCGGCGCTGCCCACCCCGGGGACCTACGTGATCACCTTCGCGGCTCCCGGCTACGGCGCCCAGACCTCGGTCGTGCAGCTCGGCCCCGGACAGAGCCGGTCCGGCCTGACCGTCGCGCTCGCCGCCGGGGTGGGCAGCGTCAGCGGGGTGCTGACCGACTCCGACGGCAACGGCCTGGGCGGGGCGAGCGTGACGGTGGGCGGGGCGCCGACCGCCATGACCACCACCACGCTGACCACCGGGGCGGTCGGCTACTTCAGCTTCAACGCGCTGCCGGCGCCCGGCTCGTACACCCTGACCTTCAGCCTGCCCGGGCACGCGCCGGCCACCGTGCCGGTGGAGCTGGCCGCCGACGGGCCGCCGCCCCGGGTCCGGGCGGTGCTGGCCACCGCACTCGGCCGGATCACCGGCGTGGTCACCGGCCCGGACGGCAACCCGCTGCCGGGTGCGAACGTGCTGGCCACCGACGGCCGGCAGAGCTGGAAGTCCCAGGCCACCGGTGCCGGCGGCGGGCTGGGCGCGGGCGGCTTCCTGATCACCGACCTGGCGCCCGGCACCTACACCGTCACCGCCAGCATGCCCGGCTACAGCCAGCAGACCGCGCTGCTGACCGTGACCGCCGGCCACACCGTCAGCCAGAACCTGCGGCTCGGGCCGGGCAGCTGACATGCGCGTCGACGTCTCACCCCGTACCAGCGTGGCCGAGCCCGGCCGGACGGTGCCGATCACCGTGCTGGTCACCAACACCGGCGACCTGATCGGTGGCTACACGGTGCGGGTGCTGGGGGCCGACCCCAGCTGGGTGCAGCTGGCCACCGACCAGCTGTCGCTGTTCCCCGGCACCTCGCAGACCGTGCTGGTCAACCTCACCGTCCCGGAAGGGCTGGTCGCGGGCGAGCGGCGGATCGCCATCCAGGTGCGCGAGCTCACCCCGCCGTACGCCAACGCGGTGGAGGAGATCGAGCTGCAGGTGCCGGCCGCGCCCGCGGTACACCTGCAGCTGGACCCGGTCACCGTCTACGGCGGCCGGCGGGCCTCGTTCGGCGCGGTGATCGAGAACAAGGGCAACACCACCGTCACCGGCCGGCTGACCGGCGGCGACGCCGAGGACAAGATCCGCTTCGGCTTCGCGCCGGCCGCCATCCAGCTGGCGCCGGGCGAGCACCGGATCGTCGAGCTGACCACCCGAGCCCGCCGGCCACTGGCCGGCTCGCCGCTGGTCCGGGTCTTCACGGTGCACCTGGACGAGCGGCCGGACTGGGGGGAGCCGGCCGAACCGGGCCGGGTACCGCTGGGCCGGCTGCTGCGCGACAAGCAGCGCGGCGCCCCGCCACCGCCGGCCGCCACCCCGGAGCCGGAGATACCGCCGCTGGCCACCGGCACCTTCCTGCAGCGGCCGTGGCTGTCCCGCGGCCCGATCTCACTGATCGGTCTGCTGGCCGCGGTGACGGTGTTCGCGATCGTGATCACGGTGGCACTGGCCCGGCTGGTCGGCCAGTCCGCGGCCGACCGGGACCTGGCGCTGCAGGTGGCCCAGGCCCGCACCGCCGGCAGCGTCACCGGCACCGCCGCCATGTCGGGCACTGTCCGGCTGCTGACCTCGGGCACCCCGGTGCCGGGAGTGGCGGTCGAGGCGTTCAGCACCGCCGACGTGGCCAACGCGATCGCCACCACCGCCACCAACTCGGCCGGCACCTTCCGGCTGCCCAACCTGCCCGAGGGCAGCTACAAGCTGCGCTTCCGCGGCGCCGGCTTCGTCCAGTTGTGGTACCCCGGCGCTGCCACCGACGCCGACGCCAGCACCGTCACCATCTCCCCCGGCCAGAACAAGCAGGGCCTGGACGTCCGGCTCGGCGGGGTGCCGGCCACCATCTCCGGCACGGTCAGCGGCGACGACGTCTCGGGTGCGTCGGTGTCACTGGAGCTGCCCGGCGCCGGCACCGGCCTGGTCGGCACCGCCAAGGCGGCCACCCCGTCGGCCTCGGCGGCACCGGGTACCACCGAGGCGATCGTGCGCACCGTTCCGGTCGGCTCGGACGGCCAGTTCAGCATCGTGCAGGTGCCCTCGCCCAGCGTGTACGACCTGGTGGTCACCAAGCCCGGCTACGCCAACGACGTGCAGCGCGTCGACATCGGCGGCGGCGAGGACCGCAAGGGCGTCCAGCTGCGGCTGCGCAAGGGCGACGGCCTGATCAGCGGCCAGGTCAACGGCCCGTCCGGCGCGCTCGGCGGCGCCACCATCACCGCCACCTCGGGCAGCACGGTGGCCCGGACGGTGTCGCTGACCCAGGACAAGGTGGGCAGCTTCACCCTGCTCAGCCTGCCCACCCCGGCGAGCTTCACGGTGGTGGTGAGCAAGCCCGGCTACGCCTCCCAGACGGTGACCATGGCGCTGTCGGCCGGCCAGAAGCTGACCGGCGTCTCGGTGAGCCTCGGCCAGTCGGCGGGCAGCCTGTCCGGCAAGGTCAGCGTGCTGCCCGGCGGCAGTCCCGCCCAGGGCGTCACGGTGACCGTCACCAACGGCGCGCTGACCGTGCAGACGGTCACCCAGAGCACCGGGGATGTGGGTCGCTGGACGGTCGGCGGGCTGACCGTGCCCAGCACCTACACGGTCACCTTCTCCCGTCCGGACCTGGCCGGCCAGACCGTGTCGGTGTCGCTCGACCAGGCCGGCACCATCACCCCCGGCTCGCAGGGCGCGGTGATCACCTCCGACGGGATCAGTGTCGGCATGCAGTCCTCCACCGCGGTGGTGCGGGGCACCGTCTCCCAGCGCGGCGCCGCCAACGACGGCGGCAGCCCGGTGCACACCGGCGAGGTGCAGATCAGCCTGACCTCGGGCACCTCCAGTTTCGCGGTGACCAGCGCCAGCAAGCCGGACGACCGGCTGGGCCAGTTCGAGATCGACGGGGTGCCACCGGGCACCTACACCCTGAGCGTGAACCGGCGCGGCACCAGCCCGACCTCGACCATCGTCACGCTGGCCGCCGGCGAGGTGCGCACCTACAACCCGGTGCTGGCCGCCCCGGCCCAGATCAGCGGCGTGGTCAAGACCGTCGACGGCCAGCTGCGGCCCGGCTGGGTGGTGCAGCTCTACCTGGCCAGCCAGTACCCCACCGTGATCGCCCGGACGGTGACCACCGACAGCGCCGGCCGCTACCTGCTGCCCGACGTCGACGCCCCGCAGAGCTACGTGCTGGAGGCCCGGCCGACCGCGTCGTCGGCCGCGCAGGGCTCGGTCACCCGGCAGATCAACGCCAGCGAGCAGCTGGTCGCCGACATCACCGTCCCGAATCCGGGTGGCTGACGTGAGCACGCCTCCGTTGCCGCCGGGCTTGCCGCCGGGTTTGCCGCCGCGGCGCGGGCGTGGCGGCGCCGAGCCGCCACCGCAGGCGACCCTGCGCGCCGTCAGCCGGACCGGCGCCGGCAACACCGTGGTGGTGGAGCTGGGCCTGGTCAACGCCGCCGACGAGCCCCGGATGCTGACCGTCACGGTGCTCGGCCTGGACCCGGCCTGGCTGCCGTTGCCGCTGCACGTCGGCCCGGTCGCGGTTGGCGCCAGCCGGGTGGTCGAGCTGGTGCTGCGGCCGCCGTCGGGCACCCTGCCGGCGCGCTACCCGTTCGCGGTGGCGGTACAGGCCAGCGCCCCGGACGGCCGGGCCGTTGCCACCGCGACCGCGCTGGCCGAGGGCTCGCTGGTGGTCGACGAGCCCAGCCGGCTGAGCATGGAGGTCAGCCCGCTGGACTCCACCGCGGTGTTCGGCCGGCGGATCGAGGTGCTGCTGCGCAACACCGGCCAGAGCCCGGCCCGGGTGGAGCTGCGTTCGGAGGTATCCGACGGCGCCCACCTGCGGCTGAGCCGGCACCGGCTGGAGGTGCTGCCCGGTCACTCGGCCCGGGTCCGCGGCCGGTTGACCCTGAGCCGGCCCCGGATGTTCGGTGGCCGGTCCCGGCACCCGTTCCTGGTCGCCGCCCGCGGCCTGGGGGCGCCGACCAGCGTGACCGGCTCGGTCACCTCGCGACCGATGTTCAACCCGCTCGGGGTGAAGCTGCTGGCGATCGCCGCCGTCCTCGGGTTGTGGGCGACGCTGGCCGGGGTGGGCATCCCGCTGCTGGCCAAGTCGGTGCGCGGCAACCAGGCCAGTACCCAGGCGGCCAGCTCCAAGGCCGCCGGCAAGACCAGTGACAAGGCGGGCGACAAGGCCGGTGACAAAGCGGGCGGCAAGGCGACCGGCAAGCCTGGGGCCAGCTCCGGTTCGAAGTCCGGCTCGGCGGGGGGATCCGGCGGGTCCGGTTCGGGTGCCGGGGGATCGAAGGCACCGGCCAAGGCCGCCCCGGCGGTGGCCCAGCCCGCCGGCGTCCGGCTCAACGGCATCGTCACCGGCACCGCGCCGGCCGGCGTCAAGGTCTCGCTGCAGCCCACCTCGCTGGTGGACGAGAAGGCGGCCGGCGCGCAGCCGGTCGGCGCCTCCGCGGCAGCCATCACCGCCAGCCGGGCGGTGGTCGGCAAGATCGGAGCCCAGCAGCTGGCGGTCGGCGCCCAGACCGCGGTGTCGGCCAGGCAGTCCACCCTGACCCGGCAGAACGGTGCCTGGTCGTTCGCCGGCATCAGCTCCCCCGGCTACTACCTGCTCACCTTCGCCAAGGCCGGCTACCAGACCCGGCAGTACGTCCTGAACGCCGCCGATGCCGACGCCGCCGAGCCGTTGCCGGTCGCCATGACCGCCGGCCACGGCAGCCTGACCGGCCGGATCACCGGGCCGGGCGGGCCGGTGGGTGGGGCCACCGTCACCATCAGCGACGGCCAGAACGTGATCGCCACCAGCTCCACCTCCTCCGGTGGCGGCATCGGCAACTGGAAGGTCGAGGGACTGTCCACCCCCGGCACCTTCCTGGTCAGCGCCAGCAAGGACGGGCTGAGCCTGGAGTCCGCGCTCGTCACCCTGGCCGCCGGCCAGTCGAAGTCGCTGAACCTGACCCTGAAGTCGGGCAGCGGGTCGCTGGTCGGCCTGGTGCAGGGCACCGACAGCCTCGGCGTCACCGGCGGGGTGGGCGGCGTCACCGTCACCGCGACCGACGGCACGATCACCCGTACCGCGACCACCGTCACCAGCGGCCCGGTCGGCAGGTACACGCTGCCCGCGCTGCCGGCGCCGGGCAGCTACACGGTCAGCTACACCCTGGACGGCTACCTGGCCCAGACCCAGCAGGTGAGCTTCGGCACCGGGCAGTCCAAGGTGGTCGCGGACGCGATGCTGAGCCCGGCCACCGCGGTGGTCGGCGGCACCGTCACCGACGCGGCCGACGCCGGGTTGGTCGGCGTGGGGTTGGTGCTGGCCGGCCCGTCGAACACCTACAAGACGATGAGCGTGTCCAGCCCGACGGGCTCGTTCCGGTTCAACGGCGTGGCGCCGGGCACCTACGTGCTGAGCGCGGAGATGTACGGCCGGGTGACCGGCTACGCCACCGTCACCGCCAAGATCGGCGGGGTGGCCACCGCGGTGCTGAAGCTGGCCGAGACGCCGGGCGGCGTGCTGCCGGCCACCTCGCACGTCAAGGGCCGGGTCACCGACGCGCGCAGCGGCGGCCCGCTGTCGTGTGACCAGGCCGACGCCTTCGACCCGCTGCTGCCGCCGGGCAGCCCGGCCAACGTGGCGCTGTGCAAGCTCAACGTCGGGGTGGACGTCACCCAGGCCGCCGTGGACGCGGCCTGCGCGCCGGGCGGCACACCGGATCCGATGATCATGTGCGGGGTCGATCCGGGCCAGGAGTACATCGTGCCCTCGATCGACGCCCAGCCGGTGACCGGCCTGCTGCCGGGCCTGCACCACCTGACGATCAGCGCGCCCGGCTACGAGGCCGGCACCGTGGACGTCCAGGTGCCGCTCGGGGGCACCGCCGCGGCACCGCAGCTGGCGCTGTACCCGTCGGCGACCGTGGTCGGCACCATCAACGCCGCGGTCGGCAACCTGTCCACCGGGCCGGACCCGAGCGTGGTCGACGACCCGGACGAGCCGGTACCGACCGGCCAGGACTACGCCCACCAGGTGGACTACCGCACCTGCGTGATCGTGGTCCCGGCCAGCCCGATGCCGGCCACCCCGCCGAGCTGCACGCTCGTCCCGCCGGCCACCTCGAGCGGGGTGGCGACCTGCGCGCCGGTGCCGGCGGCCGGCAAGTGCTCGCTGACCTCGGTCTCGGACGGGTCGTACACGGTGCGCGGGTTGGCGCACGGCACCCATCTGGTCTACGTCCACCCGCTCAACCCGGAGTACCGGCCGGTGGCCGGCGCCCAGGTGATCCTGGACCGCGGCGCCACCGGACGCTACGACGCCAACCTGCACCGCCTCGCCCGGCTGGTGCTGTCGGTGCTGGCACCGAACGACTCCGGCGGCCTGGTGAACGCGACCGACCCGGTGACGGTGACCGTCACCCCGGCGCCGCTGGTCGCGCAGCCCACCATCGCCACCGGGGTGGCGGGCCGGGTCCGGATCGTCGGGCTGGGCGCCGGTTCGCACGTCGTGGCGGCATCCCGGGGCGCGAACAGCGGCTCGATGTCGGTGCCGGTGGGCGAGGACCAGGAGGTCAACACCCAGCTCGCGATGACCCAATCGATCCCACAGCTGATCGGCTGGGTGACCTCCAACTACACCGGCACCACCACCGGGCTCGCCAACGCCTCGGTGACGGTCAGCGGGGTGGTCGCCTACTCCGGCACCACGCCGATCCGGGCCCAGGTGCAGGTGACCACCGACTCGCGCGGCTGCTTCGCGGTGACCGCGGACGGCAACGCACCGACCACCGGAATGGGGGCGTGCGCGACCAACCTCGCCGACATCCCCCGGGCCCGGCTGGCCCTGGTGGTGGCGCAGGCCGACCTGTCCATCACCGCTGACAAGTTCAACGCCTTCAACGCCACCGGCATGGCGGTGACCACCGGGTCGCTGATCGCGGTGAACATGGTGCCGGTCGCCCGGCCGATCTCGGGCACCGTGACCGTCAACCCGGTCGACGCGAGCGTGCACCGCAGCAACGTCACGATCACCGTCAACCGCAAGGCCACCGGCACCGGCACGGTGGATGTCGGGGTGGACGACAACGGCGCGCTGAGCTGGCAGGACTCCGAGTACGCCCAGCCGAACCTGGTGCGACCGGGCAACTACACCCTCACCGCGAGCCTGCCCGGCTATGCCAGCAGCACGGTGAACTTCACCTGCGACCTCGGGGTGGACTGCGTGGTGCCGTCGATGGAACTGCAACAGCTCGGCAGCCTGGAGCTGAGCACGGTCAACAGCGGCGGGACGGCGGTGCCGAACGCGGTGTTCGTACTGTCCGGCGGCGGCATCACCCCCGTCACCCAGACCGCGCCGCCGGGTTCGAGCACGGTCTCGTTCGCCAACCTGACGCCAGGTGTCACCGACTACCGGGTACGCATCCAGGCGGCCGGCTACGCCTTCGGCAGCACCGGAGTCGACATCGCGGTGTCGTGCACCAGCGGTGCCACCAGCATCTCGATCACGGCCGGCGCCCAGTCAAAGTGCACGGCAACGCTGAACGCCCGTGGCGCGATCGTCGGCACCACCCAGGCGGTGTTCGGGGGCACCGTCAGCCAGGCGCTGGGCAATGTGCTGCTGACCGCGACCTACTGCGGTGCCACCGCGACCAGCCCGGCCACCTGCACACCGACTGTCCCGCCGACCGTCTTCACCGCGATCAGCAGCAGCACCGGGCAGTTCCGGATCACCGGCACCAACTCCCGGGACGGCCTGGCCGCCGGCGGCTGGATGGTGGACATGACCGCGGCCGGCTACACCGCCCAGGGGCGCGAGTACTTCCAGGTGGGCACCGGCGACACCGACTCCTCCCGGGTGCTGAAGCTGGACGCGAACAAGGTGAACCTCAAGGTCGGGGTCGCCAACTCCGACTCCAACGCTCCCGCCGACCTGGTCACCAACGCCACCCTGGTGCTGTCCTCGACCGACGGCAGCCAGGCCGCGAGCACCCAGACCGCGCCGGGGGATTCGACCACCAACCTGTACGCATTCTCGACCATCGTGCCGACCACGTACACCCTGCAGATCAGCGGCCCGAACATCGCGACCCTGAACGTGCAGATCACCGTGTTCGTCGGGGTGGCCAACCAGACCATCTACATCCGCACCGACGTGCGGACCAGTTCGATCACCGGCATCGTCTCCGGCGAGCAGGGCACCAGCCAGGTCGCCAGCCCGATGGACGGCGTGACGGTCAGCCTGATCCGGATCAACGACTCCAGCGTGGTCAAGACCACCACCAGCGGTGGCAGCGCCGGCACCGGGTTCTTCGGGTTCAGTCCGGTGACCGAGGACTCCTACGTGGTGCGGTTCGTCAAGACCGGCTATGTCACGTTGAACGTGCCCACCTCGGTGAGCTCGGGGCAGAACCCGACGCTGAGCCCGTCGCTGGACCGGGTGAAGAACAACGTGGTGGTCACCTTCAGCTCGACGAACGGCTTCGCGGTGGACGGGGCGAAGGTGCACCTGACCGCTTCGCCGGTCTCCAGCAACCCGCCGCAGGCCACCCAGACGATGACCGGCACCGCGCCGAACTACACCACCACGTTCAACTCGGTGCCGTCCGGTTCGTGGACGGTCTGGGTCGAAGTGCCCGACAACCACAACGGAAAGGTGATGTCGACCGGCGCTACCCCGGTGCAGGTCACCGCTGCTTCGCCCTATGCGATCACGGTGTCCGGCGCCAGTACCGGGGTGGACACCAACGCCGCGTTCGCCATCGCCGAGAACCAGCTCGACCTGAAGGTGCTGGCCACGTCGCTGGCACTGGACACCAACCCGGTGCCGGCCAGCGTGTCGCTGACCGTCAAGCAGGGCTCGGTGACGCTCTACAGCTCGGCGAGCTTCCCGACCTCGACGGCGTCGTTGAGCAACGTCACGCCGATCTGGGTGCAGCCGGCGCTCTCCTATAGCTTGTCGGCCGATCCGGGGACGACCCATGGGGTGGGCTGGAGTGTTGCCACCGCGACCGTGGCGGCCGGTGCCTCGTCGAGCACCGCGGTGCCGGCGACGGTTGCCCTGAACGAGAAGGGTGGATCGCTGGCGATCACGGTCAAGCAGAAGACCGGCGGCGCGCTGGTCGACGGCGCCACGGTGAGCGCCGCCCCGGTGGACACCGCGGTGACGCCGCCCACCGACGACGTCAGCGACAACAAGGGGGTGGCCGGGTTCACCCTGCTGCCGCCGGGCGACTACGACCTGACTGCCACCAAGACCACCACCACGACCGGGCCGGGTGGCACCACGACCACCACCACCCAGACCGGCACCGCGCACGTGACGGTCACCGCCTCGACCACCGCACAGTCGGTCACCATCCAGATCGTGACGGTTCCCTGACGGCTAGTGAGCCCCGAGGACTGCGAACAGCACGATGAGCGCTGCGGCTACGAGGAGGATCAGCACCGGCTTCAGCCAGCGACGTTGCCGGCGCCTGCTCCGGGATGGCCCGCTGGGCGCGTCCCGCCAGGACCTCGGGGGCGGCGCGGCGCCGGGTGACCGCTCCTGGATTGCGGTCAGGCCGTGCCGGTCGTACAGCGCCCGTCGGCGGGAGTTCGAGATCGTCTCGTATGCGGTGGCCAGTTCGGCGGCGTACCGGTAGGCGCCCTCGCGGGTGGCCCGGTTGACCTCCAGTTCGTAGGCAGCGCGGATCCGTGCGTCCGTGGCGTCACGCGGGACGCCGAGGAGTTCGTACGGATCCTTGCCGGCCATGGGCGCACGCTATCCCATGCCGTGGCATCTACGGTCGATCCGGGCGGGCATCGGAAACCGTCGCTGGGATCCCAACCCGCAGGACAGAGCGAGGCCAGGTTTGCCGAGCCTGATCAGCAGGACTGTTGCCGACCACCGATGGGCGATCTAGGCCTTGGAATCGGTCGGGGGGCAATGTCCCGGGAGTGCGGATCACATTTGAATCGCATGCGCTCGCCCGGGACTTCCGCCTCTGGCCTGCCCACCGCTGCGGGCGCATCGTCGGCTGCGACGGTTCCGCCAGACGCGGGAGGCAACTGATGACCGCCGGCCAGGTACTCACCGCACCGATCGACCTCGACGGCCCCGGGCACTATGTGCACTGGGGTGTAGTCCAGATCTCGGTCGCCAACCTCATCGTCATCGTCGTCATGGTGCTGCTGTTCGCCGCGGCGCTGTTCCTGCCGTTTCCGAAGGGCCGAGGCCCGCGATGACCGCCCCCGCGGCCCGGGCCAACTGGACGGCCCGGCTACGTGACCGGGTGACCCGGAGCCTGCCGCCGGAGCAGCTGCTGCCCGACCGCCAACCGGTCTACGTCACGTCCTGGATCTACGTGTTCGGGGTGCTGACGCTCGCCGCCTTCCTGGTCGTGCTGCTCTCCGGTGGGGTGCTCGCGCTGAAGGGCCCCGAGTGGTGGCACCGCTCGGGCACCGGTCATTACGTCAACAGCGTGCACCTGTGGAGTGTCGAGCTGTTCATGGCCTTCATGGTCATCCACCTGTGGGGCAAGTTCTTCATGGCAGCCTGGCGCGGTCGGCGGGCGTTGACCTGGATCACCGGCGCGGTCTGCTTCCTGGGCTCGATCGGCACCGCGTTCACGGGTTACCTCGTGCAGAGCAACTTCGACTCGCAGTGGATCAGCACGCAGGCCAAGGACGGCCTGAACTCGGCCGGTATCGGCGCGTTCTTCAACGTCCTCGACTTCGGCCAGATGCTGATGTGGCACATCGTGCTGCTGCCGCTCGTCGTCGGCTTCGTGATCGGGATCCACCTGCTGCAGGTGCGCCGGCGCGGGGTCGTGCCGCCGATGGACCTCGACGCGCGGGACCTGATCACCGAGGAGGCGCGGCCATGACCACGACCGCGGTACGCCGGCCACCCACCCGGCCCGCCGGCACCGGCAGCTGGTCCGGCCGGACGCGCGACTACGACCTCGTCAAGGAGTTCGTCATCGCCCTGCTGGTCGTCAGCGCACTGACCCTCACCCTGGCAGCGTTGTTCTCCTCCCCGGACGAGAAGCAGATCACGATCTCCACCTGGAGCAAGGCCGCCCCGGACGACTTCTTGCTGGCTGCGGTGACCGAACTCGACGGCACCAGCGGCACCGCGTCCTACGGCGCGCCCTACACCCACACGCCGGACGCCGCGCAGAAGATCGGCCCGGTGTCGTTGCAGCACATCGCCGGGGTGACCCATCCGGTGGACACGGTGAACGACTTCGTCGTGGGACCGCTCAGCGGGGTGCCTGCGGACGCGCAGCTGCAGGCCGCGCTGGACCAGTGGCGCGGCGCCGCACAGACCCAGCAGCAGGAATGGGCGGCGAGCTACGACGACGCGCTCGGCAACGCGGCCGACAACGACCCGGCCAAGGTCGCTGCCGGCGACTACGGGCCGGTGCCGACCATGCTCGGCCGGCTGCTCACCATGGCCCAGTCCGGCGGCCTCGATGGAGCGCTGCTGTCGCAGAAGCAGTTCTTCGCCACCGACTACACCAAGCCGTTGTTATTCATCGCCGACGGCAGCTACCTGGAGGACCGGGCACGCGCCCAGCATCTCGGTGGCGACCAATGGGGAATGATGAACGAGACCGGTAGTTACCCGGGGCAAGCCTGGCTGTGGCTGTACACCTTCTGGTATCAGGTGAAACCGTTCTCGACCTCTGGCAACGCGGACGCGCTCGTCTGGGGTGTGATGGCGCTGCTGAGCCTGGTGTTGGTGCTGGTCCCGTTCATCCCGGGCGTCAGGTCGATCCCGCGGTGGATTCCCGTCCATCGCCTGATCTGGCGTGACTACTACCGGGGCATGCACCGGTGACCACCCTTCGACCAGGCTAGGTCGGGATTCCCCAGGTGGCAGCGAACTGCTGCACGGTGCCGTAGTAGGCGTTGTGGTCGCAGTCGCCGAACGGTGCCGACGAACGCGGCCAGCCGCTCGGCACCGGGTAGTTGGTGGTGCCGTCGGTGTACTGCCAACCGTCCCACGGCTCGGGCGGCGCGGAGCTGGAGTAGTCGGCCTTGACCAGGCCGAGCCAGGACGGCCGGGTCGGGTACAGGTTGGCCAGGTCACCGGAGTTGCCGTACACCTTCACCCGCTTCTGACCGAACTTGGCCTCGAAGAGGTTCACCAGTGCGTTGATGCTGGACGAGTGGTCACCGGAGTACTTGCCGCCCCAGGACTCGACGTCGATCATCGCGACCGAGTGTGAGCTGGCCTTGGCATTGGCGAAGAACAGGGTCGCCTGAGCTTGCTCGTTGCCCGGCTCCCAGACGTGGTACCCGCCGTAGCCCACCAACTTCTTGCCCGGGCCGGCGTTGCTCAGGCACCAGGTGCCGTTGGCGGCCGCGTTCGGGTCCACATAGCTGGTTCCCTCGGAAACCTTGAACATCAGGAACTGCCCCGTGAAGGTGTTGTCCACCTTGCACTGGTAGTGGCTCACATCAGGCCAAAAGACAACATTAGACATGATTCCCTTTTCGGCGGGCTGCCAGTCAATCTGAGGGGCGGTGGTCAGCTCGATTCCCGGTAGACCGTGCGGAACAGCGACAGCCCGCACTTACCCCATCACGATGTAAATAGTGACTTAAGTCCCGTAGGGTCAGGACCGCGCGAGGCGCAGAATGACCACATTGTCCACCGCGAGCAGTGCCGTGAACGCCTCAATCCGTGAAGCAGAAAAGAGATGGTGACATGCTCCGAGCTAGGCTCGTCGTTCCGGTGCTGACGGCGGTGGCGGCTGCCGTCGCCTTCATCCCATCGGCATCGGCTGACACGGTGTCCAAGCAGGGTGTCTCGCAGGGCAGCTACAGCACCACCGCCGGCACGGCGCGCTACCAGGTCGCGGTGGAGGTGGCCAGGGATCCGGCCGGCGAGATCAAGAACGTCCGCGGTGTGGCGACCGTCCAGAAATGGGCCAACGCGGCGAAGGTGCAGGTCGACTCGGTGCGGTTGGGGACCGACACCACCGCCGTTCTGACCAACTCCACCCCGGTCACTTCCGGCTCGGCCAGCTTCGCGACCAGTCGGACCGGCTGGCGGACCGTCTCACCCAGAACGTGCACGAAGTATCACGTCCGGGCCAACTTCTCGGTCCGGTGGTCGAACGGCGCGTTGAGCCGGTTCTCGATCCTGTCGCCGCTGACCACGGTCTGCGGCCCGACCAACCCGCCGAAGTACGCCAGCTGCGCAGATCTGAACAAGATCTTCCCGCACGGCGTCGGGCGGCCCGGCGCCGTCGATCACGTCAGCGGCGGCACTCGACCGGTCACCACTTTCTACGTGAGCTCCTGGATCTACAGCGGCAATCCCGGCCGGGACGGCGACAAGGACGGCATCGCCTGCGAACGGCTCTAACCGGGGCAGGGGCTACAGGGGCTGGTCCACCCAGGCCTGACCGGCCGGTTCGAGGGTGGCGCTGCCGGCAGTGAGCGAGGCGACCAGTCCGGGCAGCTGGCCGGATTGGTCGCGGTCCACCGCCACCGTCAGCAGCACCTCGGTGGCGCCGTATCGCACGTCGCTCACCACAACTCCCCTGCCGCGCAGCGCTGATTCGAGCTGGCCGGCCTGCCCGGGCTCGACCGCGAGCCGGAACAGCTCCTGTCGCCGGCGCCGGATCAGGACCGCGCCGTCGAGCGCCGCCGACACCGCCCCGGAGTAGGCCCGAGCCAGCCCACCGGCGCCGAGCAGCGTCCCGCCGAAGTACCGGGTGACCACCGCCGCGACATCGGAAAGTCCCATGCCGGTCAGCACATTCAGCATCGGCACGCCGGCGGTGCCGGATGGTTCGCCGTCGTCGCTTGCCCGTACCAACGCCTGGCCGGGACCGATCACGAAGGCCGAGCAGGAGTGCCGCGCTCCGGAATGCAGCCGCCGGTGCTCGGCCACCAGGGCCAGCGCGGCCTGCTCGTCGGGAACCCGCCGCACAGTGGCCACGAACCGCGACCGCTTCACCTCCAGCTCGGCGTGCACCTCACCGGCCAGGGTCAGGTAGTCCACCGGTTCGGAAGGGCGTTACTGCCAGGGCCGGGCGGCCAGCAACACGATGCCGGCCACCAGCAGCAGGGTGAGCAGCACCAGCAGCCAGATCCACCAATGGTTCGGCGCATCCTCCAGCGGTTCCAGGGCAGGCTCGGGCAGCGATACCGGCACCGGTCGGGGTGGTGGTGGCGGCGGGCTGGCCTGCATGCCCAGCCCGCACCGGACGCACAGGCTGGCCGTCGGCAGGTTCGGCTCGTTGCAGTGCGGGCACGGCACCGAGGCGATCACCACCCGACCGAGCGTGCCGGGCAACCGCCGCAGCGAGTCGTCACTGGAGTCCATCGGCTCGCCGAGTATCACCTGATCCCGTGCCCAGAACAGCGGAAAGTCGCACCGCTGGCAGAAGTCCAGGGCATCCCGCCGGGTCAGCTCCACCATCGCCGACGCGCCGCAGTCCGGGCAGGTGATGGTCACCGGGTGCTGGGAGGTGTTCGGGTTCCGGGCTGGTGCGGTGGCCGGAGCCGAAACCTCCGGTGGAACCGAAGCAGCCGGAATCGCCGGCAACACCTGGGTGGCGTCGGAAGCACCCGTCGGGTAGCGGCGGGCGATCAGTTGCCGCTCGGTCGCCAACTCGTCGCCGGTCAGGCCAGGTGGCGGCACTGCTTCCGACCCGGGCGCCAGCACCGGCAACGGCATCGGATCAACCCCCGGCACCGCCTGGGTGTCGGCGTCCCGGGCAGCGGTCATGTGCCGGCCTCCACAGCCGACGACCATACCCGTCGGTCGCCGATCCAGAGCTCCGCGCGGACGTGTGCCGGCACCTCGTCGCGCACCAGCGCCACGAAGTCGCCCTCCTCCAGCCAGCCGGTGGAGGCCACCCGCATGGTGACGTGCGCGGTGTCGGCCGGTGCCTCGCCCTCCCGCCAGATACCGCCGCCGTCGACCACCTCGGCCGCCCCGCCGCTGGTCATCTCGAGGAACTGCTCCAGGCCGGCCCGGGTGCCCCGCCAGCTCATGGTGCGGGCCGAACTGCGCACGATCATCCGCTGCAGCTCGCGCGGCAGCGACGGGTCGACAGAATCGACGCCGATCCACGACCCCATCCAGCGCACCATCGGATCCGGCGCCACCGTCGGGTCGAGCACGTTCTCGATGTTGTCCGCGCCCTCCACCAGGGTGGTGCCGAGTTCCTGGAACAGCGACAGGAATCGGACGAAGAAGCCGTCGTCGCTGTCGAGCATGCCGACCGGCATCTGGTTGACCAGCCAGTTCGGGTGCCGGGCCGGCCGACGCCGAGTGTGGCCGGTGGCCGGCAACGACCGGCCGCCCCGAGCTACCGCGCCGCTGCCGTTGAGTGCCGGGGCGGCCCCGCCGATCGGTTCGACGCTCATCAGCGCACCACCCTCATCGCGCTGTTCGCTGCGCTCCTCGCTTCGCTGCGGTGCTCGCTCATCAGCGCACCATCCCCATCAGCGCTGTTCGCTCCGCTCCTCGCTTCGCTGCGGTGCTCGCTCATCAGCGCACCACCCTCATCGCGCTGTTCGCTCCGCTCCTCGCTTCGCTGCGGTGCTCACTCATCAGCGCACCACGACCTGGTGCTTGGCCGACAGAAACAGCGAGTGCGGCTTGAGCCGGATGGAGTCGCGGCCACTGCCCAGCCGCCGTCCGGTGCGCAGGTCGTACTCGAACAGCAGCAACTCCTCGACCCGTTCGACGCCTTCCACCGATTCCAGCAGTTGGGCCACCACCGAGCTGTTGAGGTCGGTGTCGAACATCCAGCCGACGCCCTCGGCGCCGCCGGTGAGCGGGTTGATGTAGCGGGTCAGCACGTCGACCGCGCGCTGGCGCACCAGCGGGGCCGGCCGGCCCGGCGGGGTGTGGACCAGGGCGACAACGCTGACGCCCTGGTAGTACGGCGTGCCGATCTCGACGGCGGTGCCGACCAGCCGGTGCTCGTCGAGGTGTTCGGTGATCTGGCGCAGCAGCGGCACCGAGATCGCGAAGTCGTCCAGCACGTGCTGGCGCGGGTCGGTGCGCACCTGCGGCACCACCAGCATCCGCACCGGGCCGGTGCCGTTCGCGGCCGGCAGGCACCGGGCCCGGGCCACCTCGATGGACGCTTCCTTGGTCAGCCGTTCGAAGTCGCCGGCGGTGACGGCGCGCTGGCCGGTGCGCAGCGTCAGCGGGCCACGCACCTTCGCCTCGGCCACCGTCTCCGGATCCACCCCGCCGGTGGCCGGGTGCCGGTTCGAGACGCTGGAGACGTAGGGCACCGTCGAGCGCAGCACGGTGAGGGTGCACGCCCCGACGTTGCCGCCGGCGCCACCGCCGTGCCGGTAGCCGGTGACGGTGATCTCGCTGCCGTCGCGGGGAATGGCGCCGTGCTGGCGGATCACTCCGTTGGCATAGCGCACCCGTGGACCGAACCGGATCACCCCGCCGCCGCTCTCCCACAGGTAGTGCAGGTCGTCCGGGCCGGACCGGGTGAAGTCGGAGACCTCCTGCCAGGCGGTCGATACCCCGCGGTCGACCACCACCACGTGCTCACCGTCGGACCGGGGCAGCACCGGCACCCGGCTCACCGCGAACGACTGCGCCGGCGTGCCGTCGCTGCGTCCGACCATCTCACCGGGCGCGTGCTGGGCGTGCTCGGCCCCCACCGTGCCGCCGATCGCGGCCGCGGTCAGCGAGCCGACCCGCGGCGAGGCCTGGTAGGACGGCTGCCCCGGCCGCGGCGCGATCAGCCGGGCCCGCAACCAGAACGCGGCGTTGCCGGCCATCGTCAGCAGCTGGTGCTGCATCGGGATCAGCAGCACGATCTCGCCGGCCCGGTTCAGCCCGCCGGTGGTGTCGGAGTGCTTGAGCGCCGCGATCCAGGACTCGCCGCTCCACACCTCCCAGACCAGCGGCGGGTTCTCCGGGTCGACGCCGATCCCCTCGGCGTCGGCGGCCACCGTCAGCCGGATCGCCAGGCCTGCCAGGCTGTGGGCGAAGCCGAGGTAGAACGCGTCGCCGACGGCGAGCGGGGTGGAGGCGAAGCAGGTGGCCGCGACGTTGGGGTAGCGCAGGTCGTCCCAGACGTCGGTGATCCGGTCGTCGGCCGCGGTGCTGGTGAGTGCGGCCCGCAGCACCGGCGGACTGATCACCAGTTCCGTGCTGGTGGTGAAGATGACCGCCTCGCGAGCCGCGTTCGCCGCGGTGGTGCTCAGCGCCGTGGTCACCTGGGTGCCCTGCGGCACCGCGACCGGCTGGTCCAGCGGCGCCGACAGCCAGAAGGTCAGGTCGGCGTGTGCGACCGACGGCGGGAACGGCTCGATGCCGACCAGGTTCAGGAAGTGCACGTACAGCCGTTCGGGCACCTGGTTGAGCCGGAACAGCACCATCTCGCTCATCCACGCGAACAGCTCGATCAGCGCCACGCCCGGGTCGGACAGGTTGTGGTTGGTCCACTCCGGGCAGAACCGCGGAATGAGCCGCTTGGCTTCGTCAACGATGTCTTGGAAGGTGCGGTCGTCGAGGTTGGGGGCGGGCAGCGGCATCGGTTCAGACTTCCGGCTCGTGCGGGATGACGTAGAACGGGTACACCAGGTTGCGCCGGTCGTTGGTCACCCGCACCCGGTAGCTGATCGAGATCCGGATCAGCGCCGAGTCGTCGGCGTCGACGATCGGCTGCACGTCGTCGACCAGGATCCGCGGTTCCCAGCGGGCCAGGGAGTCCCGGACCGCTTCGGAGATCAGGCCGAGCAGGTTGCCGGTGACCGGCTCGAACAGCAGGTCCCAGATCCGGCAACCGAAATCCGGACGCATCAACCGCTCACCCGGCGCGGTGAGCAGCACCATCCGGATCGACCGGTCCAGGTCGTCGGCCCCGTCGGTGAGCTTGATCGAACCGGTGTGGTCGACCTCCAGCGGCCAGCTGAACCCCCGTCCGATGAAGGAACCGTCGGAGGAGGCAAGGTCGGCCCGCCGGGTCGGGCTGAAATCGTTCATCAGTTGATCGCCACCATCGCACCTTTGAGAGTGAGCGGTCCGCTCGCCTCGACACTTGTCGTTCCCTGACCCTTGACCGAAACCATCGAGCCCTGCACCGCCAGCTGTCCCTGGCTGGTCACCCCGACCTTGGAGTTACCGGTCAGCGCCAGCTCGGTCTGGGCCTCGATGGTCACCTTGTTCCCCTTGATCGCGACGTTTCCGCTGGCGTCGAGCTCGATCGACGCCGAGCCGGACTTGACCGTCACCGGCTTGCCGCTGGCCACCTCGACCTCGAGCTTGTCGGCGCCGAGCCTGATCTTGTGGGTGGTGGTGCTCAGCTGCAGCATGATGTGCTGGTTGGCGGGGTCGGTTCCGTCGGCCAGCTCGATGACGTGTCCGAGCCGCGAGGTGATCCGCCGCGACTGCACCGCCCCGGACTTCACCCCCCACTCCGGCAGCACGTTCTTGCCGCTGAACAGCCCACCGAGCACCACCGGCTGGCGCGGGTCGCCGCCCTCGAACGCGACCAGCACCTCGTCGTTGACCTCCGGCTGGAATACCAGGCCGCGCTTGTTTCCCGCGCCGAGCGTGACGATCCGGGCCCACGGCCCCTCCACCTCGGAGCTGACCGAGGGGTACTTGAGCTTCACCCGACCGGCCTTGTCCGGGTCGTCGACGTTGGTCACCACCCCGACCACCAGGCCGGGCACGTTGAAGCTGCCGCTGCGCCGGCCACCGGTCAGGGTGTCGGCAAGGCCGGTCCGGCTGCGGTCACCGGCGATGAACTGGGTACGGAATCCCCTGCGGTCGTAACGGTGATCGACCTCGGTCAGGTGGTACTTGCCCGAGGTCGGGCCGGCGTTGGAAACCGTGATCGCCACTCCCGGCTTGAGCTTGTCGCTGACCTCGGCGGTGCCGCGGGCCTCCACCGCGCCGGCCGCCCATTGCGAGCGCAGCGCATCGCCGGCGGTGGCCGCCTCGCTCTGGGTCAGCGGCGTGAAGCTGCCGATCACCACCGGAGCGTCGCCGAGTGGGCTGCTGCTGGCCACGAACGGTTGCACGAAATCTGAGGACGGCAGCACCGCCGACGACGCCGAGGCGGCCTGGCCGACGATCGAGCTCTGGGTGGCGTTGTCCCAACCCACCACCTGGGCCTTGGTGGGCAGCAAACCCGATGCCGACACCGAGAACTCCTGCAGTTCCTTGCCGAGCTCCAGGGTCAACACCGGGCCGGCGGTGCTCGGTGGCTTGAACTGCAGCGCGGTTCCCTCCACCCACCAGTCGTAACCGCAGCGCGCGGCCAGCTCGTCCAGAAAGGCCAGGTCCGAATCGGCTTGCAGCACATAGGGATGCACCTCCGAGGTCGAGGTGACCTCGGCCGTCACGCCGGCACCGCTGGCGACCTGGCTGACGATGTCGGAGAAGGTCATGTTCAGGTACGTCTTGACCTTGCTGCCGCGGGTGAGCTTGTGCGCGGCGTCGTCCACCGTCACCACCAGGTCGGGGTGGTCACCTTCCTGCTGCTGCAGGCTCATGCCGGTGACTGTGCCGCTCATCAGCGAGCCGCCCTGGTAAACCCCGACGTCGACCTTCTTGCCGATGCTGAAGAACCCGCTGGAGGAGACGGAGTATCCGACGTCGGCGAACCGCAGGGTGGCCCGGCCGGGCAATCGCAAGCTGCGCTGCACCCGCACCGACACCAGGTACTGCAGCACGGTGTCCGACAGCGGCGAGCCGTCCACCTTGACGGTCGGGCTGAGCCCGTCGAACGAACTCATCCGTGCTCGATCCGCGGCACCGACAGCAGCGCACCCGGACGCATCGCAAGCGGGTCCTCGATGTTGTTGGCCGCCGCCAGCGCACGCCAGCGGGTGGAGTCGCCGTAGTACCGGGCGGCGATCCGGTCCAGCGTCTCGCCGGGCTGGATGCGGTGCACCCGGTGTGGACGCGGGGTGCCCGAAGTGGGGTTCTGCGGGCCGAACGCCTGGGATTCCTCGTACTGCTGCATGGTGAGCGCCATCCGGGCGCGCAGCGGGATGCCGGAGGCGGAGAAGTAGGTGAACACCAGCTGCAGGTCGGTGACCACCGCCTTGAAGGAGTGCAGGTCACCCCAGTGGAAGATGACGTACGGCGGCCGGGCGTTGTGGGTGGTCTCGTCCGAGCCCGGCAGCGTGGTGTCGACATCCATCAGCTTGAGGATGGCGCCGGTGTGCTTGGTGACCGCGGTGCCGTCCGCGGTGGTGTCGAAGACCAGCTCGACCTGCATCCAGCCGGACTGCGCACCGGCGTAGCGCAGCCGTGACACGCCCTTGCCCGGCATCGGCTCGGACGACCAGTTGTTGCGCCGGCCGACGGAGATCTGGCTGGGGTTGAACAGGCAGGGGATCTTCTGGCCGCCTTCGATCTCGAGGAAGGCCTTCTCCAGTTCAGCCATCAGAACACCTCCGGCAGGTGACGGCGTCCCCGCCGTTCGAGGTCATCGGTGATGCGCTGCTCCAGCTTGGCAACGATCCGGTCGATCAACTCGTCGAAATCGCGGGCGCGCATGGCCGGGCTGGCCGAGTCCTCGTCGGCATCGTGCCCGGGCATCGACACATCGGAGTGGCCGCCGGACTCGCGGAACCGCCGGATCACCGGCGGCTCGGCCGGTCCCTCACCGCCTGAGAAGTGCTGGAACTGCTCGAACATGCCGGTACTTCCTGACTGGACTGGATCGGAACTGCCTGCCGCCCCGACCGGGCCGGGCTTGTGCAGCAGGCTGCGGAACAGCGAATGAGCCGTGCCGGCCAGCGATCGGCGGATCACCGGCCCGTCCACCTCGACGCCAGCGGGGGTCGAGGTGGTACCCGAACCCGACCTGGTCGTCGACCGGCTGGGGGTGCCCACCGATCGGGCTGACCGGGCGGTCTCGGGCACCGGTGGCCCGGCGGCTGCGGGGGCCAGCTCGGCCGGCCGGATGCTGACCCGAGGCGGTGCGATCACCATGCTGCGGTTGGTGAAAGCGCCCAGCTGACTGGCTGCTCCGTTGCGGCCACCGCGCGTGCCGGTGCTCCCGGCTGCGGCAGTGGTGACCAGGCTGCCCGGCAGCCGGCCGGCTGGTGAGGTACCGGAATCGGCGGTGGAAGCGACGTCCTGCCGGTGCGATGCTGCCGCGCGCACCGTGCTCGGTAGCGCCAGCGAGCGCCGGACGGTCGGTGCGGTGGTCGCCCGGGCGCCGACCGAGAGTGCGCCGTTGTGCGCGACGCCGATCGAAGCGGAGTCCGACCGGCGGCCGCTGCTCGCCGCAGGTCCGGTGCGCGAATCATTCGTCGTGGTACCGGACCGCGAATTACTACCCCGAGCGGTGCCGATCTCCGTCGCCGATGCGGCCGGGGCGGACCGGGAGGCCGGGGCACCCGAACGTCCGGCGGCGGCAGCCGGCTGCGCCGCCGGGTGGCCGGCCGGCGCCGGATGGCCGCCCCACGCCGAGTGGCCGGCCGGGGCTGGCATCTGGTGCGGCCGCACCGGTCCGTCTGCCTGCCGACGGATCGGTGCGTCCACCGACTGCTGGTACGGCTTGCCATACCTGCCGGTCCGGATGGCGACTGGCTCGTCGGACAGCTGCCGGTTGGCCACCGGCAGCACTACCGAGCCGGCTTGCGCGGTGCCGGGCACGATCGCGCGGAGCACCCGGCCGTCGCGGCCAGGCGTCCGGAGGCGTGCCGGTGCAGTGGCGCGGGCAGCCGGAAGGGTTGCCGATCGCGCGGCATCCGATGCGTCGGTGGCCGCATCGCCGGTGACCGGGCGGCGTGCGGCGGCGGCCGAAGCAACATCGCCGGAGGCGTTCCGGCGCACTGGTGTGACGGTCTGTGCAGCTGGGTTGCCCGGCGCGGAGGCGGAATCGGCGGCTGCAGGCCGGGACGTTCCAGCGGGCGGCGCCACGCTGCGGCGAAGCGGGCCGGTTGCCGGGATGAGCTCCGCCGCGGGGCGGCCCATCGCCACCGCGGAGGGCGATGAGCCGGATCGGCCGGCGCCGGAGCGTCCCGGCGTGGCGCCCGTTCGCCCGGGAGCCGGACCGGTGGCGGGGGATGCAGCGCCGGCAGGGCCGGTGGCGCCACCCTGCGGGGCGCGGGCGGTCCAGGACGGTCGAACCGATGCGCCCGGACGGACCGCGGGGCGGAGCTGTTCCGAACCGGACAGCAGCGAAGGCAGCTGAGCCCGGCTGACGGTGGGGAGGCCACCACCGCCGACGGCGGACTGCATCGGTGCCAGCACGGCAAACGGCGTGGGTCGGTTTCCGGTTGACCGGCCGGTACCGACCGAGCCGGGGTGCCCGGCGTCGAACCTGCCCGGCAGGTAACCCGCGCCCGCTGCCACCGGGGCCGGTCCGGTAGCACTCGTCGCAGGCCCGGCGAGCGCGACCGAGCGCCGAATCGGTCGTCCCAGACTGGCCATTCCGAGTGGCCGCCCGGTGAATCGGCTTTTCTCGGTGGCGGCTGGAACAGCCGGCCGCGGCGAGGGCTCGGGTGCCGACTCGGCCGCGGCGTGTCGAGGCCCGGAGTGCGCCGCCTGCCCGGCCGAGGTCGGCACCGCGGGTGGCTGCCCGGGCTCCGTGGCCGATGGCAGCTCCGAGGTGCTCCCGCCGGTTGCGATCGATCCGGGCGGGCGTACCGCACCGCTGACATGTTGCGGACCCGCAGCCGTGCGCCGGATAGCCGAGACCGATCCGGCGGCCGGGGACTGTTCGAGCAGCCCAGCAGAACCAGCGCTCGACTCGCTGCCCGACCCGGAATCGCCAGCGCTCGACTGGGTACCCGGTGCGGAATGACCAGGGCCGGCCTGGCCGGATGAGGCCGACGCACCCGATGGCCGGGCGGACTCCGAGGCTGAAGGACGGGGGGCCGGGCCACCGGCCGGTCCGGTTCTCCGAGCAGGCTGCGGCACGTTCTCCGCAGCGCTGGTGGCCGGCTGGATGGCGGCGGGCCGAACGGCGCCGATCCGAGCGGCGGTCGACACCGGAGCCGGAATGCCGACCGCACGCCGCAACCTGCCGGTTCCCGCGGTGGGCAACGGCTGGCCCGGCGCTGCCGGGCGATCCGCCCGCCACCGACTGATCGAGCCGGCGGTCGAGGTCGTCGAGGTTCCCGGCCCGGCGTCCAGGGCACCTGGCAGCGGCACACCCAGCACGGTGCCCGGTGCGCGACCGGCCGGCACCGAGCCCGGCGCACCGGTGGTCGACGGGGCCGCCCCGACACCGCGCGTGGCGCCACCTACAGCTGCCGTGACAGCAGGCCGATCACCCGATCCGTCCGGCGGTTGCCTGTCGGTGTCAACCGAGCGACGTAGCACTCCACCGCCGCCGGCGGCGCTACGCAGCGGTGCACCGGTGGCGACCGGGCCGGTCGGCGTCGAGGCAACGGCCTGGGCCGACGCTGCCGGTGCGGCGAACCGGCGGGCCACCGCAGAGGTCAGGTCCGCCACCCGGCTGCCCTGCCGGGCAAGGAAACCACCGGAGGCCGGCTCTGGCCGAGGCATGGCGGAACCGGCCGATCCAGCCCTCGCACGACCCCGCTCAGGTCCGGCAGGCGAAACGGCTCCGTCCGGGCGATCCGCCGGCTGCTCGACCTCCCCCGCCCGCCGGATCGCCAAGGTACGGCGCAGCGCGGTCGCCGGACCGGGCGACGACAGCGCCGGGCCGACAACGGCATAACCGGCAGCCGGTTGCCGGCCAGCCGGTGGTTCGGTGGCTGCGGACCCGGCCACCGGAGACCGCAGCGCGGCGGTCGCCCGGGCTACCGAACGCCGCAGTGCCGCGGCCACGCCTGCGCCGCTGTGCTGGGAGACGGCACCTGCGCTCGCGGCCCGCGCAGGTGTCAGGTCACCGCTCCCGGTGGGCTTCCCCGGCGGCGCCGCCGCCGAAGACGCCGAGGGTGGTGCTGCCGAACCAGCCGCCCGCGCTGCCGAACCAGTCGCCGAACCCGGCACCGTGCCCCGCGGTGGCGCGGGACGAGGCGCCCGCAACCGGCGCTGCTCGTGCGAGCTGGTCATCGGGCCGGCCGCGGCGACTTCCTCCATCCGGCGCACTGGAATCGCGGTCGAGACCAGCCCGCCGGCGATAGTGCCGGGTGATCGTGGCTGGTCGTCGGTCGGCACCTGCCGGGCAGCCCGGGCCAGCCCCCGTGGCGGTAACGGCACAGCAGCAGACCGACCCGCCGGTGGCACAGCAGCAGACCGACCGGGAGGCGGCGCCTCAGCTGCTACCTCGTCGCCCGGCAACCGCGGGGTCCACCAGCGCGGCGGCCGCACTTCGGCCTGGCCGAGCGAGCGGGCCGCGACGGTGGCCGTGGCCGCCAGCGCGCGGCGCACCACGGCGGGGCGGGCGGTGCCGGCGGCGAACCTGGCCGAGGACTCGGCGACCAGGCCGAGGCCGGCCGAGCGTGCCAGGCCCGGACGCCCGGGACGGCGCAGCCGCTGGGCGACGGCACGGCCCAGCGCGTTGCGGTCGACCTCGGCAGCAGGAACGTCGTCGGTGGTCATAGGTTCTTCGACCGGAATCCGTGGTGGACGACTTCGAGCTGTTCCTGCAACGCCTCGTTGCTGTTCGCACTGAACTCCGGGCCGCTCCAGCGCACCGGGTACACGCCGTCGAACTCCCAGGCGCGCAGCCGGGTGCCCTCGGCATCGAGCACGGTGACCGCCCCGGTGCTGCGGGTCAGCTTGTTGCCGGCGCCGGCGAAGCCCTCACCGCTGGACTTGCTCATCCACGCGAACAGCGCATCGCTTTGGGTGATGCCGCGCTTGAAGAGCAGGTGTGGCCAGGTCATCCGGCCCGGCATCTGGTGCACATACCCGTTCTGGCCGCCCTCGTGGATCTCCTCGACGGTCAGGCTGACCGACAGCCCGCTGACCTCGGTGAAGTACCCGATCTCGACCCCGTCCACCTCGAAGAGGAAGTAGGAATTGATCGGCGGTTCGGAGAAACCGTCAGGCATACTCGCGCACCGCCTGCCAGGCCCGGTCGTTGAAGGAGGCCACCGCGCGCACCATCCTCACCCGGTCGAGATGTTCCAGATCCAGCAGATCGTCCAATGACCAGTGCAGGTGGTAGGCCAAGTACGCGATCTCTTGCCAGAGCGCGTCGGACGGGTACCGCATCATGCCGCTCACCTGCTGCGCGGAATCTCCTCGATGGAACCGCGGCGCGGCACCGGCTGCTCCAGCGGAGCGGCGAAGTCCTCGAAGGCCGCCGCACCGTCGGAGCTGCCGTACCCGCCGAAGGCATCCGCGCCGGAGGGCGCGACAGCCGGGCGGTCCGGTTCCGGTTCCCGCGCCGCCGCGGCCGCAGTCGGAGCCGGCCGGCCCTGACCCAGCAACGGCGGCCCCTCGGCCTGAGCACGCAGCAGCGCCTCGTACTCCTCCTGGTTGCCGAAGTTGATCACGCCGTAGAAATCTTGCAGGAACGCCAGGTCGATCGCGAACAGGCTTTCGATCTCGTGCGTCGTGATCAGCTCGAGGGTGCCGAGCGCCTCCACCACCCGGGCGAGCACCAGGATCGTCAGCCGCGGGTCGTCCGGACCACTGATGGTCGGGTCGCGCAGCGGCTCGAGCTCGTCCCGGGCGGTGGCGAGCCGCATCCGGCCTTCCTTGTGAAGCGTGCCGTGCCGGTCGACGTACCCGCGCGGCAGGACGAACGGATAGCTGGTCTGCAAGCTCACTTGACCCGCTCGAGCCGTTCGATGACCAGCGTGATGCTCTCCTTGACCGGGTCGTTCGAGTCGGTGCTCACCGCGTCGGTGCTGATCTTGGTGGGCCAGCCGTTGAAGAAGTTGAACCGGCCGACCTCGGTGAGCGAGGTGTCGTAGAAGACGATCGAACCGTTCTTGCGGTTGCCGGCCCGGTCGGTGCCCTTGAAGCCCGAGTCGTGGATCCCCTTGAACCACTTCCACACCGGGTCGGACATGGCATCCATCGGCGCCATCCGGGTGATCGACAGGTCGGGCACCTTGAGCGAGGTACCCAGGGTCTTGATCGACTGCTTCTTGCCGTCCGCGCCGTTCTGCTGGATCGTCACCACGTCCAGTTCGATGTCGAGGCCAGAGACGCCGGACAGCAGCAGCTTCTCGCCGTCGATCTCGAGGTAGAAGTTCTGTGCGACGATCGGGTCGGTATTGATCAGGTCATTGGGCATGCGTGCTGCAACTCCTTGAAGAAGTAAGACGAATTCGGGGGGACGAGCCGGCTAGCGTCAGCCGGCGGTCTGCTTCTGCTGGCTGATCCGGAACACCACGAACTCGGCCGGCTTGACCGGCGCGATGCCCACCTCGACCACCAGCTTGCCCTCGTCGATCGACTCCGGCGGGTTGGTCTCGGCGTCGCACTTGACGTAGAAGGCCTGGTCAGCGGTGGCGCCGAACAGCGCGCCGGCCGACCACAGCCCGCGCAGGAAGCCGTTCAGGGTGCGCTTGACGCCCTCCCACAGGGTCATGTCGTTCGGCTCGAAGACCGCCCACTGGGTACCTTCGAGGATCGTCGTCTCGACCATGTTGAACAGCCGCCGGACGTTGATGTAGCGCCAGTCGCTGTCCGAGGCCAGCGTGCGAGCACCCCAGATCCGGATTCCCCTGGTGCCGAAAGGCCGGATGCAGTTGATGCCGATCGGGTTGAGCAGCGACTGCTCGTTCTGGGTGACGCCGTAGGCGAGGTCGAGCACGCCGCGGATGGTGTCGTTGGCCGGTGCCTTCCAGACCCCGCGGGTCTGGTCGGTGCGGGCCCAGACGCCGGCGATGTGCCCGGACGGCGGGATCAGCATCTCGGAGTTGCCGTTGGACCCGATCGGGTTGTCCACCTTGACCCAGGGGTAGTACAGCGTGGCGTAGGCCGAGTCGTACATGGCCTCTTCCGAGCGCCAGGTCATCACCTGCTGCGGGCTCATGTTCGGTGGCGCGTCCAGGATGGCCATCCGGTTGCCGTGCTGCTCGCAGTGCGAGATGAGCGCGGTCTGCACCGAGCGCCACAGGTTCATGTCGGTGCTGCCGTCGGGCTTGGTGGCGGCCGTGATCAGGTCGGGCACGATCACCATGGTCACGTCGTCGGCGACGGCCAGGCCGTTGATGCCGTTGCGCGCGGACTCCGAGCCCGCGAACTGCCGGCCGGTCACCGGCACCGGCTTCGGGGCATCCTGCTTGAGCGGGTAGTGGCCCGGCTTGAGGATGTCGAGCTGACCGGTCAGGTCCGCCTTGGCGTCCAGGTTGACGGTGACCTTGACCTTGGTCGAGGTCTTGTTCACCACGGTGGCAACGTTGGTGGCGCCCGAGCCGAAGGTCAGGTGCGGGAAGCTCTCGACCACCTTGCCACCCTCCAGGACGGAGAGGGTGAAGGGCGACGGGTCGTCCGGCTTGGCGCCGTCGGCCGGCTCCTCGCTGTCGATCTGGACGCTGAGCAGGGCGTCCGGGGTGACGCTTTCGATGCTGAGCGGCTGGCCCAGCGTGCGGTCCGCGGCGTCCAGCGCCAACTTCGACGGCTGGCCGGCGGGCTCGGCGTTCGGCACCCGGCAGATGTAGGCGATGCTGCCGCCGTTGGCGAAGTAGCCGTAGACCGACAGCGGCAGCATGCAGCCCTCGGCGAAGCTGCCGTAGAGCTTCTCGAACTGCGACCAGCTGGTCACCAGCCGGGGGGCGGCACCGGTCGGGTCCTTGGGGTCGTCGTCGGGGGCCTTCTGCGTGAAGCCGACGAAGGCGGCGATGGCGGTCGGCGCGGCGGACAGCACCTTCTGCGACGAAGGCACTTCCTCGACATAGACGCCGGGCGCGGTGTACGTAGGCACGGGGGGCAGCTCCAAAAGGGGATGTATGTGGTGGTGGCCCCCGTGACCAACCACGGCAGGTTAGCTCACGGTGTACAGCCTCTGTGAGTATTAGCGTGGAAGAAACGCCCTTGGCGTAATCACGGATTGATTAAGGCAAAGCGCTCAGGCCGGGCGGCCTGCTGCCGATAGTCAGCCGGCCGTGGTGCGCAGCGCGCCGGGCATGGTGATCGTGATGACCCCGCCGAACGAGCAGACGCAGGTCGAGCCGGAGACCAGCGCGGGCTTGCCGCCGATCGTGGTCTGCGGCGCGGCCGGGATCCAGGTGCCGGCGATCGCGGGCACGCACGGCATCGGGGTCAGCACGCCGAGCGCGGCCGCGGTGGCCGCCGCGACCGTCGGGTTGGCGATCGAGGAGCACATGCCGAACGGCGGGATGTTGACCATCGGCACCATGTCGGCGATCGCCGCGGCCGGCCGGCCCTCGATGGTCACCCGGCTCATCGGCAGGATGTTGAGGGTGGTCGGGGCCAGGCCGAACGAGCACTGCAGCATGGCGCCGGTGGTCACCGACAGGCTTCCCATCCGCTGGCCCTCCTAACGCTTGGAGTTCTTGACCGACGCGGTGAGCTGCTGCCCGGTGGTGGTCACGAAGCACAGCACGTTGCGGTCCTTCTGCTGCTCCCAGCCGCGCGCCGAGGGCAGCAGGTAGGTGAAGAAGTAGGACGAGTCCAGGTAGTCCTTGCCGACATAGCCGGTGTAGCGCTGCGCGCAGGCACCGTCGGCGAACACCTTCAGCGCGGCGTCGCCGGGGTAGGCCGAGACTTCGCTGCCGTCCTTGGCGGTGTACGCAATGCTGGCGTAGGACTCCTGGGTGTGCGGCTGGTCGCAAGGCACCGATTTCAGCTTGCTCAGCTCGGACTTCACCTCGCCCGGCGCGTCGAAGCACTGGCCGGGCTTGACGTCGAAGACCGACACCGAGTTGCCACCCGACTTCGAACCGCCGAACACGCCGCAGCCGGCGGCCAGCAGCGCGAGCGAGACCAGTGGCGCCGCGCGGCAGACCTGTCGGGCACGACCGGACGGCACCGAGCGGGGTGAGGGCATCCGAAGTACCGGCATCGCCGTTTCACCGCCCTACGCGAAGTTCGTCCTGACCATCCCGTTCGCAGCGGCAGGTTACACGCGGATGCCGTCGGGTGGCTCATCACACACCACTCGCCGGCGATCCGATCCGGACGCGGTCGTACTGTGGAAGGACCCCGGTGTCGCGTCGGGACGGCACCGGAGCCGGCCGAAAGTTTCCCTCTCACTCCCAGGAGCGACACCATGACGCAGACCACCCCGGCGCTGGGCAACCGCCCGCACCGCGGACCGTTCGCATGGGTCGGGGCGTTCACCGGCTTCTACCCCGCCGAGGCGTCGGAGTTCGGCGACCTGGACCCGGTGACCCGCTTCCTCTATGCCTCCCGCAGCGTGATCCTGGTGATCTCGGCGCAGTCGGCAGTAATCGCCGGGCTGCTCGCGCTGACCGACCGCCGGCTGCAGGCGGTGCCGTTCGTGCTGGTGTTGCTGGGCTTCGTGGTGTTGCACGCGGTCAGCAACCTGTCCAACGACTACTTCGGCTACCGCCGCGGCCACGACACCGCCGACTCGCCGCGGCGGCGCTACACCCTGCATCCGATCGCCAGTGGCGCGGTCACGCCGCGGCTGCTGGCCGGGGGCCTCGCGGTGCTCGGCGTGCTGGCGCTGGCGATCGCCGCCTACTTCATCGCCCTGCGCGGCTGGCCGGCGCTGCTGCTGACGGTGGCCGGCGCCGTCCTGCTCTACGCCTACGACGCGGCGCCGCGGGCGTTGAAGGAACTCGGCCTCGGCGAGGTGGCCGCGTTCGCGGTCTGGGGACCGCTGATGATCGGCGGCGGCTACTACGTGATCACCGGGCGGCCCTCCGCCGACGCCGTCCTCGCCTCCGTCCCGGTCGGGCTCGGGGTGGCCTCCATCCTGGTCGGCAAGCACATCGATCAGCGGATGTTCGACAGTTCCCAGCACCAGCGCACCCTGCCGGTACTGGTCGGCGAGCGAGCCGCCCGTGTCCTGAACCAGACGGTGCTCGGCGCGATGTATGTCGTCACCGCGGCAGCCGTGCTGCTCGGCGCGGTGAGCCCGTTCGCGCTGGTCGTGGCGTTCGCGCTGCCCCGGGCGCGGCGTGCCGTGCGGGTGATGGCGCGGCCGGCCCCGGCCGAGCCGCCGGCCGGGTATGTCGGCTGGCCGTTGTGGTACCACCGGGTCTGCCTGGTGCACAACCGGCTGTTTGGCTGGCTGTTCATCGCCGGCCTGGCCGTCGGGGCCGCCCTTCCGGACTGGCGGTTGGGCTGAGCCGCTGTCGGACGGGGCGGTTGCACAACTTGCGCTGTTTGGAGCCACCCTGTCGCTACCGTAGCGTGAGAAAAGGCTGAGCAGCCAGCCGTCCTGACTGCACAAAGGACCACCATGGCTGACTATCTCGCCAGCACCGACGTCGCGACACCCGCCGACGCGCTGTTCGACTACCTGGCTGACGTGCAGAACCTGCCCCGCTACTTCGACCGGATGACCTCGGCGACCGACAACGGCGACGGCACCATCGCGGTCACCGCCGACCTCGGCGACCGGGAGGTCGAGGGCGAAGCCTGGTTCAAGGTGGACCGGGACGCCAAGACCCTGGCCTGGGGTTCGGAAGGCCCGAACGACTACTCCGGCGAACTCGAAGTCAGCGCGGTCGGCGACAGCTCGCGGGTCGAGGTGAGCCTGCACACCGTGCGCGCGGCCGGCGAGCAGATCCAGCAGGGCCTGGAGCAGACGGTGGCCACCATCAAGCGCCTGGTGGAGAACCGCTGAGCGCGGCGGCCACGGCGGCGAGCAAGCCGGCAGCTAAGCGAAAGCCGGCCAAGGCGGTAGCGAAGCCGGTAGCCAGCCCGAAGCCGGCAGCCAGCCCGAAGCCGGCAGCGACCAAGGCGGCCGGCGGTGCCGGGCGCCCGGCCAAGCGAGCGGTGAAGCCGTCCCGGGCCGCTGACGCGCCGTTGACGGTCGAGGAGATCAACGAGCTGCACGCCGACGCGGAGAAGTGTGCCGAGGTGGCCGGGCTGGTCTACGTGCTGGCCGACCACCCCGGGATGGGGCGGGTCCGGCGCGGCAAGGGGTTCAGCTACCACGACCACCAGCGGCAGCCGCTGACCGACGCCGAGGTGAAGGCCCGGATCACCCAGCTGGCCATTCCGCCGGCCTGGACCAAGGTGTGGATCTGCCCGAATGCCGACGGCCACATCCTGGCCACCGGCGAGGACGACAAGGGCCGCAAGCAGTACATCTACCATCCGCGCTGGCGCGCGATCCGGGACATGCTCAACTTCTACCGGCTGATCCTGTTCGCCGCGCACCTGGCCGAGATCCGGGAACACACCGCTCGCCAGCTGCGCCGGCGCACCTTCGACCGGGACCGGATGCTGGCCGCGATGATCCGCATTATCGACCTCACCAACATCCGGATCGGCAACGAGGTCTACGCCGAGGAGAACGACAGCTACGGGCTGACCACACTGACCCGCAAGCACGTCCGGGTGCGGGGCGATCAGATCAGTTTCGCCTTTCCCGCCAAGTCCGGTAAGCCGTGGGACGTCACCGTCACCGACCCCGGGGTCGCCCGGGTAGTGGACAAGCTGCTGGCCCAGCGCGGTCGCCGGCTGTTCAGCCTGGACGGCAAGGCGGTGAGTTCCGACGAGCTCAACCAGCTGCTGTTCTCGCTGACCGGCGAGCACATCACCGCGAAGAACTTCCGCACCTGGGGCGGCACGCTGGCGGCGTTCACCTATCTGAAGAACCGGCTGGACAGCGAACGGGCCGCCGAGAAGGTGGTGATCGAGGCGGTCGACGAGGCGGCCGAGGCACTCGGCAACACCCGCACGGTGGCGCGGGCGCACTACGTGCACCCGCACGTGCTCGAGACCTATACCGAGCACACCTTCGGCGACTACCTGGACCAGGCCAAGCCCCGCCCGCTGAAGGGCCTGCACTCGGACGAGCGGTTGCTGGCCGCGTTCCTGACCGAGTTGTTCGACGCCGAGTTCTCGCTGCTGTCGACCGGCGCCTGACCCTTCCGCCGCCCGGTACGGGCGATCAGCGTTCCTTGACCGGGCTCAGATCAGGTCGATCACGTCGGCGATCGAGTCGAGCACCCGGCTGGGCCGGTACGGGTAGCGGTCGATGTGCTCGCGCTGGGTGGAGCCGGTGAGCACCAGGATGGTCTCCAGGCCGGCCTCGATGCCGGCGACCACATCGGTGTCCATCCGGTCGCCGACCATGGCGGTGTTCTCCGAGTGCGCCTCGATCCGGTTCAGCGCGCTGCGGAACATCATCGGGTTCGGCTTGCCGACGTAGTACGGCTCCTTGCCGGTGGCCCGGCTGATCAGCGCCGCCACCGAGCCGGTGGCCGGCAGCGGGCCCTCGGCGGACGGGCCGGTGACGTCAGGGTTGGTGGCGATGAACCGGGCGCCGGCATCGATCAGTCGGATCGCTCGGGTGATCGCCTCGAAGGAGTACGTCCGGGTCTCGCCGAGCACCACGAAGTCCGGGTCGGTGTCGGTCAGGGTGTAGCCGACCTCGTACAGCGCGGTGGTGAGTCCCGCCTCGCCGATGACGTAGGCCGAGCCGTGCGGCAGCTGGTCGCCGAGGAACACCGCGGTGGCCAGCGCCGAGGTCCAGATCGATTCCTCCGGCACCCGCAGGCCGGCCCGGACCAGCCGGGCGGCGAGGTCGCGCGGGGTGTAGATCGAATTGTTGGTCAGCACCAGGAACCGGCGCTCGCGCTCGATCAGGCGCTGCAGGAACTCCGCTGCCCCGGGCAGCGCCTCGTTCTCGTGGACCAGGACGCCGTCCATGTCGGTCAGCCAGCATTCCACCGGGTGCCGGGTGCTCATGCCCGATCAGCCTACGGGCTTGGCTGACCGGTCGATGGCCTGGAGTCACATCGGGCGCGTCCGGTCGAGGCCGGCGCCGGCTGGCTTCCGCACAGGTGTAGTAAGGAAAGAGGCCGACGTGCGGGAGGTTAGGAATGCAGTACCGATTGCTGGGCCGGAGCGGGACGGCGGTGTCCAATCTGGCGTTGGGCACCATGACCTTCGGCACCGAGACCGATGCCGACGGCTCGCATGCGCAGCTGGACAGGTTTCTGGATGCCGGCGGCAACCTGGTGGACACCGCCGACGTGTACAGCGGCGGGGTCAGCGAGCAGATCATCGGAGACTGGCTGGCGGCCGACCCGGCCCGCCGCGACCGGGTGGTGTTGGCCACCAAGGGCCGGTTCCCGATGGGGGACGGCGCGAACGACCTGGGCTTGTCGCGCCGACACCTGCGGCTGGCGTTGGAGGCGTCGCTGCGGCGGCTGCAGACCGACTGGATCGACCTCTACCAGGTGCACTCGCACGACCCGTTGACGCCGATCGAGGAGACCCTGCGATTCCTCGACGACGCGGTCCGGGCCGGCAAGATCAACTACATCGGGCTGTCGAACTTCACCGGCTGGCAGCTGCAGCAAGCGGTCGGGGTGGCCGAGCGGTGGGGCCTGAGCGTGCCGGTCACCCTGCAGCCGCAGTACAACCTGCTGGTGCGCGAGATCGAGTGGGAGATCGTGCCGGCCTGCCAGGCAAACGGGCTGGGCATGCTGCCCTGGTCGCCGCTGGGCGGCGGTTGGCTGACCGGCAAGTACTCACCGGACGAGCGGCCGTCCGGCGCGACCCGGCTCGGCGAGAACCCTGATCGCGGGGTGGAGGCCTACGACCGCCGTTCGGGCCGGCAGCGCACCTGGGACGTGGTCGACGCGGTGCGGTCGGTGGCCGACGAGCTGGGGGTCTCGATGGCGCAGGTGGCGCTCGCCTGGCTGGCGGACCGGCCAGCGGTCACCTCGGTGATCCTGGGCGCCCGGACCACCGAACAACTCGAGGACAACCTGGGGGCCGCCGACCTGCACCTGAGCGCCGAGCAGACCGAGCGGCTGGACGCGGCCAGCGACCCGGAACCGGCCGACTACCCGTACGGCGGACCCGGCGTCGACCAGCGGGACCGGAAGGTCGCCGGCGGCCGCTGACCTTCGGCGCTCGTGTGGTCACCCCCGCAGCCATTGCCGCCGTCGCTGCTGCCCCGCTGTATAGCGGTCAGCCGCTGCCGTCGGCACCTCCCTGCAGCGCGGCGAGCAGCTTGGTGCCGTCCGGAACGCCCAGCCCGGTGCACGCATCCCAGCCCGGGCCGGCGGAGTAGGCGCCGTTGCTGCCGTCGATGACGTCCCGGAAGCCGGGTGGCACCTGGCCGGCCTGCCGGACCGCGCCATACATCCTCGGCTGGAGCAGCCCGAGCTTGCGGCCGGTGGCCTGCACGATCCGGGCGACCAGCGCGGCCCACAGCGGTGCCACCGCGCTGGTGCCGCCGATGACCATGCTGCGGCCGTCCACCAGCACCCGGTACCCGGTCTGCGGGTCGGCCACCGCGGCGACATCGGGCACCCCGCGGCCGGTGCGGCCGGCCGGCTGGGGCACACCCGCGCCGGACTGCCAGCTGGGCAGGCCGTAGGTCGTGCTGACGCCGCCACCGGTGGCACCGCCGCCCCTCCCGTTGTTCCAGACCGTCTCGGCGGTCACCGCGCCGGTGCGCGGGTCGGCCTGCAGCCGGGTGCCGCCGCAGGCCAGAGCGTGCGGGCTTGCCGCCGGGAAATCGACGTGCGCCCCGCCTTCAGAGGCCCGGTCGGTGCTGCCGTCGTCGCCTGCGGCCACCGTCACCGTGACGCCCAAGGCGGCGGCGTCGACCAGTGCCTCGTCCATGGCGGCCTTGGCCTGCTCGGTCCACTCGTCCTCGTTCAGCCCCCAGCTGATGCTGATCGCCGCCGGTGTCGGGTCGGCGTGCGCGGCCTGGCTGATCGCGTCCACGAAACCGGCGTCGGTGTTGGGCGCGAAGTAGACGACGATGTTCGCTCCTGGCGCCAGCGCACCGGCGACCTCGATGTCGAGCAGCACTTCGCCGTCGGCGCCGTTCGGGTCTTGGCCAGGAGCGTTGGCGGCGCCGTCCACGCCGACGGCAGTGACTTTCGGACCGGTCATGCCGAGCCCGGTGAAGTAGCTGTCGAGTTCGGCCTGGTCGAAGCCGCCGCCGAGCTCGAGGATGGCGATGGTCTGGCCGCTCCCGTCGAACCCCTCGGGAAAGTTGTAGATCGTGCCCAGCTCGACCGGGGTGTAGGCGGCCGACAGCGCATTCGGAACCGCCCACCGGTACTGCGCGCAGGCCTGCGGCCGGTCGTCGAGGCCGAGCACGGCGGTGACCACGCCGGACAGGGCGGCCGGCACGCTCAGGCCGCCGCTGCGGTGCCGGTGCTCGATCCGGCCACCGACCGGAGCGGCGCTGGACGCCTGCTCCAGCGAGGTGCCGAAGATCTGCCCGAGCAGTCCTGCGGTGCCGGCGATCCGGACGCGCCGGCTGGCGAGGTCGGTGTCGACGACCTGGGCACCCAGGGCGGTCACCGTCGTGGTGACCAGCTCCAGATCGGCCGGGTCGGCGCCGTAGCGGGCTGCGAACTCCGCCCGGGGCAGCGGGGTGCTGAGCACCTCGTCTGGCACCTCGGCCCGGCGCCGCACCACCAGGGTGACGGTGACCGGGCTGCTCGGGTCGAGCGGGGCGACGGGGGCGACGTCCGGCGCCGGCGGCCGCTCACTGCCGGGCAGCGGTCGCAGGTCCAGATTGGTGGGGTACGGGGTGGAATCGGTCATGATCCAGGTCTACCCCACCGGGCTGACAATTCGCCTGGGCTGGCGTGCCGGGCCACCGCGGCCGGCTCGTCATCGGGCTCTGTCAGAATTGGCGGCGAGCGTCGGCCTTGGCCGCGCGTTCGGGAGGGTTCGCATAGCGGCCGAGTGCAAGCGCCTTGAAAGCGCTCGACAGGAGACTGTCCGTGGGTTCAAATCCCACACCCTCCGCACCGTTCCGGTCGGTGTACCGACGTCATATCGATGAAGCCCGACCTTGTCCGGCGGCTCGACAGGAGCGGGTAGCCGCTGAGGCGCCTCCGGTCGTGGCCATCGCCTGCCGACGCGCTGACATAGATTTTACGCTTATAACCAAAGGAAAGGTGGGATACAGTCCCGACTAGCCGTATTCGCCCCAGGCCGGGAGGAGTCGAACATGCCTGTATTGCAATCCTTGGAGGAACTCGAGGTATTGCTGGACGATCGACCGAATGAAACCCGTACCTACCGGGTCGCTCCGAACGCCGCCGCCGAGATACTCGGAGCCGTCCGATCTCTTGACAACGGTCTCCGGATTCGTGAGATGGATACATCAGAGGTCGAGGAACTCGCCCAGTACCTAGAGGTGGCAAGCGAGGACTTCCAAGGACCGCTCACCGTGTCCGATCTCAGCTGTTCCGGATGCGGACGCCGGTTGAGCATCCTTGATCTAGCCAAGACTGGTGTTGAGGATGCGCTTCACTCGAAGGAGATGCTCGCAGCGGTCTTGACGGGCAACGCCGGCCAATGGGTGACAGTGCGAGGAAGGGACGGCGGCCGCCACGCCAACTGCTCCGCCTGCGGGCGCCTGAGCGATGCGCCGTTCGACTCCTACTCCACCTCCCTCGAGTGTCCCGTGTATTACGTCTGGGCCTGATAGCAACAGCATCTAGCTGCGACGGTGGGCACAGCGGTCCCTCACGCGTGCTTCGCCGTCCAACGCGCCTCCACGCCTGTCGCCCGGATCCACCGCGCGGACCGGGGTCGAGGGAGCCCCGGAGCGATTGCGGGACCTATGGGACGACGACGGCGTGTTCGAGTTTGCTTGCGCGCCGCATCGGGATCACGAGTTGCCGGGACATCGCGATCTATCCGGAAGCCGGTCGCGGATCATCGACCACGAGCAATGGCGTTAACGGAATCAGGGTCTGCCAGCGCTCTGGAAGCCGGCCGTACCCCGTCAGGACCAGGTCGACCACGGCCTCTCCGTTAAGCAGGCGCAAGCCCTGCCTTGTTCGTTCCAGCGCCACCGCATCCTTGCTATAGACACCCAGGGTCACGAATACCCCGAGTTCGCCCGGGGCCAGCGCGCCGATCAACTGCTGGACATCGGGGCTGGAGATGGTGCCGGTCTGGTGTTTGCACTGCACCTTGATCAGCGGCGGCTCGACACCGAGCGGATCCCGGTGCGCGATAACATCAATCCCCCCGTCCTGCGAGTACTGGGTGGCCCTGGCCTGGTAGCCCAACGCCCGCAGCAGATCCGCAGTGAATTCCTCGAAATCACGATGGGAGAGGTTCGGAAACTTCAGCTGGTCGAGTACATAGTCGCGGGTGAAGCGGCCGACCCGTCCCACCCGAGGCTCGTCAGCAGCCTCGTCTTCGCCGACAGGTTGCTTGGCCTCCTCGACTGCTGCCTCAACTGCGCTGTCGGAGTTACCCGGCGCATTGAGCACGGCGAGGAACTCCGCGGCGTGCTTCTTGACGGCGAACAGGGTGATCGCCGATCCGATCTCCCATAGGGCCGCCTGCGTGAATACCGACCGCGGTACACCGAGCTTCTCCCACCGCACGTGCCGGCGGTGTCGGTGAACCGAAGCGTCCCGCTCGTAGTAATAGGCCCCGGTCACGATTCCGATGTTGATGGTGCTATCCGGCCGGTACGGAGCAACGATGACGTCTCCCAGCGACAGCTCGAATGCGAATCGGTAGAGCGTTCCGGCGTGCACCGGGATCGCTCCATCTTTGGTTTCGGGATAGGCCTCTTTCTGCGCGACCTTGAGCGCCTCACGGTCAGGGCCGATAGCGCTGAGGTCACCGATGCGATCCCAGCCGATGCTGACGAACTGACCTGCGATCAATTCTGTGGTCAGCGCATCGTTATGAATACCCCAGACACTCCTCGACACAATCGGCACCTCTCCCCATAACCGCAGTTTCTTTCAAACTAGGTGTACGAACACCGACGCGCACGCTGATCTGACGTAGCGTTCGGCCATGCCAGCGAGTAATCCCGGCCGGGAACTGGGCGAGAGTCGACTGCACATACTGGACAGTGCCGGCCAGTTCTGGCGGTCCCCACTCTTCGTACTCGAGACCATTGCCTGCTCGTCTTCCAGACTTCGCACCTCAGCCGGACGCCACCCACTCTCGCCACGGTTGACGATCGGTTCGCGATCGGCCAATAGCTGAGGCGCAAAGCACTGACAACACCAGCCAACAAGCACGAGCGCCGCACCCCGGGGGTGGGCGGGGTGCGGCGCTCTGTGCGGGGGAAAAGGTCAGTGGCGGACGGTGTGCCGGCTGCCCATCCGCATGTAGACCAGCAGCGCGATGACCGCACCGATGATCGAGCCGATCAGCCCGGACGGCTGGAAGAAACCGTCCTGGGCGTCCTTGTGGAACAGCAGGTAGCCGAGGAAGCCGCCGATGAACGAGCCGACGATGCCGAGCACGATCGTCGCGGCGATGCCGATGTCCTGCCTGCCCGGGACGAGGAGACGGGCCACTGCGCCGGCGATGAGACCGACGATGATCAGCGTGATGATCAGACCGAGCATGGAACTGTCCTTTCGGTGGGACACGACCGCGTCGTGTCAGGGCGAGCCGCTTTAGCCGTGCAGCGACTCGTCCTCCAGAGAACCACCCCTAGGGCTGATGCAATACACCCCTAGGGAGGGTTATTGTCGCTGCATGGCATCCGGACAGGCCCCGATCCTGATCGCGCTCGTCGACGACTACGACGTGGTGCTGACGGGCGTGGCCACCATGCTCTACCCCTATCGCGACCGGGTTCTGGTGGCCGAGATCGATGCGAACAAGCCGCTGTCCGACACCGTCGACATCGCGCTGTACGACTCGTTCGCCCAGCCCGAGGCCGATCACGATGAGATCGAGGTGCTGCTGCGCAGCTCGCGTGCCAAACACGTCGTCGTCTACACCTGGAACTTCGCCCCCGAGCTGATCGAGAGCGCCCGGCGGCGCGGTGCGGACGGTTACCTGTCCAAGCGGCTGCCGGCCCGCGAGCTGGTCGAAGCCCTGGAGGCGGTGCACGCCGGCGAGACGGTCATCAGCGAGTCCCCCGGCCGGCCGCGAGCGGCCGCGCACCTGGACTGGCCGGGCCGGCACGAGGGCCTGACGGAGCGCGAGGCCGAGGTGCTCGCGCTGATCACCCAGGGCAAGAGCAATGCCGAGATCGCCGCGACCACCTTCCTCAGCCCCAACACCGTCAAGTCCTACATCCGCTCCGTCTACCGCAAGATCGACGCCGGCAGCCGCACCCAGGCGGTGCTGTGGGGCGTCCGGCACGGCTTCACCCCGGACCATCACCGCATCGACCACTGGCGTGGCGGCCCGTGAGTTCGTAACGGACCGCCGCGGCCGTGGATTCGGCTACCGTTTCGGCGGAACATCGCTATCGCTGGGAGGTCAGCAATGCCGCAGGTCGTCGACTTCGAGAACGTGTCCACCGCAGGGCTGGAGTCGTCCCCGCACCCCGAGGCGCTCGCCGGGCTGCGCGCCAACGAGGCGCGCTACTACAAGAACAAGTACGGCCACGACTTCACGGTCACCCCGGCGAGCGAGGCGGCGGACACGGTCGACTACGTGGCTCGCATCCTCTCCAACGAGCGCGATCTGGTGATCTCGTCCCGACCGCTCGAAGCGAGCTCCTTCGAGGTGGACGGCATCCGGATGGCCTACGTCTTCTACGAATCGGGGCTGTCGATCAACGTGATGTACACCCTCGCCGACGGCGGGAAGCGGGCGGTCGGGTTCAAGCTCTGCGACGGCATGGAAGTCCCCGATGAGCTCGCCTCCCGTTTCAAGTTCGCCCGGCAGAAGTCGAAGCTGGCCGGCACCATCCGGGGCTCCTTCTTCGTGATCAAGGGCGAGTACTGAAAGCGATCAACCCCCTCTGACGACTCTGCCGCGACCAGGAAAGCTCCTGACGATCTCCGACTACGCCGCCCTACCCGAAGACGAGCAACGACGATGGGAGCTCCAGGAGGGCAGCCTGCTCATGTCGCCGGGCCAGCCGCCCCGCCACATGGTCGCCGTCGCCCGGCTGTACGACGCCGTCAAGCATCACGTGCCGCCGAACCTACGGGTAGTGCCGGATGTGGACCTCGATCTACAACTCGCGCCGGCTGATCAGCCGGGTACAGCACGGCGACCAGACCTGGTGGTCGTCGAGCGAGAGGAGTTCGATCGGGTCACCGAGACGGGCGGGCTGCTGCGGGCCGCGCACACGGTCTTGGTGGTAGAGGTCGTCTCGCCCGGTTCGAAGCGGACCGACAACCTGGTCAAGCGCGGCGAGTATGCCGACGGCGGTATCCCCTACTACTGGATCATCGACCCGGAAGCTCCGATCTCGTTGGTCGCCTGTCACTTGGCCGGCAGCTTCGGCTACCAGGACTCCGGCGAAGCCACCGGCGTGTTCTCCTCGACCCAGCCCTTCGAAGTGCGCATCGACCTCGACGCACTCTGCTGAGCGCAGTGGGCTAGGCAATACTGGGCGCGTGCGACGCCTGATAGTTACCGAGAACATGTCCTTCGACGGGGTGGTCTCACCCATGGACGGCTGGTTCGACCCAGCCGCCCAGGACGAGCAGGTTGTCGCCACCATCAACGAGCAGTGCCGCGACATCGACGCCGTGGTGCTCGGCCGCCACACCTTCGAGGACTTCGCCGGCTTCTGGCCGCACCAGACCGACGATCCCACCGGCTTCACCGACTACCTGAACGCGGTGCAGAAGTACGTCGTCAGCACCACGCTGGACAGCACCGACTGGCAGAACAGCACCATCCTGCGCGGCCCGGTCGCCGACGAGCTCGCCGCGTTGAAGGACCAGCCCGGCGGCGACATCGACATCACCGGCAGCATCTCCCTCGTCCACTCGCTGTGGCCCACCGGCCTGATCGACCTGGTCCGCGCCTGGGTGTTTCCGGCGGTCCAGGGCTACGGCCGCCGGTTGCTGCCCGACGGCATGTCCCAGCGGCTCGAACTCGTCAGCAGCCGCCCCTTCGACTGCGGCGTGGTGCTGATCGAGTACCGCCCGGTCTGAAGCCCACGGCCAGCGGCTGACGATTCGCTGACGCGATAGTTACTTCTACGTCGGCCGTTTTCCACAGGAGCTCAAGCCGTGTCGAGCCGAACCGCTAGGTTCGGTGTTCGTGTGGCTCGCATACGTCGATGAGAGTGGCAATACGGGACGCCGGCTCGACGACCCAGACCAGCCGATTCATTGGCTCGTGGCGGTACTCGCTCCGGAGCAGCATGTCCTACCGCTCACGCACGCTGTCGAAGCGCTGGTCTCTCAGCACCGGACGGATGCCCTCGTGCCTGAGCTGCATGGTTCCGCACTGTTCTCCGGGGTCGGAGCGTGGTCCGGGGTAGCCCCAGCTAAGCGGGTCGCCATCTATGACGAGGCGCTCTCCCTCCTCGCACGCCATGACTGTGTCGTGGCGCATGCATCGATCGACAAGACGAAGCTGACGGCAGGAACGTCTCCCCGCACGACCCCGCATCTCTTGGCATTGCAGTTCCTGGTGGAGAAACTCGATGCATATCTGGTTGGACAGATTGATCCGCTGCGACAGCGAGCCCTTCTTGTTGCCGATGAAACCCAAGAACATGAGGCCTTCGCGATCGGCGTCGTCGCAGGCATGCAAGCATCTGGGGCCGGGATCGTTGCGGGCAGGGTGGTCGACCGAGTCATCGACACGGTGCACTTCGTCCGCTCTGAAGACAATCGAGGGGTACAGCTTGCAGACTTGGTTTGCTTACGCTCTGAATCGAGTCAACCGGGCAAGCTGGCAGCCGACGAAGCCGGCAGATCAGGCGCTCATGCGCATGCTGCAGGCCCATGTCCTACCGCTGGTCCGCACCTACCGGGCAACATGGCCCGCATAGATGCGAGAGCCCACCCCCGGATACCGGTGGTGGGCTCGCTGACCGATGCGCCTCGGTGACCCAAAGCGACTTACAGCCACACCCATAATACCTGTGCCTTTCGCCTGAGCAAGTGATCTCGAACCGCCTAGAAGTCGTAGCGGACCACCGCGCGGCGCAGCGACGGCTCGTGCACGACCTGGAAGCCTGCGGCCAGGAAGCTGTTGAGCTTGCCGACGTGCAGCTCACCCCAGGTCACCTCCTTGCCCGGCGCCGGTTTCATCGGGTAACCCTCCAGGCAGCGAGCCCCGCCGGCACGCGCCAGGTCGACGGTGGCGGCGACCAGCGCGTGGCTCACCCCCTGCCTGCGGTAGCCGGCCCGCACCACCAGGCAGGTGACCGCCCAGACACCCGGGTCGGCCTTGTCCTCGGCCCGGCCCTTCCAGGTGGTCTGCCGCAGGTAGCCGTAGTCGCGCCGCGGCGCCACCGAGCACCAGCCCACCGGCTCGCCGTCGAGGTAGGCCAGCAGGCCATGGCCCTCGATCACCTGATCCCGCAGCAGCTCGCGGCGGCCCGAGACGTTGTCCGAGTGCTGGTCGTACCAGTTCAGCCGGTAGCCCTGGCACTGGCAGTGGGCGGCCTGTCCCTTGGTGCCGAACACCGTTTGGACGTCGTCGAACAGGGCCTCGTCGACCGGCCGGATCACCACTGCCATGCGGCCACCCTGGCAGATGCCTACCTGCCAGGCCACGACCGCCACTAACCTCGTGCCATGCCCAGCGACCTGATGCTCAAGACGATGAACACCGCCCACCGGGTGCTGTTGAAGCTGACCGGCAACCGGGTGGGCGCCAGCTTCGGCGGCATGCCGTCGCTGGAACTGACCACCACCGGACGCAAGAGTGGCACGCCACGGTCGGTCATGCTCACCTCACCGCTGCAGGAAGGCGATGCCTACGTGGTCGTCGCGTCCCGCGGTGGCGACGACATCCACCCCGCCTGGTATCTCAACCTGCAGGCCAACCCGGCGGTACGGGTGCGGATCGTCGGCCAGCCCGAGCGCGCGATGCATGCCCGGATCGTCTCCGCCGACGAGCGCGCCCGGATGTGGCCGCTGATCACCGCCAGGTACCGCAACTACGCCGGCTACCAGAAGCGCACCACCCGCGAGATCCCGCTGGTGCTGCTCGAACCTGTAGAAACCGGTTCGCCGCAGAGCTGACCGCGCCGGTCACTCCCGGTGCTGCACCACGTTGACCACGTTGCCGTCCGGCGCCCGGACCAGGAACCGGTACACGCCCCACGACTCGGTGCCGAGCGGGTGCACGATCTCGTACCCGAGCCGCTGCGCCTCGGCGTAGGCGCCCTCGACGTCGTCGGTGTGCACGGAGATCACCGAGTCCTCGGGCGACGTCGCGTCCCCGGTGACGAGCTGGACGTGCACACCGGTCTCGGCGTTGGTGTAGCGGGCCACCCAGCCGAGGTTGAACTCCTCCGTCGCCAGCCCCAGAAAGCCGGTGTAGAAACCCTGTGCGGCAGCGATGTCCGGCACCGCAAGGTTGGCAGTGACGCGGGTGACGCGCATGCGGGTATCCCCTGTTCGCAAGCCGCCGGGTCTACGGGTAGCTGACCACCGTCACCGGGACGTCCGGGTTGGCGATAGTGGACGGGCCGCCGGTCTCGTTGACGACGTTGAGGATGCCGCCCTTGCCGTGGCTGGCATCCAGGAAGATCGTCAGCAGGTCGTGCAGCGTGGTCCCGTTGTCAGTCGGCACCTCGTAGGCGTGTGCCGCGAAGATGTCGACGCCCTGGTTGAAGAAGCTGTAGGTGCCCATGCCGAAGCCGGCGAAGTTCGCCGCACTCTGGTTCACCTTGACCGCCGCGTAGCCCAGGGTGGTCGGCGACGACATCCAGGCGGCCTGGCTCGGCACGTCGTAGGGCAGCTCGCTCTGGAAGAAGATGTCGGTGCCGAACCGGCCGTTCCAGATCACCTGGAACTTCTGGTAGTGCTCGACGAACAGCCCGGTCGCCGTCACGTGGTCGCCGTTGACGACCACCCCGGTGTCGGCGGTGTTCTCGGTCCACCCGACGCCGTTGCCGTGGTCGGCCCGCCAGACCCAGAGGTCGTCGAGCACCACCTGGTCGGCGTTCACCTCGAGGCTGACGCTGGCCTTGCCGAGGTGTGGCCCGCCCACCCGGAAGAACACGTCCTGCAGGGCGGTCGGGTTCGCCGGGTCGCTCCAGCCGTTGTGCTCCCGGGCCGCCCCGCCGGCGGCGTGCCGGCTGCCGATCCGCAGCAGGGCCGGCGAATTGACGCTGCCCGCGTCGATCAGCAGCCCCGCAATGTCGACCCCGGGCACGTCCGCCACGTTCATCGCCACCGCGCCGCCGGTCGCGGTCAGGGTGGCGAAGCCCAGGCCGAGCACCACGGTGTCGGCCCGCTTGACGGCGATCGTCCGGTCGACGTCGTAGACGCCGGGTGTCAGCAGCAGGTTGCGGCCGCGGGCCAGCTGGCTGTTGATCTCCTGCACCGAGCTCGACGGCTTGGCGATGAAGAAGTCCGACAGCGGGATCGACCGGCCCGCGGTAGCGCCACCCGACCAGCTGGTGCCGGAGGAGTCCCGCCGGGCCGCCGGGACGAACACCTGGTACTGCCCGCTGCCGTCGACGTAGAGGTAGGGCTTCTCGCGGCTGACCGGGGTGCTGGCCAGCGTGGTGTAGGGCCCACCGCAGCTCGGCTGCGCCGGGAAGCACTGCGCCGGTGCGCCCGCCACCCCGGAGAAGACCTGGTTCCACACCCCGTTGGTCCAGCTGGTCAGCGCGCTGTTGCGGACGAAGAACTGCTGCTGCGAGCCGTTGATCACGGTGCCGTCGAAGCGCGAGTCCGCGATGAAGCCGCCGCTGGCGAAGGACGGTCCGGTGCAGTAGTCCATCAGCGTGGTCTGGCCGTTGACGTGCACCCGCCGCATCGGTGCAGCCTGCGAGACCGCCCAGAACTCACCGCTGTAGCAGCCGAAATCCGGGGTGGTGACGTTGATGGTGAGGTTGGACAGCGACCGCCAGAAGTTGTTGAGGGCGACACAGCCGCCGCTGTCGCACTGGTTGCGGACGTAGACCGAACCGTTGATCACCACGTCGTCCGGCGAGGCCCCGAGGCCGGCCACCTCGGTGTAGTAACCCACCGCGAAGTTGAGCGGGTGCTCGGCCGTTCCGTAGCTGCCCGGCTTGAACAGCAGGGCATAGCGCTCGGTGCCGAACTGGTTGACGATCTGCTGGGCGGCGACCGCGTCGACGACCTGCTGGATCTCGCTGACCGGCATCGACGGATCGAAGACGTAGACATTGCCGCCGAGGTCCGGCTGGCCGGTGACCGGAGCCGGCGCGGGTGGCGCGGCCGGGCTGGTGGCACCCGCCGAAGCAGGTGCCACCAAGACCGAACAGGCGGCGACCAGCGCCATGACTCCTGCGGCCCGAGCGGTGGACAGGCGGTGCGACAGCGAACGGAACCCTAGGTTCATCATGGCGAAAGCCCCCTCATTCGCAGACTAGGCCACCCGTCCAGCCACCACGCCGCCGCCTCCGCCCTGCCGCTACAGCGCCGAGTTGTCGCTGATCAGGAAGCCGGACGCGCTCGGCGCGCCGGCGTTGGTGAAGCAGTTGACGTCGCGCACCACGGTGTCGGAGCCGATGTGCGTCCAGGCGACGTTCAGCCCGCAGAAGTCCGAGGTCGGCCCGTAGCCGGTCACCTGGATGTCGTCGGGCAACACCGCCAGCTTCGGGAACGTGACCAGCGACAGGGGGCCGGCGCTCAGGGTGTTCGCACCCGCGCCGAGGACGCTGTTGTAATTGGTGGACGCGGGGCCGCCGACCGGCTGGTTCCACAGGTAGCCGTAGTACTTGGGCGGGATCGCGCCGCCGTACAGCGAGCGCAGGTACTGGTAGGTCAGCGTGAACTGGGTGTCGGCCAGCACCCCGCCGGCGTTGTAACAGTTCACCTGGGCGACCTGGCCGCCGGTGCTGGAGGTCCAGTTGGCGACCTTGCAGCGGGCCGGCACGGTCGGCGGGCTCACCGCGGTGGCCTGCAGGCTGCCGTCGATCGGGCCGGGGCTGCTCAGGCCGGGGAACTTGACACTCCACTGCCCGGTAGTGATGTGGGTGACCGTATTGCCGGGACCGGCCGAGTTGTACTGGCTGACCAGCGCCCCGCTCGGTAGGGAGTTGACGTAGCCGAACGCTCCCAGGGTCGACGCGGCGCCGGAACTGCTGGAGAAGATCGCGCTGAAGTCGGTGACGTCCGGTGCACCACCGACCCGGTAGCAGCTGACGGCGACGACCTCGTCGGCGCCGGACGGACCGAAGCCGTTCACCTGGCACCAGTGCGGGCTCTGGTTGATCGCCGTCACGTGGACCACGCCGCCGGCGGCCGCGGCCCCGACGAACGTGATCTTGTACTGGCCGACGCCGCCCACGCCGACCGTCGTACCGGCCGGCGTGGTGCCTGAGCCGACGACGGCACCGCCGCTGTACAGCACGAAACCGAACCGGTCCGGTACCGCTGCCGCGGCCGGACCGGCCGCGGTGATGGTGCCGGTCACCAGCGCGGCTGCGGACAGGCCGGCGGCGAGCAGTCGCCTGCCGAATCTGGGTGGGTGGGACATCTGGGCCTCCTACAGGGTGGTTGATGGAGCAGCACATTATGCAGACAAGATGTATGAATCAAGCAAAACGGATAAACAACCCACTAAATGTGACCTGTCCCGGCCGGCAGGTGGCTCGAGCGCGCCCTGTGCCGGCGGCTGGTGAACCGAGCCGGCACTCGCTACGTCTGTTCTGGCAAGCGGGTTGTCCGAGGCATCGACGAGACGCCGCTGCCCGATCGGAGCACGGCCGGACCCGCCCCTCAGCTGGAGAGGTGATGGACATGACGAACCGCGGCCGAGGCACCGTCCTCATCCTGACCGCCCTGGTGGTGGCGGGCTTGGCGGTGGATGCCTACGTGCACTTCGACCTGGCATCGGCCTTCAAGAACAACAAGACCGCCACCCTGAGCGAGGCCGACATGTTCCGGGCCGAGGCCACCGTGGCGATCCTCGCCGCGGTGGCCCTGCTGCTGCGCCCGCGCCGCTCCACCGCCGCCTTCGCCTTCCTGGTGGCCGGGGCCGGGCTGGTGGCGGTCCTGGTCACCCGCTACGTCGAGTTCGGTGCCATCGGGCCGATACCCAAGCTGTACGACCCGTACTGGCAACCGACCGGCAAGTGGCTGAGCGCGGTCGCCGAGGCGGTGGCCACCCTTGCCGCGCTGGCGCTGACCGCCCTGCTGCCGGCCCGGGCACCGCGTGCGCGGCGGCCGGTCGGCAGCCGCGGCTGAGCATCAGCCGCCGGGCGGCGGCTCGGTCCGGGAACTGACGACCCGCTCGACCCGGCGGTCGGGCACCAGCCAGATCAGCGCCACCAGGACGTAGACCGCGATGCCCAACCAGCGGTTGGCGAACGACAGCCCGATGCCCAGGCAGTACAGCAGCGGCGACAGCTTGCCCTTGGCGTCCCGGCCGACGGCGGTGGCCAACAGCGAGTCCGGCCCGCAGGCCCGTAGCAGGGTGGCCTGCAGGATGTAGTAGGCCAGCGCCGCCGCGAGCAGCACGATGCCGTAGGCCGCCGTCGGCACCGGCGGAAAGTCGTTCTCGCTCATCCAGCCGGTCAGGAACGGCACCAGCGACAACCAGAACAGCAGGTGCAGGTTGGCCCACAGCACCCCGCCGGACACCCGGTCCACCACCGACAGCATGTGATGGTGGTTGTTCCAGTAGATGCCGAGGTAGACGAAGCTGAGCACGTAGGCCAGCAGCACCGGCAGCTCACCCCGCAGCGCATGCCAGGTGGTCTCCTCGGGCACGTGCAGTTCCAGCACCATGATCGTGATCAGGATGGCGATGACGCCGTCGCTGAAGGCTTCCAGCCGGTCGGTGGGCATGGCGCGAGGTTAGTGCGCGCGGCGCCCGGCGTTACGCACGCTCCTGCAATATCTGCACGCCGGGTCCGGACAGGTCCGCCAGTACCACCTTGCGTCCGGCGGTCGCCATCAACAGCGAGATGGCCGGCCCCGACACCACCGGGCCGGAGCCGAGCGAGAAGTCGGTGTCGGTCGCGGTCAGTGTCAGCCCGGCGATCCGCCGCCGGGCACCGAGCAGCGCGTTGAGCTTGGCGTAATAGCGGATCACCCGGACCACCTGCGGCAGCGGATAGCTGTGCGCGATGCCGAGCGGCCGGCGGATGTCCTCGCCGTGCACGAACGCCTCACCCAGCCAGGTGGTCGGCGGCGCCGGCGGCGAGGAGGTGCGCAGCCGGACCGCCCGGAAGGTGGCCAGCGTCGCCTCCGGGCCGTCGGCGCGCTCTGCGGCCACCAGCTTGTCCATGTACCGGTGGAAGTCGAAGCCCGCCCCGGCCAGGCCCGGGACGAACCGCAGCGGCGTCATCTTGGCCGCCGCCACCAGGTGCGCCAGCACGTCGTGCACGGTCCAGCGTCCCGACAGCGACGGGGTGTTCCACTGCCCGGGGCTGAGCCCGGTCAGGTCGTCGATCAGCGTCTGGCGCTCGGCGTGGATGGTCGGCCAGATGCTCTCGGCCACGGAAGGGCCCTCCTCGATCGCAGACCGCAGGCCGATGCCATTCCCCCGCGACTGTCAGCGCACCTGTCGCATGTGGCAGCACCATAGCAAGCAGCTGTCCACTTCGCCGGTGCCCACTCCGCAGCGCTCCCCGCGGCCGCCGCGAGCGCGGTTACGACCCGCCGACCTCCTGCAGGCAACGCTGCCGGGACGCGATGGTGTCCGGGTCCTCCGGGTCCAGTTCGATCGCCCGGTTCAGGTCCGCCAGCGCCTGCGTCCACCGGCCGGCAGCCATGAACGCCGCCGCCCGGTTGAAGCGCAGCGCCGCCGAGTCGCCGATCTCCAGCGCCCGCTCCAGGTCGGCGAGTGCTGCCTCCAGATCGCCCTGTTCGAAGGCCACCGAGGCCCGGCCGGCCCAGGCTGCCTGCAGCCCGGGGTCGGCGGCGACCGCGGCACCGAACGCCTCGGCGGCAGCCGGCCCGTTGCCGGCGTCGGCCTCCAGCTGGCCCAGGATGCTGAGCAGATACGGGTTGGCCGGCTCCAGCGCCAAGCCGGCCTGCACGTCCCGGCGGGCGGCTTGCTCCTCGCCCAGGTCGGCCAGGATGCCCGCCCGGTTGATGTAGGCGTTGAGGAAGGCCGGGTTGAGTTCCAGCGCGTACCCGAAGTCGGCCAGCGCGCCCTCGACGTCCCCCAGCTCGGCCCGGATGTCACCCCGGTTGTAGTAGGCCTCCGGCAACGGTGGCGACAGCCGGATCGCCTCCTCGAACTCCAGGATCGCCTCGTCGTCCCGGCCGAGGCGGTGCAGCACGCTGCCCCGGTCGAAGTGGTACGGCGCGTAGTTCGGGTCCTGGGCGATGGCCTGGGCATAGTCGGCCGCCGCCTCCTCCAGCCGGCCGGCCGCAGCCCGAACCTGGCCGCCGTTGTGGATCAGCACCGAGCGGTGCAGCAGGTGCTCATCCGGACCCAGTTCGGTGGCCAGCCGGGCCGAACCCTCCTCCACCAGTCGCAGCGCCTCGGTGAAATTGCCGAGATGCGCCTCGATCAGCGCGAGACCGTTCTGCATGAACACGGTGTGGAAGGCCCGCTCCGCCGGATCGTCGAAGGTCGTCGCGAAGGCGATCGCCTGGTTGATCCAGGCCTTCGCCTTGAGGTGGTCGATCCGGTCCGGCCGGTGGTGGCGGGTGTAGAGCATCGCGGTGCTGTAGGCCGAGGTCATGTGCATCTCGCGCTCGGTGGTGCTGAGCCGGGCCTCGTCGTAGAGCGCTTCGACGTCGTCCGGCTCGCCGACCATGATCAGGGCGAGCGCCTGCCGAGCGGTCGCCAGGTGGCAGAGCTTGCTGCGGCTCCAGTCGACCAGCGGTCGCAACCGCCGGGTCAGATCGACGGTGGCGGCGTAGAAGCCCATCAGGCTGCAGTGGTCGATCGCGAACTTCAGCGCGTCGACCCCGGCACCGCGCGGATCGCTGCCCCGCTCGAGGTGGTAGGGGATCGCGCCCAGCCGCAGCGACAGCTCCTGCCTGGCCAGCAGTTCGGCAGCCCGCCGGTCGTGCAGCCGGGCCCGCTCGTCCGCGGCCAGCGCCTGGTAGGCCGCCCGGCCGGCCGGATCGACGGACAGGCACTCGGCGCCGACGAACCCGGCGGCCAGCCGCTCGCGATCCGGGCCGGACGGCGCCGGGACGGTCTCGGGCTCGGCGGCCGCCGCAAGATCATGCCGCGCCGCGTACCGCGTCAGGGCTGCGGCCAGCGGGGCGGCAACCTGATCGCCGCCGGTGCACACCACCAGCGTCAGCAACCCTGGGTCGATACGGCGCAGCAGCACGGCGAGCAGCTCGGCGTCGGTGGGGTCGGCGTGCTCGACGTTGTCCACGACGAGCGCGCTGGGCCGGCCGTGCTCGGTAAGGTAATTGCGCAGGAACTCGGTCAGGCCGTGGGCGAGCTGGGTGATTCGCTCCGCCGGATAGAAACGGGTGCGCTCGCGCACCGTTGCCGCCGAGGTGAGGGTCTCGCGACCCATCGGCATCAGGTCATTCAGCTCGGGCGCCGCGGCGAGGATCTCGATGTCGTACCGGCCGGGCAGCTCGGCAGCCACTGTCAGCACGCCCGGCACCACCGAACGCAGCAGCGTGCCGGCAGCTGTGTACGGCCCCCGCAGCCGGCGGTGGGCGTCCAGCGGTCCGGCCAGCGCGGGCAGTGGGGTCAGCGTGGCGGCCAGCGCCGCGCGGTCCTCGCGCGAGCCACCCACGACCCAGTGGTGCTGCGGTGCAGTCATGTGCCTCTCCTAGATATGAGCCTGTCGGGTTCGACCTGATCGGGGGCGCTGCTGATCAGGGTGTTCAGTCGAGAACGTGCGCGGTGGTGCGGGCGCGGCGGTCCCGGCGCTCGCGCACCAGCAGGAAGGCCACCAGGGCCAGCTGAGCCGCGGTCAGGAGCAGGAAGGCCGCCGAATCCACCAGCGCGTCGGCGCCGACGCCCGGCCCGCCGGTCAACCGGTCGCGCACGCCGGCGAACAGCCGGACCAGCACCGGCAGCACCGCCAGCACGAAGGAGCCGGCCGACACCAGGTATCCGCCGATCAGCACCCAGGAGTACCAGCGGGCGGCAGCTCGGTCGCGGGGATGCCACAGCGACTCGTCGGTGACCCGGTCCCGATGGCCGAGTGCCCGGTTCAGCCGGTTGGCGATCCACCGGGTGGTCGTCCGGTGCAGGTCCACGCAGCCGAGCACCGTGACCACCAGTTGGTAGAGATCGGTCTGCAGGAAGAAGTAGAACTGCCAGACGATCCGGAGCACGGTGAGGAACGCCAGGGCCAGGCAGATCCGGCCGGTCAGCGGCATGGCCCCGTCAGAGTGCCGCAGAGCTGCCGCGCCCAGCGTCAGCGCCGCGACGGCAACCAGGTCGGCGAGCATGCCGGCCAGGATGGGCAGGAAGCGGCGGCGGCGCGGTACCACCACCAGCCCGTCCAGTGTCGTCTCGGCGACCAGCAGGTACAGCCGCCGGCCGAGCCGCAGCCGCGAGTGCAACCCCAGCCGCCGCCCGGCCAGAGCATGGAACGCCTCGTGCAACAGCACCAGCGGCAACTGGCCGACCACCGCCAGTGCCAAGACGCCGGTGGCGTAGCCGGTGAACAGCAGGTGCGCCGGGCGGGGTAGCAGCTCCGGCTGCCGGGCCATCGCCACGGCCGCCGCCAGCAGCACCGCGGCGTAGACCAGCCATGCCGGCCCGCTGAAACACAGCCTGCCCAACCGCTGCCAGGGCACCTCCCGAACCGCCGGGGCGGCCGGCCCGGAGCCGGCGAGAAAGCCCAGCTCGTCCATGGCCGCGAGGAACTCCACCAGGTCCACCGGCTCGCCGTAGGTCTGGTGGTACCAACCCGCGGCATCCCTCGGAGTCGCGCCTTCGGACAGCCTGCGCAGCAGCGCGGCGCCGTCGGCCGGCAGCACGCAGTAGGAGTCGATGTCCAGGCGGCCGACGGTGACCTCGTCCCCCTCGTCGAGGAAGGCCAGGGCATGCATCGTGACCGGGCGGTCCGGATCTCCACCGAACTGGGCCTCGGTGTCGGCACGCAGGGCAGTCACCAGGTCCTCCGAGGTGCGGTTGTGGGCGGCGTCGGTGAGGGGCGGGGCGGCCCGCTGTCTCGGGCCGCCCCGCGTCGTTCTTCCTAGAAGCACGGCGGCCAGTAGGCGGGCGACGTGGTCAGGCGGACGGATCCGGCCTTGCGAACGGTGATCTTCTTCATGGCAGACACCTCCTTTCGGGGGTCGGCTCCGTGCGGGACGGGGGCGATGGTCGGGGGCGAATGGAGAAAAACCTGTCTGCGCACATGCCAGCGCATATGCCTCAGTAGTCCCTAATAAATTAATTCGGCAGCATTGCCCACTAGTGACTGCGGGTGTAAGACTCGTTGCAGTCAGTTGCCCACCACTCCATGACCCGGCGGAGTCGAAGTGTCGATCCAGATCCTTGGCTCCGTACGAATCCAGTCCGGTTCCGAACTGTTGTCACCGTCGCCGAAACTCGCCCGTACCCTGCTCGGAATCCTTGCTATTCGCGCGAACACGACGGTGAGCCCCGGCTGGGTCTGCGACGCGCTCTGGGGGGACCGGGCACCACGGTCGGCAGCCTCGAACCTGCGCAGCTACCTGGCCGAACTCCGCCGGGTGATCGGCCGGGCGCGACTGCCCGTCGAGATCGACGGCGGAGCCGCCGGCTACAGCCTGCATGCGGCTCCGGAGAGCCTGGATTCGCTGCTCTTCGAGTCCTGGACCGCCCGGGGCCGGACCATGCTGGCCGCGGGCCAACATGCCGCGGCGGCGGACCTGTTCACCCGGGCGGTGCGACTGTGGCGCGGCCCGGTGCTGGATGCGACGGTCGTCCCCGAGGCGGTGCGGCCGGAGGTCGAGGCCCTGAACGTCAAGCGGCTGAATGCGATCGAAGACGGCATCGAGGCGGGGTTGGCGCTGGGCCGGCACCGGGCGCTGGTGGGTGAGCTGACCGACCTGGTCATCCGGTGGCCGTTACGGGAGCGGCTGTGCGGGCAGTTGATGCTCGCGCTCTACCGCAGCGGCCAGCAGGTCGAGGCGCTGCATGCCTACCAGGCGCTGCGCCGCCGGATGGACGAGGAGTTGGGGGTGGCGCCGTTCACCGAGATCCAGGCGCTGCACCGCCGGATCCTGAGGGCCGACGTGGCACTGACGTCCTAGGCCACCGTTCCCGGTTCGTCGGAGGGGTAAACCGGCGCGCAGAAGCGCCGGCCTGGGTATCGCCGGGAATGTTCGGGGCCGGGTTAGAGAGTCTCGGCTAACCCGGCCCCCGCAGCCTTGGCTGTACTTACTGGAATACCCCAGAGCTATAGTCAGCAAGGCACAGAGTCGGTGCGCTTAGAGCCATTCGTAGTTCCGCATCATTGTCACCTCCCGTTCTGACATGGCACATTTCCAAAGCGAACCGACCTAAAAGTTCTTTAGCCAGGTGTGCAAGCCGAGGCTAGCTGTATTGCGAACTTGCCGCCTCTCAGGACTACCCCATAAATCGTCTATCTATTGCTTTGAAGCGCGGAGTTTCCTAGACAATGTCATTGAGAAAACCGGACATTCTGGCGGCGGTCGGTACGAGCCGCCTGAACACAGCTCGCGCGATAGCAATCGGCAGAAGTTACCCCGCCGAGAGGATTGAACCGCAATACTTCGTCCAGAGAAGCCCGCTTTCCTGTGGCGATCCCCGGCTACGAAATGCACCAACCGTTGTCGCGTGACAGCATGAAGCGGGTTATGTACTGTCTGGCACCACGGCGCATCACGGATGGACCTTCATGGTCTCTCACCCCGGTGGTCGCACGGGAAGCGGACAGTTCGGGCACTGGGGAGTTCTCATGAGGAACGCGATATCCGCATGGTCACTATGGCGCGCGCCGCGGTGCGCGATCGTAGTCATCGTCATGGTCGACCTAGCGGCCGCCGTTACCGCGTTCTCTTTCCCCTCCGCTATCCGAGGGTCCGACCTCGGAACAGCTGCCCTGCTCGCTTCGCTGAGCATCGTCTATTCCCGCTTTACCGTCAGTTGGGAGCGGGCCCGGGGCGCGTTGCGTCAGGAGGGACCGACGCTCTACCCGAACCTGCTCGCCACCTGGGCTTTCGCCGCGGCTGTTCTACTGCCTTTGACGCTGGCCGCGGCGGTCATCATCGTCGCGGCGATCGCGGAATGGCCGGCGCGCAATATCGCCGGCGTGGCCGCGCCCTACCGCTACGTCTACAGCACCGGCGGCGCCATTCTTGCCGCCACCGCGGCCAACAGCTGCATGTCCCTGTCGCTGCCTTACCAATTGCCACTGGTGATGGCAGCGCTCGGTTACATGTTGGTAGGCGTGGCGGCCGTGGCACTGGCGATGGTCTCGGCCGGTCAATACCAGGGGTTGAGCTTATTGCTCAAAGCCGAAACCCATAAGCTCGAAGTGCTCACCATTGCGTTGGCTATCGCCCAGGTGCAGCTGGTTACCCTGCATGTTCCGCTGGCCTGGCTGTCGTTGCCGGCCGCGATCGTGATCCAGCGCTGGGCGGTGCAGTCGGACCTGCACGTGACCGACGTGGCGATCCGGCCGATGACCCAGGGCGCCTGGCTGACGGTCGCCCGCGAGGTGGTCGCGGCCTGCCCGGTCTCGGCCATCATGCGCATCCAGACCGCCGATCCGACCGCGGTCAGCCTGGTTGCCCGGATGCAGGTCGGGTGCGACGCGATCGGGGCGATCGGCAGATCGGGGCTGGCGATCCTGCTGGCCGACTGCCCGGGTACCAATGCCGAGTCACTGGCCAACCGGATGCGAGCTGCGCTTTCCCAGCAGGGCATCCCGGCGCTGGTCGCGGTGGCTGCCAAGCCGCGAGACGGTCAGACCTCGGCCGATCTGCTGGCCGTCTCGGAGGCCGAACTCATCGCCCGGGCGGCGGCGCAACCGCCGTCGAAGACCCTCCGGCCAGAGGCCTGAGCCCGGTTTCCCCGAGCCGCGCTCGGCAAGCCAGGCTCAGGACGAGCCGTTGCCGCGCCCGGTCTGCGCCTGCAGCCGGTCGATGTGCTCGGAGGCCTGCGCCTTGGTGAGGTCCGCAGGCAGCTGCTCACCCGCCTCGCGGGCCAGCGTGTCGAGATAGCTGCGCTGGGCGCCGGTCATCGGCTCGTCGCCGGTGACCCATTCGCTCGGATCCTTCTCAGTCGTGCCGGCCGCCCCCGGGCTGCTGGCCCCGATGGTGTCCTCGGTGTCGGGGGTGCCGGTGGTCTCGGGCTGCTCGCTCATCCCTCCACCCTAGCGACGTGACCGGCAGATCTTGAGCAGCGCTTGAGGTTATCGGTGGCCAAGTTTGAGGCGTCCAGCTATTTCCCGGCCGGTAAAGGTGCCGAAGTAAACCATCGGAACCATCCGCGCCGGCGCCTGCGTGACCGGCCTCGCAGAGAGAGATCTCTATGTCATTCTCGGTCAGCACGGTCCGCAACAAGGTCCTCGCCTCAGCCGCGCTGCTCGGCGCCGCAGCCGGTGCGGCCGGTCTGGGCACCTTCGGCTCGTTCACCTCGGCCACCTCGGCCTCGACCTCGATCAGCTCGGGCGCGGTGTCGATCGCGCTGGGCACGGCCAACACCGCGGCCAACCGGTTCAACGTCGCCGCGACCGGGCTGGTCCCCGGCGACACCGTGCAGCGTGCGGTGAACCTGAGCAACGCGGCCGGCAACCAGGCGCTGTCCAGCATCTCGCTGAGCACCGTCGCCACCACCAGCTCCAAGCTGGACACCGACCCGACCCTCGGCCTGCAGCTCAAGATCGACTCCTGCTCCACGCCGTGGACCGAGAGCGGTACCGCGCCGGCCTACACCTACACCTGCTCGGGCACCACCAAGTCGGTACTGGCCAGCCGGTCGGTGATCGGCAGCGCCCTGACGCTGAACAACCTCTCGGCGCTGGCCGCCAACAACGTGGACTACCTGGTGGCGACCATGACCTTCCCCACCGCCGCGGACAACAGCTTCCAGAGCCAGTCATCGGTGGTCAACTTCACCTTCACCGGCACCCAGCGGGCAGCCACCAACCAGTGATCCGATGACCTGTGACCTGCGTCCGGCCCGCCTGTTGGTGGTGGAGGACGACGACGACATCCGTGCGCTGTTCGGCGCCGTCCTGCACCGGGCCGGTTACCAGCCCCGGCTGGCCAGCTGTGGCCGGCAGGCGCTGGACCAGGCCGAGGAGCTGGTACCGGACCTGGTGATCTCGGACGTGTCGATGCCGGGGCTGTCCGGCCTCGACGTGTGCCGGGCACTCAAGGCCGAGCCGCGGACCGCGCAGGCCACGGTGCTGCTGGTCAGCGCGCTGTCCGGCGAGCAGGACCGGGAAGCCGGCCTGCAGGCCGGGGCGGCGGACTACCTGGTCAAGCCGGTCCGGCCGTCGGTGTTGCTGGAGCGGGTGCGCGCGCTGCTGGGCAGCCGGGGGTGAGGCTGCTCCGCCGGGCTGCCCGGCTGCTCAGCACCCTGCTGCTCGGGCTGGCCGTGCTGTGCCTGCTGGCGGTCACCCTGGGCCCGCGGCTGCTGGACTACCGCACCGCGACCATGCTGACCGGCAGCATGTCACCGCACATCAGGCCGGGGGACGTCATCGTCGACACCCCGCTGGCGCTGTCCGATCTGCGGACCGGCCAGGTCGTCACCTACCACATCCCGGTCGGCGACCACGAGGTCGTCAGCCACCGGGTGATCGAGGTGCAGCGGCCGGCGCCCGGCGTGGTCAACATCCGTACCCAGGGCGACGCCAACCCGGCCCCCGACCCGTGGACGGCAACCCTGACCGGCGACACCGTCTGGCAGGTACGAGCGGTGGTGCCCAAGGCCGGGATGGTGATCCGGGCGCTGCGCACCCCGTGGGTGCACACCGCGCTGACCGGAGCCGTCCCGGTGCTGGTGCTGGTCTGGATGCTGATGGGGATCTGGATGCCGGCCAAGCCGGCCGAGGTCTCCGCCGAGCCGGCCGAGGTCTCCGCCGAGCCGACGGGAGCCGGCCCAGTAGCCGCCGGCACCGAACCGGTGGCGGCCGGAACCGGCAACTAGGCCGTCGCCGCCGAGGGCAACCGGACGCAGACCGTGGTGCCGCCGCCGGCGGTGTCGGTGATCGAGAGGGTGCCGCCGTGGGCGGCCACGATCCGTTCGCAGGTGGCCAGTCCCATGCCCACCCCGTCCTTCTCCGCGTCCAGCCGCACCAGCGGCCGCAATACCGCCGGGCGTTGCTCGGCCGGAATGCCCGGGCCGTTGTCGGCCACCCGCAGCTCGTGGCCCCAGCGGGTCGGCGTCGCGGTCACCGCCACCTCGCACCGCGCGTCCGGCCTGCGGTAGCGGATCGCGTTGTCGATCAGGTTGAACAGCAGCACCCGCAGCTGCACCGGGTCGGCGACCACGCTGGCCTGGGTGCAGCGCACCTCGGCGCCGTCGGTCTCCGGGCCGAGCTCAGCCAGTACCTGCTCGACCAGGGTGGCCACCGGTACCACCTCCCGGCGCGGTGTGCTGCCCACGCTGACGTAATTGAGCAGCTGGTCGATGGCCGACATCATCCGCTGGTTGGCCGACACCGCGCGGTTGGCGTAGTCCAGTGCGGTCGGATCCTGGCGGACCGCCGGATGGTCCTGCAGCAGCTCCCCGAAGCCGAGCGACGCGGTCAGCGGGGTCTTGAGGTTGTGGCTGAGCTGGGCGGAGTAGGAGGCCAGCTGCCGGTGCGTGCGGGCGAGCTCGGTGACCGTCTGGCGCAGCTGGTCGGTGCGGCGGCGTAGCTCCAGCACGTCGACCACGCCGACCGCGAGGGTGTCCAGCGCGCTGCGCTGGCCGGCATCCAGGCTCCGCGGCTCGGTATCGAAGACGCAGATCGTGCCCAGCAGGTGGCCGCCCGGGGTCCGCAACGGGCTGGCGGCGTAGAACCGGATCCGGTCCAGCTCACCGGTCACCCAACGATTGCCGGCGAACCTCGAGTCCTGCCGGGTGTCCGGCACCACCACCTGCTCACCCAGCCGCAGCGCCACCTCGCACATCGAGTCGGCCCGGTCGGTGACGCTCGGCCGGCAACCGAACGCCGCCAGCGGGTACTGGTGCACATCGTCGATCATGTTCAACACCGCGGACGGCACGCCGCAGACGCCGGCCGCCAGTTCGGTGAAGGCAGCCAGGGTCGCCTCGTCGACGAGTCCGAGCCGCTGCACCGGCAGCCCGGCGACGATGCCGTACTCGCGCAGCGCCGCGATCCGGTCCCGCTCGCGGTCGGCGTCGGTGACCGGGGGCGGCCAGCTCATCCGGCTCCCAGCCGGTAGCCGACGCCGCGCACCGTCCGGATGTAGCGGCCACTGCGCGGATCGTCGCCGAGCTTGCGCCGCAGGTTGGCCATGTGCACCTCGACCAGGTGGCCGTCTGAAACCCAGTCGGTGCCCCACACGGTGCGCAGCAGCGTCTCGCGCGGCCAGACCCGGCGCGGGCCGGACAGCAGGGTGGCCAGCAGGTCGAACTCGGTGCGGGTCAGGTCCAGTTCCTTGCCGTCCAGAATCGCCAGCCGGCCCTCGACGTCCACCTCGAGGCCGCCGTGCTGCAGCGTCTCGGCGGCCGCCGCGACGGCCGCGATCGAGCCGCCGGCGGTGCGCGGCCGGCGCAGCATCGCCGCGATCCGGGCGCGCAGCTCACGCGGGCTGAACGGTTTGGTCAGGTAGTCGTCGGCACCGATCTCCAGGCCCATCAACCGGTCGATCTCGTCCGGGCGGGCGGTCAGCATCACCACGTAGGCATCGGTGATCTCCCGGATCCGCCGGCACACCTCGATGCCGTCCAGGTCCGGCAGGTTCAGGTCGAGGGTCACCACGTCGGGTTGCCGGTCGCGTACCGCGGCGATCCCGTCCGCGCCGGTGGCCGCCTCGACGACCTCGAAGCCCGACTGGCGCAGCAACTCGGCGATCAGCGCGCGGATGTCGTCGTCGTCGTCGACGATGACGGCAGACAACGTTCGCTCCTCCAGCACAGCGATCACGTTAGGTGACGCGCTGGCGGCAGCCCAGTCGAATACCGAAACTCGGCACCGCGGTGCCGGCAGCAACTCGGTCAGCAACTGCCGGTCACGGCCTGCGATGCAGTGCTGGTCCAGTTCAGGTAGGTCGTCACCATTGTCAGTGAGTAGTTGGAATTCTTGGCGAAGCTGATCTTCACGCTGGCCGTGGTCTTCGGTGTCACCGTGCCCAGCGCGGTGCTGCCGTTGTAGACGGTGTAGCCGGTGGCCCGGGAGTCCACGGTCGGAGTCCAGGTCAGCGTGACGTTGCAGCCGCCCCCGGCCACCGACAGGTTCGTCGGCGGGTGCAACATGCCGCTGCTGGCGGATTGGGCCGAGGCAGCCTGCTTGTTGAAGCTTGCCTCGGCCACCGACGGCACCGCCCATAGGGTCGACGCGAGCAGCACTGCGGCCACAAGTGTCCGCATCGCGCCCTCCGCCCCTTCCCGTCCGGAAATCCGCTCATACCGCCGGGCCAGGACCAATCCGAGCCGTTTCCTACTATCGGCAGCTCACATCAACCTCATCCGGCGTACTGCCTCAAGTTTGTCTCAAGAACCGCTGTGCGTCTGATGCCCATACTGGGACGGTGATCTCGGTAGAAACCGCTCGGTTGCTGCGCGACGCGGGGCTGCGCTGGACTCCTTCGGCAGGCGACCGGTTCGTGGTCGTCGACCGCGGTATGGACGACGACGTCTTCGTGCTCAGCGACATGACCGTGGAGGTACACCAGTTCGAGCACGGCCAGGTGATCGGCTTCAACGGCACCACCGAGTGGGCGCTGGACTCGGTGGCGGACCGCGACGCGCTCTGGCTGCCCCGTGAGGGCCAGCTGCGCGAACTGCTGGCCGGGACGTTCCGCAGCCTCGACCGGCTCGACGGCGACTGGCAGGTCCGGCTGGAGATCAACGCGGCACCGGTCGCGGTGCGCCACCCCGACGCCGAACAGGCCTATGCGCTCGCGCTCCTGCAGCTGATCACCAGCTCGGCCTGAACCCGGCTCGATCTGAGCCGACCCGGCCTGAGTGCGCCCGACGGGCTCACCCCGGCGGTACCAGCGTGCCCGGGATCTCCCGGCACCGGCCACGCATCTCGGCCACCACGGCTCCGTCGGCCCGCCGCACCGTGACGTCGTACAGGCCGGCCCGGCCCCGCCGGAAGCGCTCCACCGCGACCGCGGTGAGCTGGTCACCGGCCCGGACGGCGGCCAGGAAGTCAATGTCGCATCCGGTGGCCACGGTGTTGCGGTTATGGCTGTTGCAGGCCACCGCGAAGGTGGTGTCGGCCAGCGTGAACAGCACGCCGCCGTGGCCGATCTGGTGGCCGTTGAGCATCGCGGCGGTGACCGTCATCGCCATCTCCGCCCGGCCGGGCGCGGCGCGCACCGCGCGGATGCCCAGCGCGGCGGAGGCGGCGTCGGCGCCCAGCATGGCGCGCATGCAACGCTCGGCCAGTCCGCCGTCGGCCGGTTCGCTGGCGTCCGGCCCACCGTCGGCCGGCGCCGGGTCCTCGGTCATGCGGTGCTCCTGCCTGCGTCCGGGCTGGCCGTGCGGGTGGTGAGCATCCCACACGGCCAGCCACCGCCTCGCGGGCGCGAGCGATGGTCGCCCGTCGTAGGGTGGAGCCGCCAGCGAGGCACGCCTGCCGAGGAGGATGCAGCGGTGTCACACGAGACCGAAAGACCGATCCTGCAGCAGATCCACGACCTGGTCGCCGAGGAGCACACGTTGCGCGCGGCGCACACCGGCATCGGGCTCAACTCCGACGAGCGCACCCGGTTGGAGGCCATCGAGCGCGAGCTCGACCGGTGCTGGGACCTGCTGCGGCACCGGCGGGCCGAAGAGGAGTTCGGCGAGGTCTGACCGGTGCACGGTCGGCTGCATTACCGGTCGGGCAGCGTGCGAGGCGCGCCGAGCAGGTAGCTCAGCAGCACCACGGTGATCGTCTCCGCGCACAGCAGCCCCACCAGCACCACGATCTGGAACCGGGCCGCCTGGACTGCGCTGGCGCCGCCGAGCAGCGCTCCGATGAACGCCCCCGGCAGCGTCACCAGGCCGACCGTGCGGGTCTGATCCAGGGCCGGCACCAGCGCCTCCGACGCCGCCCAGCGGGCCACCTCGCGAACGGCTTGGCGCGGGGTCGCCCCGATCGACAGCCACGCCTCGACCTCGTCCCGGCGGCGGCGCAGCCCTTCGTTCAGGTGCCGGCCGGCCAGCGTCGCCGCGGTCATGGTGCCGCCCAGCACGATGCCGGACGCCGCCACGAAGGTGCGGACGTCCCGGTCCAGGGTGGGCAACGCAACCACGATGGCGATCACCACCGCAGCGCCCGTACCGCAGGAGAGCAGCACCGCGGGCAGCGCGCCCTCGACGCCGCGCAGCCGGCGGGCGGCGGTCCAGGTGGCGACCCCGAACATCACCGCCACCACCGCTACCGAGGTCAGCGGCGCGGCGAACACCCCACGCAGCGCCGCGGCCACGAACGCCAGTTGCAGCACGGCGCGCAGCGAGGCGGTCAGCAGGTCGCGCTGCCGGTCCAACCGGCCGGCCCCGGACACCGCCGCCGCGATCGTCAGCAACGCCACCAGGCCGACGGCCAGGCGGACCCATTCGGTCACCCGTGGGACCGTACCCGGCCGGCTCGGCGGCGCCGGCAACCCCCGGCGCGGGCTTCTTCGGCACCGTCAGCGGTGAGGGTGAAGATCGGGGCGACACCCGCTACCGTCAGGGGTTACCGGCGGGTAGTGCCGGCCCGTCCGGGCTGTTCTGCCTGCTTATCCGTTTGTCCTTGCCGAGGAGCGCACCGTGGACTTCGCCGAGACGACCGAGCACCGGGCGCTGCGCGCGTCGGTGGCCGACCTGGGTGCCGAGTTCGGCATCGACTACTGGCTGGCCAAGGCGCGTAGCCACCAGGTGACCTCCGAGCTGTGGGACAAGGCGGCCCGGCTCGGCTTTATCGGCGTCAACATTCCCGAGCAGTACGGCGGGGGCGGAGGTGGCATCAGCGAGCTCGCGATCGTCTGCGAGGAACTGGCCGCGGCCGGGGCACCGCTGTTGCTGCTCGTGGTCTCGCCGGCCATCTGCGCCACCATCATCGCCCAGAGCGGTACCCCCGAGCAGCGGCAGCGCTGGCTGCCGGGGATGGCCGACGGCTCGATCAAGATGGCGTTCGCGATCACCGAACCGGACGCGGGGCTGAACTCGCACAACATCGCCACCAGTGCGGTGCAACAGCCGGACGGCGACTACCTCGTCAACGGACGCAAGTACTACATCTCCGCGGTCGACCAGGCCGACTACGTGCTGGTGGTGGGTCAGTCGCCGGCCTCCCGCGAGGGCGGCCAGATCCGCCCGGCGCTGTTCGTGGTGCCGACCGATGCGCCCGGGTTGGAGTTCCGGCCGATCGAGATGGAACTGGTCTCACCGGAGCGGCAGTTCTTCTGCTACTTCGACGACGTGCGGGTGCCCGAGTCCGACGTGATCGGCGGGTCGCTGGACGCCGCCTTGCCGGCGCTGTTCGCCGGCCTCAATCCGGAGCGGATCACCATCGCCGCCTTCTCGGTCGGCACCGCTCGGTTCGCGCTGACCAAGGCGGCCCGCTACGCCAATTCCCGCGTCGTCTGGAAGCAGCCGATCGGGGCGCACCAGGCGATCGCGCACCCGTTGGCCAAGGCCTACATCGAGACCGAGCTTGCCAAGCTGATGGTCTACAAGGCTGCGGCCGCGCACGACGCCGGGGATGCGATGGCGGCCGGCGAGGCATCGAACATGGCCAAGTACGCCGCCGGCGAGGCCGCCTGGAACGCCCTCGACGCGGCGATCCAGACCCACGGCGGCAACGGCCTGACCGCCGAGTACGGCCTCGGCGCGCTGCTCGGCGTGGTCCGCGCGATGCGGATCGCCCCGGTGAGCAAGGAGATGCTGCTCAACTTCGTGGCCCAGTACTCGCTGGGACTGCCGAAGTCCTACTGAGGACGCGGGTCGATCAGCCGGGCGTGCAGGACGGGTTCGTGGTCGGCGACGGTGAGCTGCTCGGGCTGGTGCTCGGGCTTGCCGACGGCGTTCCCGACGCGGTCCCGCTCGGCGACGTCGACGCGGTCGGCGAGGACGGCGGCGGCGAGCTCGGGCAGGTCGGTTTCACCGCCACGGTCAGGGTGATCGTGGTCGAGGGGTCGTAGAAGATTCCGGGCGTCGGGTCCACCGACATCACCTGGCCGACCTCGAAGCCCGGCCGCACCGGCTCGGTGTCCGACCGCGCGATGGTGGTGAAGCCGAGCTGGTTGAGCTTGGCCCGGGCCTGCTGCTCGGTCAGCTTCGTGACGTCCGGCAGCTTGACCTTGCCGTTGGCGACCTGCAGCTTGACCGGGGTGCCGGGAGGCACCGACGCGTTGGCCGGTGGATCCTGCCCGATCACCTGTCCGGCCGGCTTCGGGCTGTCGACGTCGGACCGGCTGGCCGTCAGGCCCTGCGAGGCCAACGCCTTCTGCGCCTCGCTGTAGGACAGCCCCACCACCTGCTGCACCAGCACGTCTGCCGGACCGGCGTAGACGGTGAAGCTGACGGTGGTGCCGTCGGCCACCTCCTTGCCGGCCGCCGGATTCTGGGTGCACACCTGGCCCTTGGTCGGGTTCTTCAGCACCGCCGAATCCGCACCCGCGCTGCACGGGCCGTTGCTGCCGTCCGGTTTGCCGGCTGCCGGGATCAGGTGGTTGGCACGCAGCGTGTCCGTCGCGGCCGCCGGTGACAACCCGACCAGCGCCGGAACCTGGTAGAGCGCCGGGGTGCTCGGCCCGTCGTCCTTCTTCAACAGGTACAACGCGGTACCGCCGATCACCAGCAGCAGCGCCAGCACCACCGCCGTCCAGATCAGCGCGCCCCGGTGGTGGGCGGTGTCGTCCTCGTCGTCGTAGTTCGGCGTCAGTACCCCCGGCCGCGCGGGCGGCCGGGCGGCGATGAACTGGGTCCGCTGGGCGTCGGTCATCACCGCCTCCGCCTCGACCGGCTGGCCGCCCAGCGCACGTTGCAGATCCGTCCGCATCTCCGCAGCCGTCTGGTAGCGGTTCAACGGGTTCTTAGCCAGCGCCTTCATCACGATCGAGTCCAGCGCCGGCGGCACCACGTTGCTCACCGACGACGGCGCCTGCGGGTTCTCCCGAACGTGCTGGTAGGCGATCGCCACCGGCGAGTCTCCGGTGAACGGTGGGTGCCCGACGAGCAGTTCGTAGAGCAGGCACCCGGTGGAGTACACGTCCGAGCGGGCGTCCACCGACTCGCCCCGGGCCTGCTCAGGCGACAGGTACTGCGCGGTGCCGATCACGGCCGCGGTCGCGGTCACCGTCGCCGCGTTGTCGGCCAGTGCCCGGGCGATGCCGAAGTCCATCACCTTCACCGCGCCCGAGTTCGTGATCATCACGTTGCCCGGCTTGATGTCGCGGTGCACGATGCCCGAGCGGTGCGAGAAGTCCAGTGCCGCGCACACCTCGGCGACGATCTCCATGGCCTGCTGCGGCGCCAGCCGGCCCTGGGCCTTGAGGACGTCGCGCAGTGTGTGGCCCTCGATGTACTCCATCACGATGTAGGGGGTGAGCCCCTCCGGGCCGTCGTCCTCGCCGGTGTCGTACACCGCGACGATCGAGGGGTGGTTGAGGCCCGCGGCGGCCTGCGCCTCGCGCCGGAACCGGTTCTGGAAGGTCGGGTCGCGCGCCAGGTCGGACCGCAGCACCTTCACCGCCACGTCCCGGCCGAGCCGGACGTCGCGGCCCTTGCGGACCTCGGCCATCCCGCCGTAGCCGAGCAGTTCCCCGATCTCGTAACGGCCGCCCACCAGCCGTGCTGCCGTCATCGGACGTCCTTACTGTCGGCCTGCTCCGCGCCATTCCCCAGCCGGGCGGGGCGACACTGCCAGGCACCCGGACGCTGCCCTGCGAAGCGCATCATTTAACCCCTATCGCAGCCAGATAGGCCTTCATCACGGCCTGTGCCACCGGCGCGGCGGCCAGGCCGCCGGTGGTCTCGCTGCCGCGCACCCCACCGTTCTCGATGATCACCGCCACCGCGATCTTGGGGTTGTCCGCCGGCGCGAACCCGGAGAACCAGGCGTGCGGCTGGTTGACGTAGCTGCCGTTGGCCTGCTGCGGGCCGTTGTCGGCGGTGCCGGTCTTGCCGGCCACCTGGATGCCCTGGATCTGGGCGGCCGTCCCGGTGCCCTTGGCGACCACGTTCACCATCATCGCGTTCAGCTGGCGGGCCTGGTCGGCGTCCATCACCTGGTTGAGCACCTGCGGATCGGGATGGCTCAACACCGCCAGGTTCGGCGCCTGCTCCTCCGACACCAGGTACGGCTTCATCAGGGTTCCCCCGTTGGCCACCGCGGCCGAGATCATCGCCGCCTGCAGCGGGGTGATCCGGACGTCGCGCTGGCCGATGCTGGACTGGGCCAGCGCCGCCTGGTCGACGATCGGGCCCACCGACGAGGCGGCCACCGGCACCGGCACCGAGCGGTCGTCGTCGTCGATGCCGAACAGTGCCGCCTGCTGCTTGATGGTCTCGGTGCCCAGGTCCATGCCGAGCTGGGCGAAGGCGGTGTTGCAGGAGATGGTCAGCGCATGGAGCAAGGTGTCGGTCTTGCCGTCGGCGCACTGCTCGCCGCCGAAGTTGCGCAGCTGGGTGCGGGTCTGCGGCAGCGTCAGCGCGTTCACCGCCGGGATCCTGGTCTGTGGCGTCCGGCCGTTCTTCAAGGCGGCACTGGCCACCACCACCTTGAACACCGAGCCCGGCGGGTAGGTGACGTTGAACGCCCGGTTCAACAGCGGGTTGTCCGGGTCGGCGTTGTAGCGCTTGTAGGCGGCCTGGATGCCGTCCGGCGAGTGCGAGCTCAGCGCGTTCGGGTCGTAGGAGGGCGTGCTCACCGCCGCCAGGATCGCCCCGGTCGCCGGGTCCAGCGCCACCACCGCACCACGCCGGGACCCCAGCGCCTGGTAGGCCGCCGCCTGCGCCTGCTTGTTGATGGTCAGGAGGACGTTGCCGCCGCGGGTGTCCCGGCCGGTCAGCAGGCTGGTCAGCCGCTGCACGAACAGCCGGTCGTCGGTGCCGGCCAGCAGGCCGTTCTCGGCCGACTCGATGGCGGAATTGCCGTAGTACAGCGAGTTGAACCCGGTCACCGGTGCATACACCGGGCCTCCTGCGTACTTGCGCAGATACATCAGCGCGTCCTTGGTGGACACCGATTCGGCCACCGGCGTGCCGGAGCCGCTCAGCACGATCGAGCCGCGCTGCCGCTTGTACTCGTCCAGCACGGTCCGCCGGTTGGCGCTGTTGTCCTGGTAGTGGTCGGCCTTGACCACCTGCACCCAGTTCAGGTTGAGCACCACCGCCAGCAGCAGCAGGCCCACGAACACCCCGACCCGCCTGATCGGCCGGTTCACGACGGGCCCCCTGACGAACTTCGGGCCTGGATCGGCACCGGCCCGCTATCGGTGGTGACCGCCGACGGCGGGGTGACCGGCGGCCGGCGCGCCGCGTCGGAGACCCGCAACAGCAGCGCGAGCAGACCGAAGTTGGCCACCAGCGACGAGCCACCGTAGGACAGGAACGGGGTGGTGAGGCCGGTCTCGGGCAGCAGCCGGGAGATGCCGCCGGCCACCACGAACAGCTGCAGCCCCAGCGAGAAGGTCAGGCCGGTGACCAGCAGCTTGCCGAACGAGTCCCGGACGGCCAGCGCGGTGGCGAACCCACGGGACAGGATCACCAGGTAGACGGCCAGGATGGCGACCAGGCCGAACAGGCCCAGCTCCTCGCCGAAGGAGGACAGGATGAAGTCGGACTTGGCCACCGGCACCAGCTCCGGACGCCCGCCGCCCAGGCCGGCGCCGAACAGGCCGCCGGTGCCCAGCCCGAACAGCGACTGGCTCATCTGGTAGCCCTCGTCCTGCAGGTAGTCGAAGACGTGCAGCCAGACCGTGACCCGCTGCTTGACGGTGCCGAACAGCTCGTAGGACAGCACGCAACCGCCGGCGAACAGCAGCACGCCGATGATGACCCAGCTGACCCGCTCGGTAGCCACGTAGAGCAGCACCACGAACAGCCCGAAGAACATCAGCGCGGTGCCCAGGTCGTGGTTGCGGACCAGCACCCCCATGCTGATCAGCCAGGCCACCAGCACCGGCCCGAGGTCTCGGCCACGCGGCAGGTCGATGGCCAGCAGCCGCCGGCCGGCCAGCGACAGCACGTCACGCTTGTCGACCAGGTAGGACGCGGCGAAGACGGTCAGCGCGATCTTGGCGATCTCACCGGGCTGGATGGAGAAGCCGGCGATCCGGATCCAGATCCGGGCACCGTTGACCTCGGAGTACTGGGCCGGCAGCACCGCCGGCAGCATCAGCAGGAACAGCCCGATCAGGGCCAGCGTGTAGGCGTAGCGGGACAGCGAGCGGTGGTCGCGGATCAGCAGCAGCACCACCAGGAACACCGCGAGGCCCAGGAAGGCCCAGACCACCTGGCTGGCAGCCGCCACCCCGCTGTAGGTGGTGCCGTTCTCCGCGGCCTGCTGGGCCAGCCCGAGATCCAGCCGGTGGATCATCACCAGGCCGAGGCCGACCAGCAACATCGCGCACGGCAGCAGCAGCGGGTCGGCGTAGCGGGCGGTCCGGCGGATCGCCAGGTGGCAGGCCAGCCCGATGCCGAGCACCACCAGCGGGTAGGTGGCCACGTGGTTGGTCAGCTTGCTGCTGCGGGTGATCTCGACGAAGGCCTCGGCGCAGCCCACGATCAGGGCCGCCGCGATCACGAACAGCAGCTCGGTGCCGCGCCGGGTGGGCAGCTGGTTCGGCCGGCTCATGCCACACCGCTCTTCGCGCAAACGCTCATCGGCAGTCCACCCCCGGCACCGGGGTGTTCGACGGCGACGGCAGCGGGCCGGTGCTCGACGGGGTCGGCGTCGGTGTCGCGGAGACCCGCGGCTTGGTGGTGCCGGAGGCCCGGCTGGTTGCCCGAGTGGGCGTGCGGGCCGGCGTCCGGCTGGCCGACGGGGTCGCCGTCCGGCTGGTCGACGGGGTCGGCGTGACCGGAGTCGAGGTGGCCGACGGGCACGGCGGCTTCAGCTCGTCGGCCAGCCGCGCCAGGATCGCGTCGGCGTCCGCGCGGCTGTTGGCGGTGATGCCGTTCATCACCTGGCCGCCGGCGGCCTGGGTCAGGTCGGCGATCCGCAGGTTGCTGTTCTCGATCACCGAGTACAGGCTGACCGGCCCGAAATGCGCGTTCACGCCGCGGAACACCGCCACCTCGTCGCCGTCCCGGCCCACGAAATACTGTTTCTGGGTCCACAGGTAGCCGGCCACCGTCGCGGCCACCAGCAGCCCCGCCGCGAGGGCGGCGACCAGCCAGCGCCGGCCGCCGCGGTGCCCGGCGAGGACCGGCGGCTCGGCCACCTCGGGTTCGGAGATCCGGGCCGCCCGGGCGGCCGGCGAGTTCGAGCCGGAGTCGGTGGTGGCGGCCCGGTCGGTCACCGCGCCACCGACGATCGGCACGTCGTCGCCGCGCGCCACGTCGACCACGTCGGCGACGATGCAGGTGACGTTGTCCGGGCCGCCGCCGCGCAGCGCCAGCTCCACCAGCCGGTCGGCACAGCCCTGCGGGGTGCCGCCGTCCAGCGCCTCGAGCAGCGTGGTCGCGGTGACGACGTCGCTCAGGCCGTCGCTGCACAGCAGGTACCGGTCGCCCTTGCGGGCTTCCCGGATCGAGATGTCCGGATCCACCTCGGTGCCGTTCAGGGCCCGCAGGATCACCGACTTGCGCGGGTGATGGGAGGCCTCGTCGGCGGTCAGCTTGCCCGAGTCGACCAGCGACTGGACGTAGGTGTCGTCGTGGGTGATCTGGGACAGCTGGCCGCCGCGCAGCAGGTAGGCCCGCGAGTCGCCGACGTGCACCAGCGCGATCCGGCTGCCGGCGAACCGGATCGCGGTCAGGGTGGTGCCCATCCCCTCCAGCGCCGGGTTCTCCTCCACCGCGTGCGCGAGCGCCGCCGTCGCGTCGGCCACCGTGTCGCGCAGCGCGCCGATCAGGTCGGCGATCGGCCGGTCCTCGTCCAGGCTCTCCAGCGTGCCGATGACGATCTTGGACGCCACCTCGCCGGCGGCGTGGCCACCCATGCCGTCGGCGATCGCCAGCAGCCGGGGACCGGCGTAGACCGAGTCCTCGTTGTTGCCCCGGACCAGGCCCCGGTCCGAGCGCACCGCGTACTTCAGAGTCAGTGCCATCCGGTCAGCGCAGTTCCATGGCAGTCCTGCCGATGCGGATCACCGCACCGGCCTCCAGCGGCGTCGGCTCGCTGACCTTGGACTGGCCCACGTAGGTGCCGTTGGTGGAACCGAGGTCCTCCAGGTACCAGGTGCCGCTGTTCTCCGAGATCCGGGCGTGCCGGGTCGAGGCGTAGTCGTCGGTCAGCACCAGGGTGGAGTCGTTGGCCCGGCCGATCAGGATCGGCTTGCCGGTCAACGCCACCCGGGTGCCGGCCAGGCTGCCCTCGGTGACGACCAGCTGGGACAGCGCGCCACGCCCGGACCGGCTGCCCTCGGCGGTGGCCTGCCGGCCGCGCCGGGGACGCGCCTTGGGCTTGGCCGGCACCTGGACCCGCGGCGCGCCGGCGGTACGCAGCTCTGCCCGGATCACCCGGACCATGCCGTACAGGAAGAGCCAGAGCAGTGCCAGGAAGGCAAAGCGCATCAGCTGGATCGCCAGCGGCGAGGTCAAGAGTCGTCCTCGTGGAATACCAGCCTGGTGTGGCCCACCCGGATCACGTCGCCGTGCTGTAGCGGCTGGCTGCGCACCGGGTGGCCGTTGACCAGGGTGCCGTTGGTGGAGCCGAGGTCATAGACCGTGGTCTGGCCCTCGGCCACGTGCAGGTCGGCGTGCCGGCGCGAGACACCTTGGTCCATCAGCTGCAGGTCCGAGCCGGTGCCCCGGCCGACGATGTTGCTGCCGGCGTTGAGGCGGGCCACCCGGGGGGTGCCGTCCACGGTGAGCCGGGGCTGGTAGGCCGGCCGGCGCGGAGCGGCCTGGACGGTGGGCTGGGCCACCGGTGAGAACTGGGTGGGCGCTGGCTCCTCGGTGCGCGGATCCTGGCGCGGCGGGGCCTGGCGCGGTGGCGCCTGCGGGGTGGGTGGCGCCTGCGGGGTGGGTGGTGGCGAGCCGTACGGCTGGAGGTACTCGTCCGGCTGGCCGGCGACCACCGGCATCGACATCGAGTCCATCGGCCGGCGGCGCGGCGGGGCCTGCGGCTCCATCCGGGAGGCAACCCCGAAGACGCCGGTGTGCAGGTTCTGGTCGTGGGCGAGGTAGACCTCGATGTCGCCGATGGTGGCCAGGCCGTTGTCGTCGAGGTACTCCTGGACCAGTTCGGCCAGCGACCGGGTCAGCTGCACCTCCCAGGGCGCCAGCCGCTCGTAGTCGGAGCTGCCGAGGGTGACGCGGTAGCGGTTGGGCACCAGCACCTGGCCGCTGCCCATCACCGCCTTCTTGTCCAGCGCCTCGCGCTGCAGGGCGTTGCCGATCTCGACCGGCTCAACCTGACCCTTGAACACCCGGGCGAAGGCCGCACCGACCATGCTCTCCAGCCGGCGTTCGAAACGCTGGGCGAGGCTCATCGGTGCGGTCCCTCCTCTCCGGCCGGCTCCCCGGCTGTGACGTGGCGCGGCTTCGCGGGGCCCTCGGGGGCCCGGCTGACCCGTTGATGGTATCCGCGAGCGCTGGTCTGGGCCCCGCAGGTCGGCCGGAGGTGTCGTGCTAATCTGGGCCGTCTTTTCAAGACGCCTCGGGCAAGTGGCGGAATGGCAGACGCGCACGGTTCAGGTCCGTGTGTCCGTAAGGACGTGGGGGTTCAACTCCCCCCTTGCCCACCCAGTTCTTGGGACTTCTCCCAGGCGCCTTCCTGGACGTTCTGCCAGGTGGCCATTCCGTTCCACCTTGCGGAGCAGGCTGGTGCCGGCAGACTGCTTCGATGACCGGCGGACTGCTTCGATAAGCCGACCCACACACCCGCGGCAGATCGCTAGTACCGGTTTCCGTGGCGATCACGCCTTGGCGTTGTTCTTCCGCGTCGAGGACCACGGCTACCAGTCGGCGGGTCCAGCCCACGGTCATCACCGACGCATGTCCTCCACGCGCGCAAGGAAACGAGCGAGTAGCTGATCGAGTTCCGCTGTGTCGATCAGGTCATGGTGCTCGTCCGACTGGTCTCCATCGATACCACCGAACCCGAACTCCGCTTCACCTGTGTCCCAGACCATGACCTCGGCGAAACGGTCAGCGTTCTGGACGGCGACATGCACCGACCGCTTGGACCGCGTATCAACTGAGTCAGATACGGCTAGCAGCTCAGTTCGCTCGAGGGCGCTTCGATTCTCGGCGATCCATCGATTGACGTGCTCGATGAAGTTCATGGTTCACGTACCACCTGGATAGTGGTGGCGGGTGGCGTTTCGCGCGGGATCGGTCCGAACCCTGTGGTCTCTACGTTCGAAAGCCCCCGCTCAAGTGCACCTTGCCTTGAGTGCTGTCTATAACCGACACCTAGCGGGATGCGCCTCATTCCCCTTCTTTCTAAGCGAAACCGCCAACGCGACTGGACTGATCGGTGCGCCTGCCTCGCGCGAGTTCGGGATGCCGCTCGCTCTGGCGTGGCCGCTGAACTCGGCGATCGGTTAGCCCGGGGCCGGCCGCCATGCTGAACCGGGATCCTGCTCCTCGACGCCGGGTGATCGTGATCGGTGACGTCACCACCGACCTCGTCACGCTGCGGTCGCGGTGCCGGCGATGCGATGAGCCGGGCGCGAGCGTGGCCAGTACCGGCATGACGTAGGCGATCACTGGTGTGTTCGCTAAAGTCTGGTTCACACCATTCTCGGCACCTTTCTCCGGCCCAGGGACCCCACGACGTGCTCAGGAACCGACCCGCGCTCTGGACGGCCGAGAACGGCCGCGCGGCCGAACCTCCGCTGCCCAGGACCGGCGGCAGGCGCCTGTCGCCGTGGTTGCCGCTGGCCGGCCTGGTGGCCGTCGATCTGCTGGACGTCGGGCGGCGCAAGCCGGATGGGTGAGACGTGGGCCGGTCCGCCGAAGCTGCTCGTCCTCGACATCGACGGAACGCTGCTGGAGCCTGACCACGAGATCACCGATCGGGTCCGCTCGGCGCTGCTGGGAGCCCACGCGGCCGGTTGCCGGATCGTGCTTGCCACCGGTCGTGCCTCGTTCGAGGTGGTCGAATTCTTTCAGATGATCGGGCTGCCCGACGGTGTGGCGGTGTGCAGCAACGGCGCGGTGATCGCGAGCATGCCGGGCGGAGAGGTGCTGTTCAAGGAAACCTTCGACGCCCGGCCGGTACTGGCCACGCTGCGCGAGCACGTCCCGTCGGCTCGGATCGCGGTCGAGGTGGCGGGCGTCGGGTATGCGGTCACCGCGGAGTTCCCGGCCGGCGAGATGATCGGGCCGCAGAAGGTGGCGGACCTGCAGGCCCTGCTCGCCGAGCCCGTCATCCGGGTGGTCGTGCGGGACCCGGACCAGACCTCGGAAGACTTCCACGCCCTGACCGCGCGGCTGGCCATTCGCGGAGCCAGTTTCGCGGTCGGGTACCGCGCGTGGCTGGATCTCGGGCCGCTGGGCGTCACCAAGGCGTCCGGCCTGCGCAAGGTCGCAGCCATGCTGGGGATCAGCCCCGCCGACACGCTGGCGATCGGCGACGGGCACAACGACCTGGAGATGATCCGGTGGGCCGGTCGCGGGGTGGCGATGGGTCACGCACCCCCCGAACTCAGGGAGATTGCCGACGCGGTGACCGACTCGGTGGCCCGCGACGGTGCGGCGCTGGAGATCGAGAGGTGGTTCCGGCCCGCCGGTAGCCGTTAGTGGGTCAGAAGCGACCGAGGACTGCCCGCAGGTAGGGCGCTGTGCGACTCGCTTCGCAGTGGGTCACCTCGGCGGGGGCGCCGGCCGCGACGATCCGGCCGCCCTGGTCACCGCCGCCCGGTCCCAGGTCGATCACCCGGTCGGCACCGGCCACCACGGCCAGGTCGTGCTCGACGACCACCACCGTGTTGTGCGCGTCCACCAGCGAGTGCAGCAGCCGCACCAGCAGGTCGACGTCGGCCGGGTGCAGGCCGGTGGTCGGCTCGTCCAGCAGGGTCCGGATCAGTTACTCCCTGGACCCTGCTGAGGGTGGACCTAGACCTGGCTGACGCCCCACGTCATAGCGAGCCGAACTGTTCCCGCAGCGCGTCGTGCGCGTCGTTCTGGCTCACCCCCAACGAGCGGACCGCCAGCGCGTAGGCCCGCGCCGCGCTGGACAGACCGGCCTTGGTCTGGCTAGCCGACGGCCGGGGGCGCGGTGCGACAGTCGTGCCGTGCCGCACCCGGCTGGTGACGACACCCTCGCTTTCGAGTTCGCGATAGGCCCGCGCCACCGTTCCTGGGGCCAGGCCGAGGTCGCCGGCCAACTGCCGGATGCTGGGCAACCGGGCGCCGACCGGTAGGGCGCCGGTGGCGGCGAGGTCGGCTATCTGCGCTCGCACCTGCTCATACGGCGGCACCGGGCTGGTGACGTCTACGTCGATGTTCACCGCTCGAGAAGTTCCCGCGACTCGGATCGGGCAAGCCGGGCCGGCAGCTGGGAGGTGGCGCAAGCCAGCATGAGCCCGAGCAGCGGCAACAGCGTCGCGATCGCACCCGCCCAGGGGGCGAGCACGCCGAGGTCGTCGAGGCGCAGGCTGAGCACAGCGGCACCGAGGTAGCCGGTGATCGCCAGCGTGGCGCCGGCCAGCACGTGCAGCGAGCGGGACCTGATCGCCTCGTCGGCCGCGAGGATGTCGTCGGCCGCGAGCGGCTGCGGGCGGCCGAGGATATGGCGCCCCACTGCCACTATCACGGCCGCCGTAGCGAGCGTGAGGGCAATCCAGCCGGCCAGCTCCGGCTGCGCCGGCTTGGAGAACAGCCCGACGAACTCGACCGTGCTCAACAGTGCGAACGCGATGAGCACCGCCAACCGGACGTGGCCCGGAAGGTAGTCCGACAGGCGGCGTGGCAGCAGCGAGGCACGACGGCGCCCGGTACCCGCGGTGTGCACGCTGACCCGCCACTCCGCGATCACGGCACCGACGAACCAACCGACGAACAATGCCGCGGCCCCGCCGTTGGAGCTGCTGAGGGTGAGCCGCGCGTACACCAGGCCGCCGACGATGCTCAGCAGCACGCCGACGCCTCGCCAGCGCCGGGTGGTGGCGAGGTAGCCGATCACGATCGGCCCGTTGGCGACGGTGATCGGCAGGGACTGGCGGCGCGCCAACTTGGCCACCCGGGCGCGGGTGACCTCCTGGAACGGCAGGGACAGCAGCACGAGCAGCGCGCCGAAGACGACCGGCAGCAGGAGCAGTGCTTCGACCATCTCGCCAATGTATCAATGTCCTGCTACATTGACCAGATGGCGACCCGGGAACTCCTCCCCGACGACGTGTGGACACAGCTGCGGCCGGCGGATGCCCGGCTGACCAAGCTGTCCTACGGCCGGCTCCGGTTGCTCGGCGCCCTTGTGGTGCTGGCCGCCACCTGCGCCGCGCTGGCCGAGGTTTCGGGCTTCCTGATGCCGCAGCTGACCGAGTCCACCTCAACGGCCTCCGCCGAGTTCAGCACCCACGTGATCACCCAGACCATTGAGTTCCGCAATGACGGCTGGTTCACCGAGCACATCGCCCGGATCGATACGGCCGGCCCGGGGCTCCAGCTGACCGGCCAGCGAGGGGATCTGGTGATCGGCTCCGGTAAGAGCGCGGTGCTTGAGGTGACCTACCGGGTCACCGACTGTTCAGTCATCCGACGGGATCAGCCCGCTCCGGCACTGCTCCGGTTACGCCGGCCCTGGGGTTATCGCACCGTCACGTTGCAGGGGATGGGCATGCCCACGGGCGGAGCGGTCTGGACCGCCTGCCACGGCCCGGACTGAACCGTCTCGTTACCGGACGTCGAGTACCGCCCGTAGATCCACTACGGCGCGCTGGGCAAGCTCTCCAGAAGCGCGTCCAGCCGGATGATCACGGCGGGCACCGTTGGCATGATCATCCGGTGCCGTCCCCGCGCCAGGTCGACAGCCGGCTGCCTGGTTGCGCGAGAGCTGACCACTTGGTGCGAGCACCCTGTGGCCGCTACCAGACGAGTCCACGCAGGGCCGCCGTACTGGCCACATGCAGGTTGCGGATGTTGTGGATCCGCCCGTTCGCGAAAGTGTCCGCACCGCTCTCGTTGAGCAGGTAGGTCCGGCCGTTGAAGCCCACGAGCTCCTCGATCATCGCCACCGACTGGAAGCAGCGGTATCGGACGGTCGTGAAGTCGGTACGCGCCGGGTAGCCGCGGCGGATGACGTAGACGTTGCCGCGGTGGTCGCGGTAGAGGGAGGTCGAGAAGATCCAGGTGTCGCGCAGCACGAGAAGCCCTTGTGCCTTCATGGGAATCTGGATCGGGCCGTAGCCGTGATCCTGCACCAGGTTGCCGTCGCTCATGATCCGGTAGCGGAACATGTGGCCCCGGCCCGTCGGGTTGTGGTACCCGCCGTAGAGGTAGCCACCATCGATGTCGAAGAAGCTCACGTCCGTCACCGTGTTGGTCGCCGCGCCCCAGCCGAGGTTGCGCTTGGTGCTGTCGGTGAAGGCCTGCCGGATGCGGGATATCGGGTAACGGAGGATGCGGCTGTTGTCGTGCTGCACGTACACCCAGCCGTTGTAGACCTTGACGCCGCCGGCGTGCGAGCCGACCGGCAGCCGGGCGTAACCCCGAACCGTGCCACCCAGGGTCATGCCGTAGAGCAGGGAGCGATTGTCGTTCTCGTTCTCGTGGTGCATGCCGACGAGGAACAGGTCCTCGGTGCTCGACCCGCCGCGCCAGTTCTGCCAGACGCCGAGACCCTGCGGGACGAAGTCGGCCAGAAAGCTGGCAGCCGGCGTGCTCGTGTTGAAGTAGTTGGCGTAGGTCTGGCTGATCGCTGCGCCGCCGAACTCGGTGCTCGAGTGGTCTTCGCTGCACTGCGCCTCGGCCGCGCCCGCACGGCCGGCGAGCCCGAGCGGCCGCGAAGCAACAAGCGTTGCGCCGGTCACCATCAGTGCGGACGCCAGGCCGGCAGCGATCCATCGCCGCCCGTGCCTGGAAGTAGTCATGGTCATGATGAGGCATCCCTTCCTCGGCCACGCGGTGCGGCCCTTCCCGCACCGTAGAGGGACGGATCACCGCCTACATACCGTGTGATAATTATGTGATCTTGATTTCGCCGCTTCGCAGCATCGCTCACTTGCTGCTGTCGAGGACCGCTTGTAGGTAGGGCGCGGTGCGGCTGCTCGAGCTGGCCGCCACCTCGGCCGGGGTGCCAACCGCGACGATCCGGCCACCTTGGTCGCCGCCGCCCGGGCCGAGGTCGATCACGTGGTCGGCACCGGCCACCACGCTCAGGTCGTGCTCGACCACGACCACCGTGTTGTGCGCGTCGACCAGCGAGTGCAGCAGCCGCATCAGCAGGTCGACGTCGGCCGGATGCAGGCCGGTGGTGGGCTCGTCCAGCAGGAACAGGGTGTGCCCGCGCCGGGCCCGCTGCAGCTCGGTAGCCAGCTTGATCCGCTGCGCCTCGCCACCGGACAGCTCGGTGGCCGGCTGGCCCAGCGTCAGGTAACCCAGGCCCACCTCGGCCAAGGTGCGCAGGCTGCGCGCGACCGCCGGCACGTCGGCGAAGAAGCCGGCCGCCTCGTCCACGGTCAGCGCCAGCACCTCGGCCACCGACCGGCCGTGATAGCGCACCTCGAGGGTCTCGGGGTTGTACCGCGCACCATGGCAGGTCGGGCAGGGTGAGTACGCGCCGGGCAGGAACAGCAGCTCCACCGCGACGAAGCCCTCCCCCTGGCAGGTCTCGCACCGGCCACCTTCGACGTTGAAGGAGAACCGGCCGGCCGAGTACCCCCGCCGGCGGGCCTCGTCGGTGGCCGCGAACAGCTTGCGCACCCCGTCGAACAGGCCGGTGTAGGTGGCCAGGTTCGACCGCGGCGTCCGCCCGATCGGCCTCTGGTCCACCTCGACTAGCCGGTCGATCGCCTGCAGCCCGCTGATCCGGCCGACGCTGCCGGCCGACGCCAGGTCCTCGCCGTCGTCCTCGTCACCGGCCTCCGCCGCACCCCGCTCGGCGCCGAGGTGCTCGGCGACCGCCGCTGCCAGCACGCCGGTGACCAGCGTGGTCTTGCCCGAGCCGGACACCCCGGTGACCGCGGTGAACACCCCGAGCGGGAGGTCGACGTCAACCCCGTCGAGGTTGTGCTGCCGTACCCCGCGCAGCTCGACGGACCCGGACGGCGTCCGGTCGTGCCGGACCGGCCGCGGCGGGTCGAGCAGGTACCGCGCCGTCACCGAGTCCGTCGCGGTCGCCACGCCCGCCGGCGGCCCGCTGTAGAGCACCCGGCCGCCGTGTGCACCGGCGCCCGGGCCGACGTCGACCAGCCAGCCGGCGTGCCGGATCACGTCGAGTTCGTGCTCGACCACCAGCAGCGAGTTGCCGGCCGCCCGCAACCGGTCCAGCACCGTGAGCAGGGTGCGGGTGTCGTCCGGGTGCAGGCCGGCGGACGGCTCGTCCAGCACGTAGACCACCCCGAACAGGTGCGACCGCAGCGCCGTCGCCAACCGCAACCGCTGCAGCTCGCCGGACGACAGCGTCGGGGTGGCCCGGTTCATCGCCAGGTACCCCAGCCCGAGCTCGGCCAGCACCGCGATGCGGGCCAGCAGGTCGGCCACCAGGCCCCGGGCCACCTCGCCGGCCCCGACCGCGACCAGCCGGTCGGCCAGCGCGGTCAGCGGCAACCCGGTGAGCTCGGCGATCGGTGCGCCGGCGACCGTCACGGCCAGCGCCTCGGGCCGCAGCCCGGCCCCGCCGCACACCGGGCACGGCCGCACCTCGACGTGCTGCAGGGCCTTGCGGCGCAGCGTCGCGCTGCCGGTGCTGGCCAGGGTGTGCAGCACGTAGCGCCGCGCGCTCTGGTAGGTCCCCTGGTAGGGCCGCTGAATGCGGTGCGCCTCCCGCTCGGCATGCACCGTGACCACCGGAGTCTCGTCGGTGAACAGGATCCAGTCGCGCTGGTGCTGCGGCAGCTCGCGCCACGGCCGGTCGATGTCGTAGCCCAGGGTGGCCAGGATGTCGCGGTAGTTCTTGCCCTGCCAGGCACCCGGCCAGGCCGCCACCGCCCGGTCCCGGATCGACAGCGAGGGGTCCGGCACCAGCGACGCCTCGGTCGCCTCGTGCACCCGGCCGAGCCCCGAGCAGTTCGGGCAGGCGCCGGCCGGGGTGTTGGGCGAGAACGCGTCCGAGTCCAGCCGGGCCGCACCGGGCGGGTAGTCGCCGGCCCGGGAGAACAGCATCCGCAGCGAGTTCGACAGCGCCGTGACGGTGCCGACCGTCGAGCGCGACTGCGGCACGCCACGTGACTGCTGCAGCGCCACCGCCGGCGGCAGCCCGGTGATCTCGCGGACGTCCGGCACCGCGAGCTGGTCGATCAGCCGGCGGGCGTACGGGGCCACCGATTCCAGGTAGCGGGCCTGCGCCTCGGCGAACACGGTGCCGAAGGCCAGCGACGACTTGCCCGAGCCGGACACCCCGGTCACCACCACCAGCGCGTCCCGCGGGAGGTCGACGTCGACGTCGCGCAGGTTGTGCACCCGGGCACCGCGCACCGAGATCAGCGCGGCAGCCTCCCCAGTCACCGGACGATCTTCGCAGGCCCCGCGGCGGGGCGAGCGACCCATCGCCGTCAGCAGCCGGTTCAGGTGTGACTGCCGTCCTGGTTTCATGTGACTGCGCCGATTTCGATTTGACCAGCAGGAGCCCTATATCCATATTGGGCAGGTCTGCGGCCAACCCCTCCCCTGCCGGACCTGGAGAAACCCATGTCGACGTTCCGCCCTGCCCGCCTCGTACCGGGACGCCGGCTCGCACCGGTCGGTGCCGCCCTGCTCGTCACGGCAACCCTGACCGCCGCGCAGCACGCCGCTCCGGCAACTGCGGCTCCGAACCCGAACGCGGCGAAGGCGGCGTTCAACGCGATGACCGAGGCGCAGCGGGTCGGCCAGCTGTTCATGGTCGGCACCCCGGCCACCGGCCTCGCCAGCCAGACGGTCACCGACATCCAGACCTACCACGTCGGCAACGTCATCCTGACCGGACGCAGCTCGGCCGGGGTGGCCGCCACCGCCGCGGTCAGCGCCGCAGCCCAGGCCAAGGCGAACGGGCCGGCCACCGCCGGGGTTCCGCTGTTCATCTCCACCGACCAGGAGGGCGGCCAGGTACAGGTGCTGTCCGGCACCGGCTTCTCCACCATCCCGAGCGGGCTCACCCAGGGCGGCTACGCCCCGAGCACGCTGCGCGCCGACGCCAAGACCTGGGGCGGCCAGCTGCGCGCGGCCGGCGTCAACGTCAACCTGGCGCCGGTGCTCGACACCGTACCCAGCGCCGCGTTCGCGCCGCAGAACAAGCCGATCGGCTACTACCAGCGTGAGTACGGCTTCGACCCCAGCACGGTCTCGACCGAGGGCAACGCCTTCGCCCAGGGCATGGCCGACGCCGGCATCTCGGCCACCGTCAAGCACTTCCCCGGCCTCGGCCGGGTCACCGCCAACACCGACACCGCCACTGGCGTCACCGACACCCAGACCACCCGCTACGACGCCTACGTCCAGCCGTACGCCGACGCCGTTCAGCAGGGCGTGCCGATCGTGATGGTGTCGCTGGCCTACTACTCCAAGATCGACCCGAACAACCCGGCCGCGTTCTCCTCGACCGTCATCAACGGCATGATCCGCGGCGACCTCGGCTTCGCCGGCGTGGTGATGAGCGACAGCCTCGGTGCCAGCCAGGTGACCCCATGGACGCCGGCCGACCGGGCACTCAACTTCTTCACCGCCGGCGGCGACCTGGCGCTGATCAACGACCCGTCGCTGCTGCCGGCGATGTACAACGCCGTTCTGAACAAGGCCAATTCCGATTCCACCTTCAAGGCCAAGGTGGATGCCTCGGCGATGCGGGTGCTGACCGCCAAGCAGAACCGCGGCCTGCTCAGCCAGGGCCTGGACGTCTCCAGCGCCCAGGGCAGCGTCGACTGGCAGGCGGCCTTCAACCTCGGCGCCCGGTTCGCCTACGTCAAGGCCACCGAGGGAACCACGTACACCAACCCGTCCTTCGCCCAGCAGTACAACGGTTCCTACAACATCGGCATGATCCGCGGCGCGTACCACTTCGCCCACCCGGACAGCTCGTCCGGCCTCGCGCAGGCCGACTACTTCCTGGCCCACGGCGGCGGCTGGTCCGGTGACGGCCACACGCTGCCACCGGCGTTGTCGTTGCAGAACAACCCGAACGGCGCCCAGTGCTACGGGCTGTCCAGCTCGGCGATGGTCAGCTGGATCAAGGCGTTCTCCGACGAGCTGCACCTCAAGACCGGCAAGTACCCGATGATCAGCACGCCGTTCAGCTGGTGGAACACCTGCACCGGCAACTCCGGCGCGTTCGCCGCCACCAACCCGTTCTGGCTGGACAGCTACACCAGCAGCCCGCCCACCAGCATCCCGGCCGGCACCGCGACCTGGACCATGTGGCAGAGCGCCACCTCCGGCACCTTCCCCGGCGGCCAGGACCAGTTCAACGGCCCGTACAGCCGGCTGCAGGCGCTGGCCACCAACCCCGACTAGCCACCAACCCTGGCGTACCGCTCGAAGGAGCAGGTGTACCGACGGTCGCCGCCCGGCACGCCGATGACCTGTTCCAGCGGAGCAATACCGTTCGCGAATATGCCGATGACTCTCGGAATGCCGTGCGTCAACTCACAGCCGGTTGTCGACACCGGCGAATCCACCGGCCGCACCGGTTGATCGGCAACCTTGAAGAGTTCTAATCGGGCGAACAGTGACATCTTTGATCTTAAGCGCCAAATGCTGAAAAGAGATGAACACATGTACAACCGGTGATCCGAACCCCATCTTCTGACGCGAGGCAGCGTGTGGTCACGTCTGCGGACTCCTCGCGTCCTACAGCTCACCGCGCTGTCTGAGCGTCCGCCTCCCCTACCGGCGACATCCGACCCCTCTGGCCGCAGATCTTCCGCACCGCGGCTACGGGCTGCCGAGCCATCCCAGTTCAGCGACACCGCACCGAACTGTGCCCAACACAGGAGTGCCTTGCCATGATCATCGACGACGTCCTTGCCCGCTATTACCCGAAAATCCAAGACGCACTGCAGGCGCTGTTCGATCCAGCGCGCGATACCGGTGGCCGCGCCGAGTTCCATCCGGGTTTCCGGCTGCCAGAGCTGACTCCGGCCGTACGCGAGTTCCTCTCCGTGGCGGAACTAGGCTACTCGGAGCTTCCTTCCTACGGGACCGCCGCCCTGTCGCTGCTCGACCTCACCCGCAACTGCGGTACCCAGACAACAAAGACCCTCGCATCGTTGGTCATGGTTGCCCGCGCTGTCGAGTTCATCCGGACGACCGGCCAGCGGGTCACCATCGTCACCCCGTCTTCGGCGAACAAAGCCGTCGCACTGCGCGATGCGGTGCTTCGAGCCATCACCTCGGGCCTGGTCACGGCCAGCGAACTCAACATCGTCGTCCTGGTGCCGGCTTCGTCAGCACACAAACTGCGCTGTAGCACCCTGCTGACCGATCCTGAGCTCTCGCGGCGCAATCCGATAGTTCTTTGCGCCGGCAGCGATCCGGAGATCGTCAAAACCATCGCACGCGATACGGTCACCAGGTACAGGGACACCGTTGAGGCGGCCAGCGGCACCAACCTCTGGTATTCCCTGCAGATAGAGAACTACCTTGCCGGAGACGTCGTCCGAGCCTTCGCCGAAGCGGAATTCTTCCCTCCGAAACCGGATCGACCGCGCCTGCACGTGCATGCGGTCTCCAGCGCCTATGGCCTGCTCGGGCATGCCTACGGTCGGGAACTGCTCGGCGACCAGGCCTCGGACCCGGCCTCGCGCTACTTTCTCGTGCAGCATCTCGGCGCTCCCGACATGGTGCTCGGATTGCTGGCGAACGCCTCCGGTGAGGCTGCCGGCAGACCGAACTACATCTACGCGCCGGACTCCGGTTGCTATGTCCAGAGCGAGAACCCGCATTTCCCGGCAGTCACCTATGACCCGTTCGAGGTATTGGACCGGACGTTCTACACCCGACAGCCGGCGACCACCCCGCGGATGAGTTCCCTGATCGAGTCGCAGGGCGGCGGCGGCATCGTGGTCTCATTCGCCGAGTGCATGGAGCGCTTCGGCCAGGCGCGTGCCCTGATCGAAGCCGCCGACATACCCGTCCCCGCAAACCCGAGCGCCATCCTGGAGTGGTCGCTGGTGATGGCCGTGACAGGTGCGCTGAACGCCGTCGACCGTGGATTGGCCTCCGAGGAGGACATCCTCGTGCATGGCGCGGGCCTGTACAGCAGGGGCGACTTCGACGCGGTGACGAGCAGGGACTGCCGGACCGTCGCGGACTCCGGCTCCTTGCGCGACGTGCTCATCGGCGCAAGGGGTGCGACGGCGTGAGTTCGAATGCACCGTCGGTGAGCAGTTCCTCGACCGGCGCCCGGACGACCGCGCCTCCGGATTCCGTGCCGCCGTCACGCGTTCCCTGGCGCAGCAGGCTCTGGCTGAAGGCCGGGTATGCCTGGCGCAACAGCGCCAACCCGGTCCTTCGGACAGCGCGAGTGGGTTGGGATTGCCGGGACTGGGCTCGCAAGGCTCCGGTGGTCCGTTCCAGAGTCGGTGGGATGTCCATCTGCTATGCCGGCTTACCGGAGGGGCTGGCCTACACCCTGGAGTTCACGGAGAAACAGCGCGAGACCGGGTCGGGCGAGGTCAGCCGGGAGAAGCACCTGGTCCGCGCCCGAAACCTGCTCCGCCCGAACCGGCTTCCAGCAGCCGATCTCACGATCATCGGTACTAGCGCTGCCAAGGCGCGACTGCTGAGGGGCGCCGGATCGCTCGTGATGCCGATCCGGGTGCATTTCCTGCTCGACTTCGCCGACGGCGTCGACTCGATCCTGGGACGAGCGTCCAAAGGTGCTCGACGGGACTTTCGCCAGACCCTCCGCAAGCATGAGTGGCAGTTCGGCATCGAGAGGGATGCGGCCTGGTTCGACTTCTTCTACGACCGCATCTACTCCGCGACGATGCGCGCCCGCTACGGCGCGCGAGCCCGCACCGAGGGCCGCGAATCGGCTTACGAATGTCTCTTCCGGCAGGGGATCCTGTTCTACCTCTCGATGGACGGCAGGCGCATCGCCGGCCACCTGTGCCACTGGGACGCCAAGCGTGGTGTCCTCACGTCCAGGCTGCTCGGGGTGCTGGACGGCACGGAAGAGTTGTACGCGGCTGGCGCGCTCAAGGTGATGTACTTCCTCCTGATCGAATGGTGCGGCCGCAACGGCGTCGGACAGCTCGACTTCCAGGGCACCGAGGCGTTTTTGAGCAAGGGCACGTTTCAGATGAAGCGCCGGTTCGGCACGCGGGTCGCGCTGCCGCCCAATCACTTCGGCGGCAAGCGACTCTGGTTGCAGGTCCACCGTGACACGCCTGCCGTTCGCGACTTCCTGGTCGCCAACCCACTCCTGGTCGAGGGGGCGGATCGAGCACTGGTGGCCAACTACTTCTTCGATCGAACCCGTTCCGCACGAATCGACTACCAGGGCGGGGCACCGGGGATCGCGCGAGTTCACCACATCGACCTGGACGACTTTTTGTCAGGGGCTCAGGTCTCTGATGCGGCTCTCTGCTCGTGAAACGGGAAACAAGATGACGAACCCAGCCACCACGTGGTACGGCGACTATCAGGAACTGACGAACGGGCCCTCTGCGCGAAGCCTGGCTGAAAGCTTCGAGGCCGAGCTCGCCGAGATCGGTCGCAACCGCTTCCCCCGGGCCTGCGAACCCATCATCGTCCGCCGCGCGTCCTACCGGCAGCTACTTGACGACACCAAGCGCCTACTGGCCCTGCACTCCGAGGCAGTCCTGCGCCTGGCGGGTGATGATGCCGGGCGGGTATCGGCGCTGGGAGCCGACCCTGACGATTTCCCTCGCTTCTGCGCGGACGAGGATTTCGAGCAGAGGCATGCCGTCGACGTATGCCGCGCGGACGTCCTCATCAGCGCGGACGGACCCAAGTTCCTAGAGCTGAACGTAGGCGCCGGTATCGGGGGGATCCTGGAATTCGAGATCGAGCGGCGCATCTGGGAGCAGGTGCAGACGACCGCCGGTGGCCCGAGCTTCGGAGCTCCGGGCATCTACGAGTTGATGGCAGCCCTCGTCAAGCGCACCTTCGGCGAACTGGGTGCCGCCGGTCCCCTTCTCCTGGTGGGAACCGTGGCTGATCCCGGAAAGACCTCGCGGTATTTCGACCTGCAGATCCAACTGCTACGCGAGCACGGGGTGTCGACTCGAGTGGCCGAGATCGGATCTCTCGCCGACGCGATGCGCCAGCACCCGAATCGGCCCGTCCTGGGGCTGATGCAGTTCGGCGAGCGAGAGGCGAACACGATCGGGATCGACCTCTCTCCACTGGCGACGGCGATGGCGGATGGCCTGTACGGAATTCCCTCGCAATCCGCGCGGCTACTGGACTCCAAGAAGGTCCTCGCCCTGCTGTCGGAACAGCCGGCGTGGCTTGCTCCTTCGGATCGAGAAGTCGTCCGCCGCACGGTTCCATGGAGCCGGATAGTCGGCGACCGCAAGGTGGAGTGGCGCGACGCCGGCCACGAACTGCCCGAGCTGCTCCTCGACCGGCAGGAGGAATTCGTGCTGAAGGGCTCTGCGGGCTACTCCTCCCAGGAGGTCTTCTTCGGCAATGCGATGACGCCTGACGAGTGGCGCGGCCTGATCGACCGCGCGGTGGAGTCGGAGTACTTCATCGCGCAGGAGGTGGTCGTCGGTGTCCGCCATCCGGTCAAGGCGATGATGGACCTGTCCGGCAACGTGGAAAGCGTGCTCGCCAACGCACGCATCAGCCCGTTCGTCATCGGCAATACCGCCACCGGCTGTTACTCCCGTTTCGATCCGAACGATCGGGTCGGTCCCATCGCACGGCCGTTCGGCGCGTGGCCGGCATGCATCCTGCCAGGACCGAGGTGACTGATGCCTGAACTGCCCAAGGGCCCCGGCGCCTACCTCACGCCTGTGCCAAGACCTGGCGACCTGACGGGCCTGCCGGCTGCGGACTCACCCGCGAGCGCCTTCGGCTCCGAACTGATCGGGCAGGGACTGGTGCCGTTCTTCGGAACGCCGTGCGGCATCCTGGAACCGCTGTATACCTACCTCCTCGCCCACGCCGGACTGACCACGATCACCCGGGAGGACAACGCGATCGGAGTGGCGGCCGGCAGCTCGCTGGCGGGCCGGCACCCCGTCGTGCTGATGCAGAACTCCGGGCTCGGGCAGTCGGTGAACGCGCTGGCTTCGCTCGTCGTCCCCTACCAGATACCGATGTTGCTGGTCATCGGCATGCGCGGCACGGCAGGGGATTCGACCGCCGAGAACCGGGTGATGGGAAGTATCTCCGAACCAGTGCTGCGCCAGAGCGGCCTGCCGGTGGCCTGGCTCGACGGCGACACCCTCAGCGAGCAGGTCGGGTGGGCCAGGCACCAGGTCGTGACCGTCCGGACGCCGGCCGCTCTGTTGCTCCGCCCCAGCATCTTCGGGTGGCACCAGTGAACAAGGCAGAGGCAATAGCGGCGGTGATCGACCTGACGACAGCCGAACCCGTGGTTTTCACCACCGGTTACTCCTGCCGTATCGCTCGGGGCTACGCAGACCGGGCCAATCACTTCTACATGACCGGCAGCATGGGCCTCGCCGCCACCATCGGCACCGGCATTGCCCTCTCGGTGGACGTGGCGGTGGTGGTCGTGGACGGTGACGGCAGCCTGGCGATGAATCCGGCCGCGGTGCTGACCGCCGGCGCGTTTCCCGGTCTCCGCATGGTGCACGTCGTTCTCGACGACGAGGTCTACGAGTCGACCGGCAGCCAGCCCGTCCCCTCGGGGCACTACGACTACTGCGACCTGGCCAGGCTGGCGGGCTACCGCCAGGTGGGCCATCACGCTCGGATCGACCAGTTCCAAAATGCGTTCCGCGCCGCACTGGCGCGGGATGAAGGACCGAGCTTCCTCCATTGCCGACTGGCGCCGTCGGCGAACCCGCTGCCCCCGCGGGTCGATCTCGATCTGGGCGATCTCCGGCAACGGTTGGGTCGCCATCTGCAAGCGCTGCGCTGACGAGCGCCGGCGCATCGGCAGCACGACGGCGAGCGGGCAACCGGTCAGCCGCACCGGCGCCATCCCAGCAATGTGATTGGAGTGCGACCATGCATGCGATCTTCGAAACCACCCGCCGCCAGTTGCGGGAACTGGGCCTGCCGGACGGCGACCACGAACCGCAGACCTCGCAACGGACGTTCGGCGACGGCGGCCACTACCGGATCGAAGTTCCGACCATAAACTCGGCGCGCGCCGCCGAGCACCTACTGGCCAACGGTCGCGAGCGCGGCCTCGTCATAAACCGTGTCACCGAGACCCGCGGTTTGTTCCGCCACACCGCGAGCGAGGTGCGCCGCTACGCCGATCTGCACGACGAGTACGGCGTCGAGGTCCTCATGTCCGTCGGCCCGAGAGCCACCTATGACATCGGCGCAGCGGTGCACACTCCCGAGGGCGGCCGGATCGGTTATCGGCTGCGCGGACAGGAACAGATCGTCCGGGCCGTCGAGGACGTCAAGCGAGCGGTCGACCTCGGCATCCGGGGGCTCGTCGTCTACGACGAGGGGCTGCTCTACGTCCTGAGCCGCCTGCGCGCAGCCGGCCGGTTGCCGGCCGACCTCCGGTTCAAGGTCTCGGCCCATTGCGGCCACGGAAACGCGGCGTCGGCGCGGGTGCTCGAGGAACTCGGTGCTGACAGCGTCAACCCGGTCCGGGACCTGACCCTGCCGATGCTGGGTTCCATCCGTGCCGCGATCTCGATCCCGATCGATGTGCACGTGGACAACCCCAAGTCGTCGGGCGGCTTCGTGCGAACCTACGACGCACCCGAATTCGTGCGGATCGCCGCCCCCGTCCACCTGAAGGCGGGTAACGGCGTGCTCGACGGGCATGGCCTGCAACCGACCCTCGCGCAGATCGATGAGGTGCTGGCCCAGGTCGAGATCGTGTCGGAGTTCCTCGACACGCACTGCCCCTGGGCCATGCAGTCCTCGACGGCTCCGGCGGCATCCGACCCCGGGTGACGGTCAGCGGTCGATTCGAATCCCAACTACAGCGGAGGAATGGCGTGGTACCGACACCGGAAGCCAACCCACCCAAAGTCCTGCTCATCGGAGTGGGTGACGTGACCGTCCGGGTGGCGCACCTGTTGGCCACCGCGCCGACGCCGGTCGAACTCGTGCTCGCCAGTCGGTCGCTCGAGCGAGCAACCAGGTTCGCCAACCTCACGAAGTTCGCGGCCATGAACGTCGGGGCGGTTCGCGACATCGCGGCCGTCGGACTGGACATCGCCGATGTGGCTCGGACCGCCGAGGCGATCCGCGGCCTCGATCCCAGCCTGATTTTCCTGGGCGCGTCGATCCAGCCGGCCCGAGCGATCATGGACCTGCCCGACGAGCTGTTCAGGCAACTGGACGAGGCCCAACTCGGGCCCTGGCTACCGATGCACCTGACCCTCGCCTATGAACTGATGCAGGCGGTGCGCCTGGCCGAATCGCGCGCCGTGGTCGTCAACTCCGCCTACCCGGACGCCGTGGGTCCGGCGCTGGCGTCGATAGGGCTGACGCCGCACATCGGCATCGGCAACGTGGGCAACGTCATTCCCGGCATCACCTGTGCGGCCGCCCACCAGTTGGGGACGGAACCGGGCGAGGTCAGCGTGAACCTGGTCGGCCATCACTACTTCAGTCATCACGTGCACCGGTTCGGCGAGGCCGAAGGTATTCCACATTCGCTCCAGGTGCGTGTCAGGGGCCAGCGACAACCGGTCGACACCGCGGCGGTGTACGCGCAGCTCGCATCGAACTTCCGCCGCCAAGGAGGCCGGGACGGCCAGCAACTGACCGCGGCATCGGCTACCAGCATCATCCTGGCGTTGCTGGGCGAGCAACCGGTCGCCGTGCACGCGCCGGCCCCGGACGGCCTGGTGGGCGGATACCCGGTACGCATCTCCAGCCACGGGGTGGACCTGGACCTGCCGCCGGAGCTGACAGCGGCTCAGGCCCAATCGATCAATCAGCGTTGCCAGCAGCTCGACGGCATCCAGACGATGGCATCCGGCACCATCCGGTTCACACCGGAACGCATGGCGATCATGGAACGGGCGCTGGGCTACAGCTGCCATGAGTTGGAGGTGGCCGAGGCGCGTGCGGCGGCCGAGGAACTCAGCGCCAGGTACGACGCCTTCCTCCTCGCCCGCGGTCTGGACAGGAGATGAGGACGGGTCGACGGCATGGCGCCGGCACCCGCCGGCCAGCCGTCGTGCTGTTCGACCTCGACGGCGTCCTAGTCGACACCCACGACGCCGAGGTGGCGGCCCTGCTCCAACTTGCCTCCGAGCTGCGGATTCCGGTTCCGCCGGAAGGTTTCGGTGAGCTGGTTGCCGGACGGCGGATGCGAGATTCCGTAGCCATCGTCGCGAGTTACAGCGACAGACCTCTGCCGGCCGGTGCCGAGGAGCGGGTCCGCGAACTTGCCGAGGGATACCTCCAGGATCAGCGGTTGCTCGTTCCGGGCGTGCGCAGCGCCCTGCGTCAGATCTCGCTGCCGAAATTCGTCGTGTCCAATTCGCCGCTGACCATGATCGAAGAACGCCTCGAGCGTGCCGGCCTGTCCTCCTTCTTCCCGGACCTGCACTTCTCGGCGTACGAGTGCCAGTCGTGGAAGCCGGCGCCGGGGCTGTACCTGAAGGCGCTGGACCAACTGGGGCTTGCGGCACCTCAAGCCGTCGCCGTCGAGGACAGCGCTCTCGGCGTGGAGTCGGCCCGGCAAGCCGGGCTCCGGGTCTGCTGGTACCGCAAGGGCGTCGCTGCCGACCCGACGTGGGAATCGCCGGTCCGCACCTTCGGACTGATGTCCGAACTACCCCGACTGGTACTCGACTCCTACGCACCCGATGAGGTCACATGAATCCGTCGCGCACCCCGATCGTCTTCCTGGACCGGCTGGGCTTCGACTCGCCGTACTACCGTTCTGCCGACGGCGCGTCGCTGTTCCCGGCGGATCGGTTCGACGTCCGACTGATAACCAGCCTGCGCAAACTCGCGGCCGCCACGGGTGATTCTCTGGAGTCCGTGGTCGGACTCCGCTCCTTCGACGAGGCCAGCCTGTTCCACGCGGCCAAGTTCCAGCGGGGCTTCGGCGGTGTGCGGGCAGAACGTCTCGTGGTGCTCACCGAGCGGCTGCTGTTGCCGGCGGCCATGCTGCGCGAGGCACTCGGCATCGCCGGCGACCAGATGCGGGACGTCCTTCCCTTCCGGGACAAGGTCTTCATGAAGGAGCACCTGCGGAAGCGGGGAATTCGGGTGCCGCGATTCTCGCCCTACTCCACCCGAGCTGCCCTGGAGCTTCTCGAGGAATTCGGCCAGGTCGTCGTCAAGCCCCGCCGGGAGGCCGGCGCCAAGGACATCAACTTCGTGGAGCATCCTGCCGGGCTGAAAGACTTCGAGGATCGGCACGCCGGTCGCTTCGAGGAATTCGAGGTCGAAGAGCGCATCAGCGGCCAGCTCTACCACATCGACAGCGTCGTGCGAGATTCTCGGGTCGTCGCCGTGACAGCCGGCAAGAGCGTCGACGCGCCCACCGTCTTCAGCACGAAGAGCCATTACCGGGATGTCGAGGTCGGACCGGGTGCTGTCCTTGACCGGTTGCTCGCGTTCAACGAGCAGGTGATCTCCTGCTACGAGGGGTTCACCGGGGTGACCCACCACGAGGCGTTCGTGACGGACGACGAGGTGGTCTTCTGCGAGATCGCGGCCCGGTGGGGCGGCGGCGGGATCCGACCGGCATTCCGTTTCCGCACCGGCATCGATCTCGTCGCGGCGATGTTGGCGGCTCAACTCGGGGAGCCGCTGCCGGTTCCCGCAAGCCCCAGCACCGACCTGGCGGGGTACGTCCTGGTCTACGTCTCCGACCAGCGGATGCTGCGCGAGATCGCCCTGGACGAGCCATGGATCATCGAGAACTACGTGCGAACCCGACCGAATCAGCTGGCGTCCGCGGCCCGATCCTGGGAACAGGCGGTTGCCGTCGTCACCGTATCCGGCAAGGACGAGGCGCAGGTCTTCGACCGGCTGGAGCAGGCCGAAGCCGAAGTGCTGAGCTGCTTCGGCTGATCCGGGCGCTCAGCCGGGCTGGCCGTCCTCACCGTCGAGCTGCCTCATACCGACGATCAGCAGGGGCAGCGTCACCGCGATCACGAGGAGCCGGAGGATTCCCGCTCCTACGAAGGGCGCCCGCAGCCCGTAGCGCTGCGCGACGAACCCGCCGAGCAGGCTGCCGAGCGGCATCAGGCCCCACCCCAGCATGCGGTAGACGCTGTTGACGCGCCCGAGCAGCCGGTCCGGCACGATGTGCTGCCGAAGGCTCACCGTGACCACGCTGGTGATCGTCACGACGATCCCGCTGGCGGCCATGGCCGCTGCCAGCGCACCTCCCGTCGGCGCCAGCCCCATCCCGATGTAGAGAAGGGCGTTGATCGTGTACGTCGCCACGAGCGCGGGAATGGGGCCCAGCCACCCGGCGACCCGGGTGTTGACCACACCACCGATCAAGCTGCCCACCCCGGCGCCGATCAGCATCAGACCGTAGCCGCGGTCACTGAGGTGCAGGGTCTGGGTGGCATAGAGAACCAGGGTCGCGAAGCCCATCTGGTAGCAGAAAGTGTTCATGCCCAGCATGACCGCCAGCGTTCTGAGCAGCCGATGGCTGCCGAGCCAACGGACACCTTCGACGATCTCGCGCCGCATGGAAGCTCGCTCATTGCCGCGCCTGGAGTTGGCACGGGGAAGCAACATCAACAGCGCAGCGGAGACCGCGAACGACAACGCGTCCAGGCCGAACGGCAGCGCGATGGCAGCGGCGAAGAGCAGGCTTCCGATCGGGGGCCCGATACTCAGCTGTCCGACGGTTTGCGCGATGTATTGGGCGCTGTTCGCCTTCTGCAACAAAGGAGCGGGAACGAACTGCGGCAGTACCGACTGCGCCGCGTTGGTGATGACTACCTGCGCTGAGCCGAGCAGGAAGCTGGCGACGTCCAGGGCGAGGATGTTCACGTGATATGTCGCCGCGCCGATCGCCACCACGGCCACCACCGCGGCCTGGAAGGCCTGGCATTTCCACATCAGAGACGCGCGATCGTAGCGGTCGACGATCACGCCGGCTGGCAGCGAGAGCAGCAGCCACGGCAGGTAGGTGGCAACGGCGATCATCGAGATCTGCCGAGGGTCGCGAGTAACCGTAATGGCCAGCAGCGGCAGGGCGGCGATGAAGGCCCCGTCACCGACGCTGTTCACCGCGTTGCCCCACCACAACCGCCAGTAGTCGCGACTCAGCGCTGTTCCGGTGGTCGTATCTCCCGCAGCTTCGAACGTGGAAGTCTTCGTCATCTCATGCCCGTCCTCTGCAGACCTGGTCGCGAGTGAACGACCCGCGCGAAGTGCGGATGCCGGTGGCCGCCCGGTCGCTGACGTACCTGGCGGTCCCGCGTGCCTGATCACCCGCGCGGGCAAGCCGGAAGCGGCCAGGATCTCTCGACACCGGCAGGATGATCGGCAGTTCAACCCTAACCCGAGCGCGTAATTAATCGAACATATCACCGAGTCCCGGCGGTGTCAGCATTGGGATGAAGTGTCATGGATTCCCAGGATGGCCGCCGTCAAGCGGTGTCTCACATCTGGCGACCACATCCAGGCACACGCTCGGGAAATTCGCCCGCCTTGGAGCAGCTCATGAGAGTCCTCGTCCTACACAGCCTGCCTGATTCGTTCATGCGATACGGCGAGGGCATCGACCACCTCCGGCACGACGTGACCTACCTGACGACTGCCGCGCGGGTGGCAACCCTGCCCCGAGGCGTTCGGGCGCGGACGGTCGTGCGGGCGGACGCGACCGATCGGGCCTCGGCGATGCTCGCGGCGGTGCAGGGCGAGCCGACGCCGGACCTGGTGGTGACGCTGTCGGAATTCGACCTACTGGCTGCTGCCCAGCTCCGCGAGGAATTCGGGATCCGCGGAGCGCGGACCCGGGACGTCCTGCCGTCCCGGGACAAGGTGCTGATGAAGTCGATCGTCCAGCGTGCCGGGCTACGCGCGCCGCGCTTCGCACCGCTGGCAGAGGCGCTCCGGACGAACGGCCAGTACCTTCCTTGGCGCGGGAAATCCGTCCTGAAGCCGGTTTCGGGCGCGTCGAGCAAGGAGACCTACGTCTTTGCGACGGTGGCGGCGCTGCTCGAGGCGGTCCGGACCCAGCACGTCGCGATGTCCGACGACGACTTCGAGGTGGAGGAATTCATCTCCGGGCCGGTCCTCCACATCGACGGACTGCTCGCCGAGCACCGGCCGGTGGTCGTTCAGGCCAGCAGGTATGTAGGCGACTGCCTGGCCTACGCGCAGGGCGATCCGCTGGGATCGGTGCAGATCGAAACCGGCAGTGACCTCTCCGATTGGGCGCTGCGTTGCCTGCGCGCCATCGGGATAGCCGACGGGCCGTTCCACCTGGAGGCCATCCAGTCCCCGGAAGGTCTGGTGTTCCTGGAGGTCGGAGCGCGCTGCGGGAGCATCGGCGTCGTCGAGGCCTTCGAACTGGCCACCGGGGTCCACCTGCCCAGCGCGGCTGTGCGTCTGGCCCTCGACGGCGCAGGTTCCGCACCAGCACCGCGGATACCGCGCTCCGACCAGCGCTTCGGCTGGTTCACCCTGCCCGGTCACACCCTCGGCTCCCGCTACTGCCGCCTCAGCGGGGAAGGACCGTTTCGGCACTCGCCGCTGGTGCATCGCTGGCACCAACTGACACCGGACCAGCCGGTCAAGACCTCGGTCACCTACGGCCTCGGCTTCGTCCCGGTGGGCGCCCTGCTCGGTCCCGCATCGACATCCGAGCTAGAGGGCTTTCTGCGCCGTCTGTTCACTTCGGTCCATGTGCACCCGGCAGGACCGCCGGCCTGGGACTACCGTGGGCGGGCCGGAGGAGGTGCCGAATAACCAACCGAACCGCTGAAGGGCACGCCGGGCGCCGAACTTGCCGGGGCCCTGCTGGCACCCGCCGAGCAGCGCTTGAGGGCGACCGATTCCAGGTAGCGGGCCTGCGCCTCGGCGAACACGGTGCCGAACGCCAGCGACGACTTGCCCGAGCCGGACACCCCGGTCACCACCACCAGCGCGTCCCGGGGGATGTCGACGTCGACGGCGCGCAGGTTGTGCACCCGGGCGCCACGCACCGAGATCACCGCGTCGTCAGCCCTGGGCACCGGCCGATCCTCTCAGGCCGGTTGCGCGGGCGTGCCGGTCAGGAGGTGGCGATCAGCCGGAACGCCTCGGCGAACCGCCCGTCCGGCAGGCCGGCGGCGCGCGCGTTCGGGCGCAGCATGCCGGCCAGGAAGCCGTCGACGTCGGCCTCGGCGCCGAGACCCGGCCGTTGCGAGACGTGCGCGAGCAGGGCGGCGCGCTTGGCTGCCAACTGACCGGTCACGTCCACGTAGTAGTTCGGCGCCTCGTTGCCGATCAACAGCACCCGCGGCACCTCCCACGGCTCCAGGCCCAGGTCGGGGTAGCAGAACCGGTTGCGGGCGTCCGGGTAGACGGCCGCCAGCGTCGCCTCGCCGCAGGCCAGGTGGTCCGGGTGCGATGAGTAGATGCGCTCGAGGTTGCGCACCGGGCTGTGGGTCAGCACCAGGTTCGGCCGGACGGTGCGCAGCACCGCGGTGATCGCCCGGCGCAGCGCCAGGTCCGGTTGCAGCGAACCGTCCGGATAGCCGAGGAAGGTCAGCTCGGCCACTCCGACCGCCGCCGCGGCCGCCGCCTGCTCGCGCCGCCGGGTCGCCGCCATCTCGGTCCGGCTCACCGCCGGGTCATAGCCGCCCTGCTGCCCGTCGGTGGCCAGGCAGTACGCCACGTGGGTACCACGGGCGGTGAGTGCGGCCACCGTGCCGGCCGCCGCGAAGTCCACGTCGTCGGGGTGGGCGAACACGCACAGCACCCGCTCGAGGGCGGGCAGCCCGGGCGGCTCGGCGGACTCGGCGGGCTGCCAGACCAGCGGCGAACTCAAATCTGCGCCTCGTCCACCCGCAACCCCAGCCGGTGCCGGCCGGCGACCTCCAGGATCGCCGGGCTGACCATGGCGTGCTGGGCGGCGGTGTAGACGTCGCGGAGCCGGCGTTGCGCCGGATCGCGGGCATAGATCGAGGTTCCGCCACCGGCCCGGTACATCTCACCCACCGTGGCCACCGCGGCCGAGGTGGCCTCCACCGCCGCCACCCGGATCGCCAGTCGCGCGTCGAGGTCGACCACGCGCCGCTCGCAGGCCTGCGTCCAGGCCTGTTCCACCGCATCGGCCAGCAGCCCGCGGGCCGCCCGCAGCTGGGCGCCGCACTGGGCGACCGCGCGCTGCACCGCCGGCCGCTCGGCCAGCTTGCGCACCGAGTAGGTCGGTGTCTTGGCGTTCGCGAGCTCGCCGAGGTAGCCGATCGCACCCTCGGCGATGCCGAGCGACACCGTCGCGATGCCCGCCGCCAGCAGCCCGAAGACCGGAAAGGCGTACAGCGGGCCGTCCTGGCGCGGCCGGTCGAAACTCAGCGGCACCGAGTACTCGGTGGCCACCGGCTCGTCGGCCAGTTCGACGTCGTGGCTGCCGGTGGCGCACAGCCCGAGCACCTGCCAGGTCGGCACGATGGTGTACCGCTGGGCCGGGGCGAACATCAGCCGCCGCTCGCCGGCCGGCAGCACGGTGCCGGCCATGATCCAGCTGGCCGACTCGCACATGCTGGCGTACGGCCAGCGGCCGGTCACCGTCCAGCCGCCCGGCCGGTCGGTGGCCCGGCCGAGCGGCGCGAACGGTCCGATCACCAACCCGTCCGGCCGGTACACCACCGCGGCGGCCGCCGGGTCCAGATGCCCGGCGACGCACCCGCTGGTGGCCGCGATCATCGCCGACCAGCCGAGCGCGCCGTCAGCCCTGGCCAGCGTCTCGATGATCTCCAGCACCTGCCATGGCGGCAGCTCGGCACCGCCCAGCGATCGCGGCAGGCAGGCACCGAACACCCCCGCCGCGGCGAGGTCGGCCACCAGCGCGTCCGACAGCCGTCCGCGCCGCTCGGACTCGGTCGCCTCGGCGGCGCCCCGCTCGGCAACCGTGCCCAGTGCCGGCGCCGGTTGCACCGCGCTCACCGCAACCACCCCGGCTCGACGTCGCGCCGCCCGACGGTGACCGCGCCACCGGCCAGCAGCACATCGCCACCGCAGAGTTCGAGGTCGAGGTCGGCGCCGTTGGCCGAGGCCTGCCGGGCGCGCAGCCGGGTCCGGCCCAGCCGGTCGGCCCAGTAGCCGGCCAGCAGGCAGTGCGCGGTGCCGGTGGCCTGGTCCTCCAGGTCGTGCCGGGGCACGAACCAGCGCGAGACGACGTCGTAGGGCGGCTCGCCGGCCGCCGTCACCGCCAGCCCCACGGTGTCCAGCGCCGCGGCCAGCGCCGCCAGGCTCGGACGGACCGCGCGCACTGCCGCGGCGTCGGGCACCCGGACCAGCCCGTGCCGGTCGGACCGGCGCGCCTCGAGCACCGGCACGCCGAGCAGGGCGGCCAGCTCGGCGTCCGGTTGCCAGGGCCGGGTGGGCACCAGCGGCATGCTGATCCGCGGGTCGCCGCCGGCCCGGTCGGCGCGCAGCACCCCGAGCGGGGTGTCGAACTCGACCCGCTCGGGTCCCGGCCGGTCGTCACCCGGTCCGGCCAGCAGCAGGTGCGCCGCCGCCAGGGTGCCGTGCCCGCAGGAGGGCAGCTCACCGGACGGCGCGAACCAGCGCAGCCGGGCCCGGTCAGCCGCCGTCTGCCATACGAACACGGTCACCGGCTCGGCCAGCTCGCGGGCCAGCGCGGCCAGTTGCCCGTCCGGGATCGGCTGGTCGCCTGGCCGGTCGCCGGCCTGACCGGGCATCGGCAGCACCGCGGCCCGATTGCCCTCTCCGGCCTGGCGCGCGAAGGCGTCCACCAGCGTCACCGGCAGGCGCTGCAGCACCGCCGTCATCGGCTCCCCTCTCCACCGGCCGGCACCGGGGTACCGGGCCGGATGTTCTGGTTGGACCGGAAGAAGTTCTCCGGGTCGTAGGCCGCCTTCACCGCCTGCAACCTGCGCAGCCGGTCAGGACCGTACGCCCGCACCAGGTCGGCGGGGCCGGCGTCGGGGCCGAGGAAGTTCACGTACACCCCGCCGTCGCTGAACGGCAGCATCGCCGACCACATCTGCCGGGCCCAGTCGATGTAGCCGGCCGGGTCCTCGGTCAGCTCCCAGGTCGCGTCGATCTGCAGGTTGTAGGCGGCGTCCCGGTGCCCGAACGCGGTGTCCGGATGGCCGGGCCGGCTGGGCCATCCGCCGCAGGTGTGCAGCACCACCCGGCACCGGGCGGCCGGCGCCAGCGCGGCCTGCTCGACCAGCGTGCCGATCGCCGCGGAGTCCAGCGGCCGCAGGAAGTGCGACTTGGCGTAGTGGCCCAGCCCCCGGACGCCACCGGCGTCCAGCATCGCCTGCAACACCGGGTACGGCATGACCTCCAGCCTGCGGAAGGCCGGCCGGCGCACGGCGGCGAGGTCCCCGGCCAGCCGCTCGCCCGCCTCGGCGCTGCCGCTGTGGCACAGGCCGATCCGCAACACCCGGGTGCCGGCCAGCTCGGGTGGCAGGCCGGGGGCGTCCGGCGGCGGCCCGATGCCGATCACCAGGCAGGCGGCGTCGTCCGCCTCGGCCATCACCTGCTGGCAGTGCGCCAGCACCGCCGGGGCATCGGCGAGCGGGTAGACCAGGTAGCCGGCATAGACCTGCCGCACCGGGTGCAGCTGCAGGGTCAGCGAGGTGACCACACCGAAGTTGCCGCCAGCACCGCGCAGCGCCCAGAACAGCTCGCCGTCGGCCCGCGGATCGGCGCGCAGCAGCGTCCCGTCGGCACCGACCAGCTCCGCCGACCGGATGTTGTCGCAGCTCCAGCCGTACCGGCGGGACAGCCAGCCGAACCCGCCGCCGAGCGCCAGGCCGGCCACTCCGGTGCCGGACACGATGCCGCCCGGGGTGGCCAGCCCGGCCGGGTGGGTGGCCCGGTCCAGCTGGCCCCAGGTCAGGCCGAGCTGCACCTCGGCGGTACTGCTGTCGGAATGCACCGCGACGCCGTCCATCAGCGACATGTCCACGGTCAGGCCGCCGTCGGTGAGCGAGGTGCCGGCGATGTTGTGTCCGCCGCCGCGAACCGAGAAGTCCAGCCCCAGCTGTTGTGCCACCCGGACGGCGCCTGCGACGTCGCCGGCGTCCCGGCAGCGGGCGATCACCGCCGGCCGGCGGGTGATGGCGGCGTTCCAGATCTCGCGGACGCCCTGGTAGCCCGGATCGTCGGGCAGCACCAGCTCGCCGCGGAACGCCCGCGAGCCGCCGCGCAGCGCCCGCGCCGCCTCGCGACCCCGGGCAAGACAACCCCGGTCGGTCAGGTCGGCCAGGTCGGTCGGGTCGGCGTTGTCGGCTAGCACGCCGGCACCAGCCGCTCGCACTGCTCGGCCGGGTCCACCTCGGCGCGGTAGTCCACCCCGTGGACGTCGAAGCCGTACAGCTGGCGGACCAGCCGCCGGTATCGCTCGGCAGCCGGCGCCAGCGGGGCGAGCTGCCCGTCGACGACCTGCTGCCAGCGCCGCCAGACCTCGGCCTGGACGTCGGGTCGTTGCTCCTGCTCGTCCAGCCGGCGGCGGCCCTCGGCGTCCAACGAGCCCGCCGGCGGGTCGGCGACCAGCCGGCTGCCCTGGTCCAGCACGTCCTCGGCCACCGAGAACTCGGCCAGCACCTGCAACAGCAGCATGGTGTAGAGCGTGTTCAGCGGGATCGCGGTGCTGGCCTGGGTCACCAGCGCTCGGAGCACGGCGGTCTCGGCGTTGCCCTGGCCGGCCGACCGCAACTCGGCGTCCACCGCCCGGGTGCGATCCTCCAGATGCTGCTTGGCCCGGCCCAGGGTGCCGCCGCGGTAGCTGGCGGCCAGCCGCGGCACTCCTACGTAGGACAGCGTCAGGCAGCGCACCCCCGGCGCCAGCAGGCCGCGCTCGCACAGCGCCGTCACCCACCACTGGAAGTCCTCGCCGCCCATCACCTGCACGGTGTCGGCGATCTCCTGCCCGCTGGCCACCGGCATGGTGCGCGTCGTGACCGCGCCGGTTGCCAGGTCGTAGTCCGGCCCGGTCACCGGAGCGCCGATCGCCTTGATCGCCGAGGTGTGCAGCCGGCCGGTGCGCGGGTCGTGCCGGCGCGGTGCCGCCACGCTGTAGACCAGCAGGTCGAGCTGCCCGAGCCGCTCGGCCACCAGGTCGGCGGCCGCCTGCTTGACGGTGTCGGCGAAGCCGTCGCCGACCAGCGTCGCCGAGGCCAGGCCGGCCTGGGCAGCCGCCTGTTCGAAGGCCAGGCACCGGTACCAGCCGGCGGTGCCGGGCCGGTTCGCCGCACCCGGCCGTTCCAGGCTGACCCCGACGGTGGCCGAACCGCGACCGAAGGCGCCGGCCACCCGGGCGGCCAGCCCCAACCCGCCGCCGCAGCCGACCACCAGCATCCGTTGCGGGGCGCCCAGCCGCGGACCGGCCTGGACCCGGTCGATCCAGTTCCGCAGCTGCTGCCGGCAGCCGGTGGGATGCGCGTACGCCGCTCGCGCGCCGCGGAAGTACTCCTCGACGATCACGCCCGGCCCCCGCTCGCCGCAGCGGCCAGGGCCTCGGCAGCCCGTACCAGCTTTCCGTTGCTGGTACGGGGCAACCGGTCGGTCAGCACGATCCGGCGCGGTCGCTTGTGGCCGGCCAGCCGCTGCCGGCACCAGTCGTGCAACTCCGCCGGGTCGGCGGCCTCGGCAGTGTCGGACTCCACGAAGGCCTCGATGGACTCCCCGGCGCCGACCACCACCGCTGCCCGCACTCGCGGGTGGGCCGCCAGCACCTCCTCGACCTCGGCGAGATCCACCTTCAGGCCGCCCACCGCCAGCACCGAGTCGACCCGCCCACCGACCACCAGCACGCCGTCGCGCAGCTCACCGCGGTCGCCGGTGTAGAGCCAGCCGTCCCGCCACCGGCCGGCGTCGCCGGTCAGGTAGGGCGAGTCGGCGAGCCCGACCGCGACCTCGCCGGCCTCGACCCGCACGTCCAGCGACGGCAGCGGCGGTCCCATCGCCGGCGCCAGGCCACCGCCGAAGTCGGCCGCGATCAGCCCCACCTCGGTCATGCCGTACGCCTGGCCGAGCGGGCAGCCGTGCCGGGCGACGAAGGCCTGGTGGGCGGCCGGCCGGATCAGCTGGCCACCCGACACGCAGGTCCGCACTCCGGACAGCGTTCCGGCCGGCAGCGCGGTGAGCAGCTCGAAGTGCGCCGGCACGCCGGTGATCGCCTGCGGCCGGCCCGCCGTGATCGCCCGGTCCAGCTCGCGAGGTTGCGCCGAGTCCGGCAGCAGCACCGCGGCACCCACCCGCAGGCAGTGCAGCACCGCGCCGATCAGGCCGAAGCTGTGCACCAGCGAGTTGAGGGTGAGCAGCCGGCCACCGGCCGGCACCCAGTCCGGCAGCGCGCCGATCGCCGCCAGCTCGGCGCGGATCGAGGCCTCGCCGCGCCGGATCACCTTCGGCGTGCCGGTCGAGCCGGACGACAGTTGCAGCACCGCCGCGCCGGGCTCGGCAGCGGCGGGCTCCGGCAGCACCGCCCAGTCCAGGGTCCGGCGCGCAGCGAACCGGGCAATCGCCGAGCGCTCCGGCGCCCGCACCGCCACCGCCGGCCGCAACCGGTCCTCCACCGGGCGGCACTCGGCCCCGGTCAGGCCGGCGTGCAGCAGCAGCGCGCGGGCCTCCAGTGCCAGGGTGGCCAGCACCAGGGCCAGGTAGCTGACGCTGGGCGCGACCTGCAGGGCCACCGTGTGCCCGGGTCGCACCCCGCACTCGCGCAGCCGGTCGCGGTGACCGGCCACCTCGGCGCGCAGCTCCGCCCGGCTGACCGTCGCGTCAGCCGTCAGCACCGCCGGTGCGGAGTCGGCGCCGGCCAGCAGGTCGGCCACCAGGCCGGTTGTCGGGCTCATTGCTCGGAACAGAACTCCTCCACCGGAAATCCGACATGCCGGCGATCGACCGCCAGGTAGCCGAGCAGCTCGGTGCCCCGGGCCAGTTCGGTCACGTTGCGCACCGCGGCCCCCGGCCCGAGCACCCGGACGTGCCAGTCGTCCTGAACGGTCAGGCAGACCTGCTCGCCGGACGGCCCGTGCGCGGTGATCTGCAGCAACGGCCGCCGTTCCAGCTTGGTGCGGCCCACCACCACGGTGCGCACCGAGCCGTCCGCCCGGACCGCCAGCACCGGCATGCCGGAGCGCAGCTCGGACAGGTAGTTGGTGCGGTTGTCGGCCCGCAGCACGTAGGAGTGCAGCGCCCCGGCGTTCACCCGGAACGGCCGGGTCGGCATGTAGGGCAGCGGGTGGGTCTCGCTGCAGCACAGCACGAAGCCGTGCGCGAACGAGCCGACCAGGATGCCCTCGTCCGGCTCCAGCTGGGTGCAGGTGTCCACGCAGACCCGATCGCCCATGCCGACGTGCGCGATCGCGTCGACGGTGAGCACCGCGAGCTTCAACGGTTCCAGGCCGGGCTGCAGCACCGCTTGATAGTCCGAGACCTCGCCGACCTGGGAGACGGTGTAGAGGATCGCCTCGCTGCCCTTCTCCAGCACGCCCAGCACGATCGCGGCCTCCTCGGGGCTGGACACCGAGCAGACCAGCTCGCCGCTGCTCTTGTCCGCCGCCGCGATCACGATCTCCAGTGGGATCTTGGTCGGGTCGGCGAAACTCACCACGGTGCGCGGCCGGCTGCTGGCCGACCGGCAGGCCAGCGCCAGGCTCGCCTCGTCCACCACGTCGATGGCAGCAACCAGGCCCTCCCCACCGGCGGCCAGCCGGTCCAGTTCGGCCGGGGTGCGCACCGGCAACAGCAAGGCCCCGGCGCCGAATTCGGACGGGTCCGGCAGCTCGGCCGCCTCGTCCCAGCGCTCGGCCCACCCCTGGACCTCCGGGCCGGCGTAGACGCCGAGCACGGTCGGCGGCAGCTCGTCCATCCGGGCCGGGTCGGCGTCGACGACGGCCGCCACCCGGGCATGCACCCCGGCCTGCCGGACGGCGTCGTAGCTGGCCTCCGGCGTCTTCCTCAGATCCAACCAGGCCTGCGTCACGGCGCTGTTTCCCCTTTCTGACTCGGTCGATTCGCGGCCATCAGACGGCGGCCGGCGCGGCCAGTGCCGGCATCTCGGAGTGCACGATCTCGGCGAGCCGGCGCACCACGGTGGCCGGTTCCAGCGCGGTCCAGACCCGGCGCCCGACCGCGAGTCCGGCGGCGCCGGCCCGCATCGCGTACTCCGCCTTGCCGACGAACTCGGCCGGTTCCTCCTCCGCCGAGCCACCGGACAGGATCAGCCGGCCCTCGGCCGCCTCCACCAGCCTGGGCAGCCCGGTCAGCGGACGCGGCATCGAGGTCTTGACCAGGTCCGCGCCCAGGTCGATGGCCACGCTCACCACGTGCGCCAGTTCCGCCGCGTCGTAGGAGTCCACCACCTGCGGGCCACGCAGATACACCATGGCCAGCAGCGGAATCCCCAGCTCCTCGCACTGGGCAGCCACCGCGCCGAGCGCCTGCAACTGGTCCGGCTCCGAGCGCGCCCCGACGTTGACGTGCACGCTGACCGCGTCCGCACCCTGCCGGACCGCCTCACCCACGGTGCCGACCAGCACCTTGGCGTCCGGGTCCGGGCCGTGCACGGTGCTGGCCGACAGGTGCATCACCAGGCCGCAGCCGCGCAGCTCGGGAGCGCTCGCCAGCCCCGGCATCCGGCCCTTGTGCACGATCAGTGCGTCCGCTCCGCCGAGCGCGGCCGCCAGCCCCACCCCCTCGAACCGCGTGATCAACTCGCGTGGCCCGTCGGATACCGAGTGGTCCATCGGGACGAACAGGTACCTGCGGTCGCCGCCGCGGCACAACCGGTTCAGCCGCCGTTGCTTTCCTGGGTTCATCTCGACGCTCCTACCTGTTCGCTGATCAGCTGCGTTTGGCCTGCCAACACAAGGAAGTCGCACAGTGGGGCCGGCAGTCCGGCGGCCGCCGCCGAGCCGGTGACCGGCGCCGGCACGCCCGGTTCGAGCAGCAGGCTGACCGCGCAGTCCCACACCGGCACGACCGGCTGGCCCCACAGCTCGGCCAGGGCGGTTGCCGCCGCCGGCCGCCAGCGGTCCTGGCCCGCCTCGGTGTAGCCGACCAGCACCGCCTCCAGCCCGTCGGCCAGCATCTCCTCGGCGCACTCCAGCGCGCTCTCGCACAGCTCCGGCCCGCCGGACAGGCAGATCAGCGGCCCGGACAGCGGGAACTCGATGCTCAGCCGGCCCAGCACCGAGACTGGCACCGACTGGTAGAACAGCATCGGCACCGGCACCTCGCCGACCGCCACCGACCGGCTGGCCTGGTTGGCGCTGGTCAGGTCACCGAGCACCGAGGCCAGCACGATGCCCAGCGCCGCCGGCTGGTCGCCGCCCGGATGCCAACCGGCCAGGCACTCGGCCATGGTGTGCCGGGTGAGGTTGAGGAACGGCGACTTGGCGAACCCGACCAGGTTCGGCAGCGCCGGGGTGGCCGGCTGATCGGGTCCGAAGTCGCCGGCCGCGAGCCAGTCGGGTAGGCCCGGGGTCTGGCCCCACGGCCCGACCGCACTGCACTGTCGAACGCGCATCACGCCGCCACCAGCACCAGGGCGGCGTTGGCTCCGCCGAACGCCGCGGAGCTGCTGAGCACGGCGCGCAGCGGCTGGGTGCGCGGCGAGTTGGGGACCCAGTCGCCGGGGCAGTCCGGGTCCGGCTCGGTGAAGCCGGCGGTGGGCGGCAACCGGCCGTCGGCCAGTGCGATCAGCGAGACCACCGCCTCCAGCGCGCCGGAGCCCTCCAGGGTGTGGCCGGTGCAGCTCTTGGTCGAGCTCACCGGCGGCAGCCGGTCGCCGAACACCGACCGCAGCGCCGCGGTCTCGGCGCTGTCGTTGGCCTTGGTAGCCGTGCCGTGCGCGTTGACATAGCCGATCTCGGACGCCGGGGTGCCCGAGCGGGCCAGCGCCTGTCCGATCGCCCGGCTGAGGCCGGCACCGGCCGGATGCGGCCGGCAGACGTGGTGCGAGTCGGCCGCCATCCCCACCCCGGCCAGGATCGCCAGCGGCCGCACACCGCGGGCAAGCGCATCGGCCTCGCGTTCCAGGGCCAGCACCGCCACCCCGTCACCGAGCAGCAGGCCGGCCCGGTCACGGCTGAACGGACGCATCACCGGCTCGCAGGTGAAGGCCCGGCCGGAGTCGAACTTGGCGTAGAACTCCTCCTCCACCAGGTAACCGCCACCGGCCAGCACCAGGTCCTCCCGGCCGTCGGCCAGCAGCGCCAGGCCGTGCCCGAGCGCGGTGGTCGAGGCGACGCAGCCGTTGTTGAACACCCGGCGCCGGCCTGCGCCGATGCCGAGCGCGGCGGCCAGCAGCGGGGCGTGCGCGCCGGCCACCGCGGTGGCCGGCGCCGGTTCCCCATCCCGCCAGAACCTTGTCAGTCCGGTCCAGTCGCCCTGGGTACCCAGCAGGATCGCCGCCCGCCGCACCTCGGCCAGGCCCGCCTGACGCAGCGCCTCGGCGGCCGCGGTGGCCAGCGCCTCGGCCAGCGTCGGGCTCTGCTCGGCATGCGCGGCCCGGTTCACCCGGTACGGCGACGGGTCGAACCGGCCGACCGGCCGGAAGCCCGGCGTGCCGGTGAACACCGACCGCCGCAGCGCGTCGGCTCCCCAGCCGAAGCAGCTGAACACCCCGAAGCCGGTGACCGCGACCCGCGGCTCGGCGGTCGGGCCCGCCGTCATGTCCGCACCTCGCCGGGGCGCAACTGGTCGAGGTAGGCCGCCATCCGTTCGATCGAGGTCGGCCCCGAGAGCCGCTCGTCGTCCGGATCGGGCTCCAGGCCGTAGCTCTCCTGCACCTGGTACAGCACCCAGGTCAGGGCCAGCGAGTCGAGCACGAAGACGTCGGCCGGGCCGACGTCGGGGGCCAGCCCGACCGCCGAGTTCGACAGCAGCAGCTCGCGCAGCTCGTCCGGACTCACGCGTTCTCCCGTTCACGCAGCCGGCCGTCCAGGTACTCGACCAGCTCGCCCACCGTGAACGAGGCGATCCGATCGAGGTCACCGTCGGGCACCGGCACGCCCAGCCGGCGTTCGGACTGCATCGCCAGTTCCACGTAGTTCAGCGATTCCATGCCCAACCCGGCCGAGCCGAGCGGCAGCTCGTCCCGCAGCTGTGCCTCGGTCAGGTCGAGGTTGAGGTCGTCGGCGAGTACCTCGAGCAGGAAGGCACGAGTCCGTTCGCTCACGTCGAGAAGTCCTTTCCGGAGGGCGGAGCCGGTGCCGCCGGGACGGGGGCGCCACTACAGTGGCGGGGCAGCAGGGGAAGGAGGCGAGGGTGCAGCACCCCGAACCGCTGGCCGGCACGCCCGGCGCCGAACTCGGCGAGGGTCCGAGCTGGGACGCCGCCGAGCAGTGCCTGACCTTCGTCGACATCGTCGGCGGCCGGCTGCACCGCTGGCGGTACGGTGCCGAGCACAGCAGCACCGTAGAGATCGGCGAGCTGGTCGCGGCGGCGGTGCCCCGGGCCGGTGGCGGCCTGCTGCTGGCGCTGACCGGCCACCTGGTGGCAGCCGACCTGCAGGGCAACCTCGGCCGCCGGTGCGCGGTCGAGACCGGTGTGCCGGGCAACCGGCTCAACGACGCCAAGTGCGACCCGGCCGGCCGGCTGTACGTGGGCAGCATGGCCGGCACCGACCGGCCCGGTGCCGCCGCGCTGTACCGGCTCGATCCGGACTGGCAGGTCTCGACGGTGTTGACCGGCACCACCATCTCCAACGGCCTGGGCTGGAGCCCGGACGGCAGCCGGATGTACTTCGCCGACAGCGGTGCGCAGTGCGTGTACGCCTTCGACTACGACGTGAGCTCGGGGCTGGCCACCGGCCAGCGGGTGCTGTGCGCCCTCGAACCCGACCAGGGCGCTCCGGACGGGCTGACCGTGGACGCCGAGGGTTACCTGTGGGTAGCGACCTTCGGCGGCGGCAGCGTGCGGCGGTTCGCGCCGGACGGCACGCCGGACGGAATGCTGCCGTTGCCGGTGCGCAACGTGACCAGCTGCACCTTCGGTGGGCCGGAGCTGGACGAGCTGTTCATCACCACCGCGGCCATCGAGCTGTCCGAGGCCGAGCGGGCCGAGCAGCCGGACGCCGGCCGGGTGTTCCACTACCGGCCCGGGGTGCGTGGGCTGCCACTGACGCCGTTCGCCGGCTGACGTGGCACCCGCCTGTGCCAGGCGGGTCATCGCCGGTGCCAGGTGGGTCACCGCCGGTGCCAGGTGGGTCACCGCCGGTGCCAGGTGGGTCATCGCCGGGCCTGCGCCGGTAGCAGCTGGGCACCGCCGAGGCCGGCAGCCCGGATTCCCAGCTGGGCCGCCTCCTCCACCAGCGTCAGCACGTGCAGGGCGGCGGCCGGGGTGGCCCCGAAGGCCAGCACGCCGTGCCCACCGAGCAACACCGCCGAGACGGATCCGTCCTGCGCCGCCTGGCTGATCAGCCGCTGGGCCTGCTCGCTGCCGCGCTCGGCGTAGGGCAGCACCGGCACCCCGGCCGGCATGCCGAAGATCGCCAGCGGTTCTGCCCAGCAGCCGATCGGCCGGTTGGCGACGGCGTAGGCGGTGGCGAACGGGGCGTGGCTGTGCAGCACGCTGCCGGCCGCGGCGCGGGCGGCATAGACCGCCAGGTGCATCCGGGCGCCGCCCAGGGCGAGCTCGGTGAGCTGGCTCGACCGGACCTCGCCGGCGAGGCTCAGGCAGGCGATCCGGTCCTCGGTCAGGGTGCGCAGGTCCGAGGTGGCGGTGTAGGCGATCTCGTCGGAGCCGGGCAGCCGGCAGCTGATGTTGCCGTGCCCGCTGGCCGACAGCAGTCCGCGCTCGGCGAGTTGCTCGGCCACCCGCAGCAGCTGTTCGTGCGCTTCGGCCGTGGTCGATGGAGTCGCGCCCGACGGGATCACGCCCGTCATACCAGCGCTCCGTCCGGCTGCTGCTGATCCGAACGGGCGGGCGACCAGGCGAGCCGGCCGGCCCGGTAGACCGCGCGGGGACGCAGCAGCGCGGCCAGGTCGGCCACCGGATCGCCGTCGACGGCGAGCAGGTCGGCGTCGCAGCCCGGCCGCAGCCGGCCCTTGCCCGGCAACCGGCAGGCGTCGGCCGCGGCGGCGGTCGCCGAGCGCAGCGCGGCGAGATTGCCCATGCCGCAGCCGGCCATCGCCAGGATCGCGTGCGGCAGCACGTCGTGCGGCTTGGCCGGGCTGATCCCGGCGTCGGAGCCGGCGATCAGCGCTACGCCGCGCGCCGCCAGCTGTCCCACCAGGGCCAGCGCCTGCTCGGCGCGCGCAGCCACTGACGGTGGCGGGGGCGGCGCGCCGGGCAGCGCACCCAGCGTCGGGCAGACCGCGATGCCTCGCTCGGCGATCTCGTCGATGACCTGCCAGTCCGGCGCCAGGCCGTCGGCCACCCAGAACTTGGCATGCTCCAAGCCGTCGACACCGGCCCGGACCGCGGCCCGGATCCCGCTGGCGGCGTGCGCGTGGGCGGTCACCTGCAACCCCAGCTCGTGGGCCTGGTGTACCAGCTCGCGCAGCTGCGGCTCGTCGAACTGCAGGTCGAGGCCGTCGCTACCCGGGGTCATGGTGCCGCCGGTGACCATCACCTTGATCAGGTCGACGCCCCGCGCTGCCCAGTGCCGCACCGCCAGCGGCGCGGCGGCCGGATCGATCAACGCCCCGCCGAGGAAGTGGCAGTGGCCGCTGGCAGTGGTCAGCGGTGGCCCGGCGCAGGCCAGCTGCGGACGGGCCGGCCCCCCGGTCCGGTGGCGCCGGGCGGCGGCCAGGGTGGCGAACCGGCGGTCGCCGAGATCGCGCAGCGTGGTGATGCCGGCCGCCAGCGCCTGCTCGGCACGGCGATCGATGTGGTCGGCCAGCTGATCGTCGGACAGTGCCGCCAGCGCTCGGACCGGATCGGCCGAGGCGTCGAAGCACAGGTGGGTGTGGGTGTCCAGCAGGCCGGGCAGCAGCGTCACCGGCCCGAGGTCGGTGACCGGCTGGTCGGCAGCCAGCTCGGACCGCTCGACCACCCTGGCGATCCGGCCGTCCTCGGTCACCACGAGCGCGGGCGACCGCAACGGCAGCATCACCTCGCCGTCGAAGATCCGGGCAGCAGCCAGCACGAGCACAGCGCAAACCTTTCGTCATCGCCCACCACAGGCCGGTGGGCGACCGATGTCAGCCGGCGACCGATGTCAGCCGGTGGAGCGTGCGGTCAGTCGGCGACGGTCGAGGTCAGGAGCGTCCCGCCGAGGCGTAGTCGTCTATCTCGAGCTTGATCGCCTCGGTGGTCTCGGCCACCCAGCGAGTCACACCGGGGGTCGCCGACGGCGCGTCGAGCAGCCAGCGATGCGAGTCCACCAGCGGTTGCGCCTGCCCCTGGAAGTGCGGTGCCACCTCCTCGGCGAACAACTGGTAGCTCTCCAGCGTCGCCGGGCGGTTGGCGAGCTCGGCACCCTGCAGCAGGTAGCAGCCGAACCCGCCGGACTGCTCGGCCAGCCGGCCGATCGAGTCGACCGCCATCTGCGGCGTGCCGATCACGCCGCCGCCCAGGCCGTTGATCTGGTCGATCAGGTCGTCGAAGTCGGTGGCGGTCAGGGTAGGCAGCGGAATGATGTGGCTGAGGTAGCCGAACACCCGCTCCAGGCCGTGCCGGACGTTGTCGCGGGCCTGCCGCTCGGTGCGGGCCAGGTGCACCGGCCCCATCATCCGCCAGTCGGCACGGTTGACCGTGGTGCCGTTGGCGGCCGCCGTCTCCTCCATGATCTCCCAGTGGTCACGGAGCTTTCCGAAACCGTCCGGGTGCCAGGCGGCGATCGAGAGCAGTCCCAGCCCGTGCCGGCCGGCGGCCCGTGGCCCGGCCGGGGAGACACTGGCGGCGACCGCCATCTCCATGTGCGGACGGGTGTAGGGCGGCAGGTGGATTCGCGCCTCGTCCAGGGTGAACCAGTCGGTCTTGACGCTCACCGGATCGCCCTTGAGCAACTCGACGATGGCGTCCAGGCTCTCGGCCATCATCCGGCGCTGCTGGGTGGTGTCGATGCCGAGCATCTTGGCGTCCGAGACCAGCTGGCCCGGGCCCACGCCGAACATCACCCGGCCGCGGGTCAGGTGGTCGAGCAGGATCATCCTTTCCACCACGGTGAAAGGGTGGTGGTAGGGCAGTGACGTGACACCGGTGCCGAGCCGCAGGTGCTTGGTGCGCTCGGCCGCGATGGCGACGAACACCTCGGGTGCGCCGATCAGTTCGAAGCCGCCCGAGTGGTGCTCGCCGACCCAGGCCTCGGCGTAGTTCCAGCGGTCCATCCATTCCAGCAGCTCGAGGTCCTTCTCCAGCGCCACGGTGGGGCTCTGGCCGACCGGGTGCAGCGGGAACAGGATGGTTCCGAAGCGCATCGCTGCAGTCATCGGACTACCAGTCCGGTGCAGCTCATTCGATCTTTACCAGCTTGAAAATACATCGTTGCAGTCATTTCGACAGCCGCCTTTCGGTTGGCTGGTGGTCGCGACCGATCGTGCCCAGCTAATGAGGTCGTGTCAACCCTTCACACGGTTTCCCCTTAATTTCGCGGTTTATTCTCACAGCAGTGAAACATCGCAGCCGATAAGATCGCGATAATAGAAGGGCTTACGGCGCATCCGATGGGCCGCCGAGCGTCAACTGCCATCCGGTGAATTCGGCAATGGTGCCGTCTGCCATGTCGAATTCATAGCTCAGCGTTCGGGTCGCCGCGTGCACAGCTGCAGTCAGCTCGGCGTGGCTGGGCGCCTGCCCGGTCAACACGTCGAGCGTGCACGCGGCCTCGTCGGTACGGGTGCTGCTGCCCACCTCGCGGTAGCGGCGGTAACCGCACACCCCCGGCTGCTTGCGGATCCGGTCGGCCCCTCGGATCGCCCGGAACCGGACCGCCGACAGCGGCGCGATCGCGGATGCGTTGTAGAACACGGCCGAAAGCTCCCGGTCAGGCAGCGACACCGGCAGGCCCAGTGCGATCCGGCCGGCCAGCGCCGCGGCATCCAGGCCGTAGGCCGCCCGGGCCAGATCGGTCACCTCACCGCCCAGCCGCCCGTTCACCTCGATGATGCGCGGCCCCGCCGGGGTGAGCTTCACCTCGGTATGGGAGATCCCGGTGCGGACCCCCAGGGCGGCCAGCGCAGCTGTCACCAGCGCCTCGATCCGGCGGCTGACCGGCTCGGCGAGCCCCGCCGGCCAGAAGTCGCCGACCTCCCGGAAGCGATCCAGCTGCGGGAATTTGCCGGTGATGGCGAGGTGTTCGACCTGGCCGTTGCAGATCACGCTTTCGACCGCGACGTAATCGCCCTGCGGGCAGGACGGATCCCCTGGCAGGTACTCCTCCAGCAACAACGCCTGTTCGGCCGGGAGCTGGCCGGCAGCGGCCGGCACCAGCAGCCGGTGCACCAGCTCGGCCAGCTCGGCAGGCCCGGTCACCCGGTAGGTGTTGCGGCTGCCGCGACCGCGTACCGGCTTGAGCACGGCAGGAAAGCCCACCTGATCGAGCGCCGCCTCCTCCAGCGCGGCCGGCGAGTCGAGCAGCTGGCAGCGCACCGGATCGACCCCGCTGTCGCGCAGCGCGCACCGCTGGGCGTGCTTGTCGGTGAGCAGCCGGACGGTCTGCCGATCGTGCCCGGGCAGGCCCAGCCGGGTGGTGACCTGTGAGATTGCCGGAAGCAGCTTCTCCGAGAAGGTGAGCGCCCCGGACAACCCCTGGATCCCGGCCACCCGGTCGAGCTCGGCAGGTTCCAGCAGGTCGTCGCCGGCCGGATCGGCGCTGCCGGCAAAGCTCACCGTCTCGGCCATCGCGCCCACCAGCTGGCCCAGCTTGGTCTGCCGCACCGAGGCCGGCACCAGGAAGACCGGCTCGGCCAGTCCGCGCAGGCCGGCGGCGATCTCCATCGGCCCGATCGAGCCGCCGTCGTAGCCCACCAGCAGCTTCACGACGGTGCCCCCTCGACCCCCGGGTCAGCCGGCGGCTCACCCGGGCCGGTCAGCCGGCGCACCCCGCGGAAGGCCGTCGCCGCCAGCACCAGCGCCGGGGCGGCGCCGGCCACCAGCCAACCGGCCGGGCCCGCGGCGAGCGCGCCGGCGAACAGCACGCCGCCGACGGCGCGGTGGCTGTTGGTCCCCAGCGAGAACGCGGCCTGGCTCTCGGACTCCCGCCCGGCCCGTGCGGTGCGGTAGGAGATGTCCCAGTCGACGGTGGCCGCGATCACCTCGGAGGTGCTCAGCAGCAGCACGAACACCAGCAGCACCGCGATCGCGGCGGCCTGTGGCAGCAGCCAGGCCGGCGCCATCAGGGCGAAGGCCAGCAGCAGCAGGCAGCCGGCGAGCCGGAAACTGCGCAACGTCGGCAACGATTCCAGCCGGCGCGCCAGCGGCACCTGGAACAGCACCACGAACACGGTGTTGACCACCAGCGCCACGCTGATCATGGCCACCGGCACCCGGGAGGTGGTCGCGATCCAGACCGGCACGCCGACCTCCAGCGCCTCCTCCGACAGCGCCAGCAACCCGACCAGCGCGCCCGAGCCGATCAGCCTGGGATGGCCGAGCACCCCGCGCAGGTCGGCGGCGCCGCCGGCCGGCTGGTCGGGCGCCCGGTCCGGGGGCAGCAGGTACATCGCGGCGGCGGCGAGCAGGAACGAGGCGGCGTTGCCGAGCACCAGCACCACCAGGATCCGGTTACTGCCGGCGGCCAGGCCGATGCCGGCCAGTGCCGCGCCGCAGCCGAAGCCGGCGTTGAAGGTGGCCCGGTTGCGGGCGTTGAACCGGCGGCGGACCGGCGGGCTCAGCTGCCGCCCGACGTAGGAGCGGCGCAGCGGGCCGAGCGCCGCCTCGGCCGCCGAGGCCACCGCGACCACCGCGAAGAACACCGCCGGCTCGCGCACCAGCGGAAAGCCCGCCACCACGGTGCCCACCACCAGGTTGAGCGCGATCACCATCCGCCGGTGCCCGACCCGGTCGCCCAGCCGGCCCAGCGGCAGCAGCGCGGCCATCGCGACCAGCCCGCCCACGGTCAGCCCGAGCCCCACCGTGGGCAGGCCGAGGTGGGCGTAGCGCGACCAGAACAGCACCGCCAGGGTCTTGAACAGGCCGCTGCCGAACGAGTCGGTGGCGGTCATCGTCAGGTAGGTGGCGGCGAACCGGCGCGGCGGTGCGGCCATCTCATCGGCCGGACCGCTCGCGCGCCGGTTGGCGATCAGCCCGCCCATCGCGCCTCGCCGGACGGCAGCGGATCGGCGGCCAGCTCGGCGGCCAGTCGGGCCCGATCGGCCTTGCCGTTGCCGGTCAGCGGCAGCGCACCGGCCAGCAGGTACCGGCTCGGCCGCTGGTAGGGCAGCAGGGCGGCGGCGCGCTGCCGGACCGCGGCCAGCACCTGCTCGGCATCGGCACCGGCCTCGGCGACCAGGCAGGCACCGAGGCTGGTGTCGAACTCCGCCCGCAGCGCCACCACCGCGAGATCCGCGACGCCGGGCACGGTGCGCAGTGCGTGCTCGACCTCGCCGAGGTCGATGCGGTACCCGGCCACCTTGACCTGGGCGTCCAGCCGGCCCAGGATCTCGTACCCCTGGCCGACCCGGTACACCGCGAGGTCGCCGGTGCGCAGCTCGGCCTGGTCCCCGGTGCCGCTGAACCGGTGGCCGTCCGGGGTGCCGAGATAGCCCAGCGCCCGGGGTTGGCCGATCACCACCAGCTCGCCGGCGCCCTGCTGCTCAGGCTGATCGGGCTGCTCAGGCTGCTCACCGGCCGGCCGCAGCTCGATCCGCCGGCCGCCCAGCGGTTCGCCGACCGGCACCGACCGGGCCGCCGGGTGCGGCGCCCAGCCGGTCGGCAGCCGGTAGGCGGTGACCGCCACCACTCCCTCGGTCGGCCCGTAGTAGTTGATCAGTTGGACGCCGGCCCAGCGGCTGCGCTGAAAGCGCTGGGCCAGGCCGACCGGCAGCGCCTCGCCCCCGACGCTGAGCGCCCGCAGCGCCGGCGGCGGGGCAACGTCGAGCGCTCCGGCACCGGCCAGGATCGCCAGGTAACGGGTGGCCACCCCCACCGAGTGCACCCCGTGCTCGGCCAGGAAGCCGGCGAACCGGTGCGGCGGCAGGGTGCCGGCGGGCTTGGCCACCACGGTGGCGCCGGCCAGCAGCCCGCTCCACAGGTACTGCTGCGGCGGGTCGAAGGTCAGCTCGTGGAACTGGCTCACCCGGTGGTCGGGGCCGAGTTCCTCGAAGCCGACCACCGCCCGGCAGTGCGCCAGCAGCGCCTCCCCGGCCACCGCCACGCCGTTGGGCGTGCCGGTCGAGCCGCTGGTGAACAGCACGTAGCCGGGATCGGGGCCGGTCACCTCCGGCCTCGGCCCGACCGACGGCTCCACCGGCTCGAGCGCCGCACCAGCCGCGACCACCTCCGGCGAGACCGCCAGCAGGCCCGGCAACGGCGCCGGACGCTCGGCCAGCAGCACCCGGGCACCGGTCAGCTCCGCGATCCGCAGGTTGCGCGACTGCGGAGCCCGCTGCTCGATCGGCGCGAACGACGCGCCGGCCAGCCAGCAGCCCCACATCGCGGCGATCCCGGCACCGTCCGGGCGCATCGCCAGCAGCACCCGGTCCCCGGCCCGGACGCCGGTGCCGGCCAGCGCCGCCGCGACCGAGCCGGCCTGCTCGGCGAGGTCGCGATAGCTCCACTCCCGGCTCGCGTCCCGGACCGCGACGTGGTGGCTCCGCTCGGCTGCCACCTGCCGCAGCGCCGCCAGCAGCCCACTCATGACCTGGAGGCCGCCGGGTCCTGCTGCCGCAGCAACGCTGCCACCTCGGCCGGCGTGGTGCAGGTGAACAGCTTGCTGACCAGCACCTCGGCACCGGCGTCGGCCGACAGCACCTCCGACAGCTCCAGCAGGCCGATCGAGTCCAGCCCGGCATCGAACAGATCCTCGGCCCAGGAGAGTTCCGGGTCGCCCACCGCGTCCCGGCACCGCTGCAGCACCAGCTCGTCAGCCACCATCGGCGTTCCTTCCGTTCCGGGAACCGTCGCCGGCACCGGGCCCGGCAGCCGAGGCCAGCGGGCCGATCCAGGACTGCAGGGCGGCGTCGAGCCGGTCGGCGAACCTGGTCAATGCCGGGAATGGTACGAAATCTTGCTTGGCCTCCACCGTCACCGCCACTTCGGCATCGGTGCTGTCCACCGAGACCATCAGCGCCGCGTCCCAGAATCCGGTGTCGATGGCAAGCTTGCGCAGCCGGCCGATCGGCCGCTCGGTGGCCGCGCCCGCCACCCGCCGGCTGACCTCGGCCATCGCGTTGAAGCCGGCGTACGGGCAGCTGGCGTGCCGCCCGAACGCCTCCGGCCGGGCGGTCGCCAGCAGCCAGGCCCACGGCACCGGGTGCCGGTCCAGCGCCGTGGCCAGCCGGTGCCCGAACGCCTGGGGTGAGTCGGAGCCGTCCGGCGGCCCGGTCGCCACCGGCACCTTGTTGACGTACCAGCCGACCGCCGCGCGGGCCGGCCGGCGGTGCCGGGTCGCCATGGTGAGCAGGGTGGCCGGCGGCCCGGGCGGGAACGCGGCCGCCAGGCCGCGCTGGGCGGCGGCGTGCACCAGCGCGGACGCCCCGAACGGCCCCAGCTCGCGGCGGGCGGCCGCCGCCAGCCGGGCCCGGTCGTAGCCGAGCCGGACCGAGGCACAGCGCAGGTGGTCGACCTCGGCCGGCTCCCGGACCGGCAGCGCGGGCAGTACCTGCTCGCGCAACCGGGCCACGTCCTCGGCGTCCAGGGCGGCGATCTGAGCGCGCTCGAGGCGGGCCTGGTCCAGGTAGCTCTCGCAGTCCAGCGGGCTGCGGGTGCCCCGGCCGAGCAGCTCCGCGTAGCTTTCGGACAGCCGGCCGACCAGGCACTGGGTGGACCAGCCGTCGCAGACCAGGTGCTCGGCCACCAGCACCAGCACCCGGGTGTCGTCGTCGACCTCGATCAGCACCAGCCGGGCCAGCGGCTCGGCGGCCAGGTCGAACCTGCGGTCGGCCCACTGCTGGGCCAGCCGGTGCGCCTCGGCCGGGTCGGCGGCCCGGTCGCGGTGCAGGCCGGCCGGCGGGGTCAGCTCGTCGGTGAGCCAGCGCCAGCCGGCCTCGTGCCGCTCGAACCGGGTGCGCAGCACCGGGTAGTCCTGCTGCACCGACAGCCACGCCTGGTGCAGCGCGCCGTCGTCGACCGGTCCGCTGACCTGGTACGCCGCCACCGTGTGGTGCCGCTTCGGCTCGCGACCGTGCCGGCGGTCGTCGTCGTCCTTGCCCAGCCGGTGCAGCTGGTTGTAGGTGGGCTGGTCGTGGGTGGGCCCGGTCACCGCGGTCCCGTTCCGACGGGCTGCTCGGCAGCGAGCCGGGGGCCTGGCGTGCCGGACCGGGCCAGCAACGGGTCGGCCGGGTCGGACAGCGGGTCGGTGGGCAGGTGCGCGCAGTCGTTGAGCACCAGGCACACCGGGTCGGTGGCCGAGAACACCAGGCAGGTCAGCGAACCACCGCGGGGCATGTAGAACATGCTGCGCGGTAGGCCCAGCGCCTGGCTGACGATCGAGTTCAACACGCCGCCGTGCGAGATCAGAACCCGCAGCTCGTCCGGTGCGGCGCCGGCCAGCGCCCGCTGCAGGGCGTCCCAGCAGCGCTGCCGGAAGGCGGCATCGCCCTCGCCGTCGGCGAAGGCGTCCCAGGACCGGCTGCGCCGGAACTCCTCGAACACCGGGTCGCGGTCGCGGGCCAGGTCGGCGAAGTTGCGGCCCTCGTGGCCGCCGTGGCCGATCTCGGCCAGGCCGTCCAGCACCACCGGCGCCTGCCCGCACGCCTCGGCGAGCGGGGCCGCGGTCTCGGCGGCCCGCCGCGACGGTGCCCGGAAGACCGCCGCGACGGCCAACCGGCCCAACCGGTCGGCAGCGGCCAGGGCCTGCTGCCGACCCGCCTCGCTCAGCGGCGGGTCGGCCCGGCCGGCCACCAGCGGCCAGCTACCCGGTGGCGCATCGCCCACCTGCAGCAGCACCAACCTCATGCCGGACGGTGGTTGCGCAGCAGCTGGTCGGCCTCGTCGTCGGGCAGCAGGGTGCGCAGCTCGTCCCGGATCTCGGACTCGGTCATCGCAACGAACCCCACCGAGCTGTAGTCGGGGTTGTCGACGTCGGTGACCACCTCCAGCCGCACGCCGTTGGGATCGAAGACGTTGATGGTGGTGTGCCCGTCCGGCAGCGAGAACGGGCCGAGGTAAGAGACGCCGGCGGCGTCCAGCACCGAGGTGACCCGGTCGAACTCGGCCTTCGAGGCGTGGAAGGCGATGTGCTGCAGCGCCCCCACGCAGTCCCGGTCGGCGGCCGGGGTGCCCTTGGGGTACTCGAACAGGCCGAGCAGCGTGTCGTTGCCGATGCCGATGTTGTAGTGCCGGATGCCGGTGAACGGCGGTGCCCCCGGTGGCCGCCGGAAATCCGAGCGGGTGCTGCGGTCAGAAACCTCGACCAGGTCGCCGGTCTCGTCGGCGGCCGGCGGGGTGCGCATCGCGTTGACCAGCGAGAAGCCGAGCACCCCGACGTAGAAGCGCAGGCTGGCCGCCATGTCGTCGGTGCCCAGCGCGATGTGGTCGATGCCGCGCAGGACGAGCGGGTCGTTGCTCACAGGTCATCCTCTCTGGCCGGCTGCGGGACGCTGCCGGACACCACGGTGCGGATCATCCGGCGGTGCGCGTCGGAGTAGTCGGGCACCGCGTAGTGCTGCACCACCCGGTTGTCCCAGATCAACAGGTCGCCGGCCGTCCAGGAGTGCCGGCAACTGATCTCCGGCGCCGAGGCGACCGCATAGAGGTGTTCCAGCAGCGGCCGGGACTCGGCCACCGTCATGTCCTCGAAGTGCCGGGTGAAGCCGGCGTTGACGTACAGCGCGGCCACCCCGGTGCGGTCGTGCCGGCGCACCGCCGGATGGCTGACGGTCCTGATGTCGCTGGCCGGCCGGCCCACCGCGGTGGCCAGCTCGTCGGAGGAGTGCACCGCCCGCAGCCCGGCCAGCAGCCGGCGCAGTCCCGGTGAGAGCCGCTGCAGGGCGAGCACCTGGTTGGCGAACATGGTGTCACCGCCGGCCGCCGGGACCACCTGCGACTGCAGCAGCGTGACCTCGGGCGGCGTCGGGGAGAAGGTCGCGTCGGCGTGCCAGAAGTCGGTGCGGCCGCGGCCCTGCCGTTCGGTGGAGTCGATGACGATGACCTCGGGATGCTCGGGGTGGTGCGGCACCAGCGGGTGCACCATCGGCTCGCCGAACAGCCTGGTCACCGCCACCAGCTCCGGCGGGCTCAGGAACTGCTCGCCGACCACCAGCAGGCCGTAGCGCCACAGCGCCCCGTTGACGGCGCGGGCAGTGTCGCTGCCGGGCGGCACGTCGGCCAGCCGGACACCCTCGAGCCGGGCGCCCACGGTGCCGCCGTAGGGCCGCAGCGCGATCGGCGCGGTGCCGGTGCTGGTCAGCATGCCGGCACGAGTTCCAGCGCCTCGGCCAGTTCCAGCAGCGATTGCCGGGGAAACGGCGCGCGGACGGCGAGGTTGACCTGTTGCACGCCCACCTCCAGGTACTCCGCTATCTGATCGATCACCTCGTGCACCTTTCCGCGCAGGATCCCGTCCGCGACCTCGAACGGCATGTCGGCATAACCGGATTCGGCGCCGTCGAGCTGCAGCCCGAGGTTCACGCCGTTGCGGATCGACTCCGGCGCGCGGCCGACAGCGGCGCAGTGCTCGTGCAGCACGGCCAGCTTCGCGCGGTATTCGGCCGGTGAGACGAAGCCGATGTTCAGCGCGTCGGAGTGCTCGGCGACCAGCCGCAGGGTGCGGCGCGGGCCGGCACCGCCGATGACGATCGGCAGCCGCGGCTGGATCGGCTTGGGATCGCAGCGGGCCTCGGTCAGGGTGTAGAACTCGCCGGCGAAGTCGGTGCTCGGCTCGGTGAGCAGCGAGCGGATGCACACCACCGCCTCGGCCAGCCGGTCCAACCGCCGACCCGGTGGGTCGAAGCCGAATCCGTAGGCCCGGTGCTCCAGTTCGTGCCAGCCGCAGCCCAGGCCCAGGGTGGCCCGGCCCCCGGAGATGTGGTCGATGGTGGCGATGGCGTTGGCCAGCACCGCCGGGTGCCGGTAGCCGACGTTGTAGACCAGCGACCCGCAGCGGGCGTGCCGGGTGCTGGCCGCCAGCACGGCGTGCATGGCCACCGCCTCCAAGCACATCGACTTGGTCGAGCGCTCGGCGCTGTAGAAGTGATCCCACACCGACAGCCAGCCGTAGCCGGCCTGGTCCAGGGCCGACCAGAGCGAGGTCAGCTCGGCGACCGTGGTGTCCTGCAGGCCGGTGTGCACGCCGAAGACGATGTGCTTGCCGAACACAGACAAAACAGCTCCCGAGTGGCGCAATGGAGGTCGGCGGGGGGTCAGCGGGGTTCGGGTGGGGTTGGGTCAGCGGGCGACCCAGGCCCGCATCAGCACCCGGACACTGTCTGGTTGCAGGGCCGAGCGGCCGTGCAACCAGCGGTCGTTGTCGAGGATCAGGCACTCGTCCTGGTGCAGGTGCTCGACCAGCAGGATGTCGGCCAAGTGCCGGCCGAGCAGTTCGATCGCCCGCCCGACGGCGTCCGGATCGCTGTCCGAGCGGCGCATCCAGCGCTGCACCAACTGGGCGTTCCAGCGGACCTTCGGCCGGCCGTCGGTGACGGTCAGGGCCGCCACGTTGCCTTCCGCGGTCGGGTAGATCGGCCGAGCCAGCAGTTCCAGCTCCTCGGTGGTCAGCCGGTCCAGCAGGGCGGCCGTGTCGGCGAGGTAGCTGGCCGGTAGTTCGGCCGAGTCGTCGGTGCGCAGCAGCAGCATGTACTTGGGCGGGCGGGGCTGGTTGTACCCGTCGGTGTGCAGCGCGAAATCGTCCTTGACACTTGACAAAATCGTTTCCGAGTAACGATCGAGCTCACCCTCGCCATTATTCTTCACACGAACTTCGTAGATCTGAGAATCGCGTGAAGCGGGGGTCGCCTCGTCATCGTCCTGCAGTATCGGTAGAAAGATTTCACCTAGCCGTTCGGCCAATGGGCCGAGCTGGTCTGCGTCCCGCATACCCGTCAACTTCACCGCTCCATAGATCTCCAGGAGCTCAGCGATGTCGTCGGCTACGCCGTTGAAATAAGGCAGAACCACCATGCAGTTGGTACGAATACTTGTGCCGATCGAAGCATTCAGTTGGGTCACGGTCACGGGTTCACCTCCCCTTGCCGGCGTTAGCGACCCTAGCCAAATACCGTAGGGCACGCAACGGTGCGGCTCGGGAATCAGCAATGTTTGCAGTCAGATGGCGCACAGAAAGGTAAAAGCCTGCTTGAAATTCAGGGGATTCTGCGGTGGGCGTGTAGGGCGTCATCAGGCGGCGCTGCCGGGCAGCCGGCCGCAGCCGCGCCGGCATCGGGCGCGGTGTCTGGCAGCCGCGCCGGTGTCCTGCGCGGCGGATTGCTGGGCCGGGCGGTTGCTGCCATGATCACCTGCACTGCCGGGAGGCTCCCGGCCACGGCCTGCAGGGGGAACAGATGAGCTTCGCGGATGCGGTACGCAGCGTCTTGAGTCAGTACGCCACCTTCTCCGGACGGGCCCGGCGCTCGGAGTTCTGGTGGTTCGCGCTGTTCGCATTCCTCCTCTACATCGTGGCCGGCATCATCGACGCCGCGATCGGCAACCAGGTGGTGGGGCTGCTGGTGGCGCTCGCGCTGTTCATTCCGTCGCTGGCGGTGACGGTGCGGCGATTGCACGACACCGGCCGGTCCGGCTGGTGGATCCTGGTCGGCCTCATCCCGCTGGTCGGCTTCATCGTGCTGCTGGTGTTCGAGGTGCAGGACAGCCAGCCGGGCACCAACAACTACGGCCCGTCGCCGAAGGGTGGCGGCGGCATGGCCGACCCGGCCTACCCGACCAGCTACGGCGGCACCACCGCCTGAACACCCGCCGGTAGCTGACCGGCGCACCCGCCCAGCGCCGGTCAGCTGCCGAAGGTCGCCGCCAACTGCTCGTGCAGGCCGGGGTCGGCCAGCACCAGTACCTCGTCGCCGGCCTGCAGCCGGCTGTCGCCGCGCACCGGCAACAGCCGGTCCGAGCGCACCACCAGGCTGATCCAGGCGTCCTCGGGCAGCGTGGCCAGCTCGTCGATGCGGTGTCCGGCGGCCGGTGCGCCGGCCGCCACGGTGAACCGGTGCACCCCCTCCGGTTCGTCGCGCAGCCGCACCCCGATCGCCCACGGTTCGGGCGCCACCTCGCGCATCGGCAGCCGCAACAGCCGGGCCGCGGTGGGCACCAGGCCGCCCTGTAGCAGCACCGACAGCAGCACCACGACCACCACGATGCCGTAGAGCCGCTCGGCGTCGGGAACCTGCGCGGCCAGCACGAAGCCGCCCAGCAGGATCGGCACCGCACCCTTGAGCCCGGCGAACAGCACGAAGGCCCGTTCCCGGACGGCCAGCCGGGCCGGCAGCAGGCAGAGACCGACCAGCACCGGGCGGACCAGCAGGGTGAGCACCGCGAAGCCGGCGATGCCCGGGACCAGCACGTCCGCCCTGGTCAGCACCGCCAGGTCCAGGGCCAGGCCGAGCACCACGAACGCCACGATCTCGCCGAAGCTGGCAAGCGCCGAGTGGAACCGCTCGATCTCGCGCTTGTAGGGCGCCCGCTCGTCGCCCAGCAGGATGCCGGCCACGAAGACCGCCAGGAAGCCGGACCCGTGTGCCAGGCTGGCCGCGCCGAACAGCAGCAGCGCGCTGAAGGCAGTCCGCAATGGGTAGAGCCCCTCGGCGGGCAGCGGAACGGCCCGCATGAACCACAGCAGGGCCCGGCCGCCCAGCACGCCCACCGCGGCACCGATACCCATCTGCAGCACGAACTCGCCGGCAACCTGGCCGGCCGCCGCCAGGCTGACGCTGCCGGCGCCGATCAGGCTCGCCATCAGCGCGATGCCGACCGGGTCGTTGGCGCCGGACTCGCCCTCCAGGATGGTGCCGCTGCGCCCGGACACCTCGCGCCGGCCCAGCACCGAGAACACCACCGCCGGGTCGGTCGGCGCGATCGCGGTGGCGACCAGCAGCGCGGGGAACCAGTCCAGCCCGAACGTCCAGTGCAGGAAGGCCCCGGCGGCGGCGGCAGTGAGAAAGGTGCCCAGCACCCCGACCGCGGCGATCGGCCCGGCGGCGGCCCGGAACCGCGCGCGGCCCAGGTGCAGGCCGCCGTCGAAGAGGATGGCGATCAGGGCCAACGAAACCAGCCGCTCGGTCAGCCGCTCCGGCGGGTGGTGCAGGTCGGGAACCAGGGGCACCGCCACGGCAGCGGCCACCAGCACCAGCAGCGGCGCCGGCACCCGGATCCGCTCGGTCAGCCGGTTGGACAGCAGCGCCAGCAGCCCCGCGCCGGCCACCAGCAGCACCAGGCGGGCGAAGGGGAGGGTGTCAGGCACGGCGGCTCATGGTGGCTCCGGAGAAGGGTCGGCAGGACAGCAGGATGCTTCTTGCCGACCAGGCTTCCCGGCGCACCACCGGTCATCGTAGTGCCGCGCCGGCAGCGGCCCGGCCGCTGCCTCGGTGTTGCCTGTGCGACAGTCCGGCGGTGTCTGCACGAATGTGGGCCAAGGGGTGTTCTCCGGACGGCCGATGAGGACACAATACGGCGCAACCGCCCCTGCCAGGGCGGCTGAGCTGGGCGGTCGGGCAGGGAGTACCGAGCAGGGAGTACGCAGTGAGCGCTCAACGACTGGGCCTGGCGCAGGGCACCGCGATCTACGTCGGGGCGATCCTGGGCGCCGGCCTGCTGGCGCTGCCGGCACTGGCCGCCGAGGTGGCCGGCCCCGCCTCGGTGCTGGCCTGGGGGCTGCTGTTGCTGCTGTGCGTGCCGGTGGCCGGCACCTTCGCGGCCCTCGGCGCTCGCTATCCGGACGGCGGCGGCATCGCCACCTTCGTCTACCAGGCCTTCGGACGGCGCGCCTCGGCCGTGGTGGGGTACTGGTTCTACTTCGCCTGGCCGGTCGGTGGGCCGGCCACCGCCTATGTCGGCGGCCTCTACATCGCCGACGCCTTCGACGGCGGCCAGCGGACCGCGGTCGCCGCCACCGCCGCGCTGCTGGCGGCTGCCTTCGCCACCAACGCGCTGGGGCTGCGGGTGTCGGCACGCATCCAGCTGGTCCTGGTGGGCCTGCTGGCGGTGCTGCTGCTCATCGCCTGCCTGGCAGCGCTGCGCGACGCGGACTCGGCCAACCTGCACCCGTTCGCACCACACGGCTACCCCGCGGTCGGCCGGGCGGCCAGCCTGCTGTTCTTCTCCTTCGCCGGCTGGGAGGCGGTCACCCACCTGTCCGGCGAGTTCGGCAACCCGCAGCGCGACCTGCGCCGGGTGACCGCGCTGACCCTGGTGGCGATCGGCATCCTGTACGTCGGGCTGGCCCTGACCTGCGTGCTGGTGCTGGGGCCGCGGCTGCCCGACACCAAGGTTCCGCTCAGCGAGCTGCTCGCGCTCAGCTTCGGCAACGCCGCCTCGGCGGTGACCGCGACGCTGGCGGCGGTGCTGACCTTCGGCTCGCTGAACTCCTACCTGGCCGGCTGCTCCCGGCTGGGCGCGGCGCTGGCCCGGGACGGCGCGCTGCCCGGCTGGCTGGCCAAGGGCCACCAGGCCGGCGAGACGCCGCGGCGCAGCCTGGCCGTGATCGCCGGCTGCGCCACCCTGGTGACCATCGTCGCCTGGCTGCTCGGGGCCAGCCTCGGCGACATCATCCTGGCCACCTCGGCGATGTTGCTGGTGGTCACGGTGGCCGGCCTGGTCGCGGGCGTCCGGCTGTCGCCGGTCGGCCGCCCGGTCTGGTGGGGCGCCGTGCTCGCCGCGGTCGCGATGGGCGTCGTGCTGGTGTTCTCCGGCTTCTACCTCGCGCTGCCGCTCGGCCTGGCACTGGCCGCGCTGCTCTACACCCGAACCAGCGGCTCCCGGCTGCGGGCGGCCGCCGAACCAGCCGCCGCCGCACCTGAGCCAGCCGGCGCCGCACCCGAGCCAGCCGGCGCCGAACCGCCGGGCAGCGGTCCCGCGGACTGGCCGGAGCCCGTTCCGGCGGTGGGCAGCCCGGCGCCCGACCCGGAGTGAGCCGGGCAGACGCCGACCGGAACCCCGCACCGGCCGCAGCTGATCCTCCGAGCGCTCGGTGGCTCCCCGCGGGGACTACCATGCCCTGACGCGGCGCTCATGGCTGCCGCGTGCCAGATGTGGGTCAGGTGCCGAGGAGGCCAGGGATGAAGTTCCGACTACAACGGCAGGAGTTTGCCGAGGCCGTTGCCTGGACCGCGCGCAGCATCCCGACCCGGCTGCCGGTGCCGGTGCTGGCCGGCCTGCTGCTGCAGGCCCGGGACGGACAGCTGCAGCTGTCCGGCTTCGACTACGAGGTCTCGACCCGTTGCGACCTGGACATCTCGCTGAGCGAGGAGGGCTCGGCGGTGGTGGCCGGCCGGCTGCTGGCCGAGATCACCAAGGCACTGCCCGCCAAGCCGGTGGACGTCGAACTGGTCGGCGACAGCGTCGAGCTCACCTGCGGCGGCGCCCAGTTCACGCTGCCCACCCTGCCGCTGGAGGACTACCCGCGGCTGCCCCCGATGCCGGAGTTGGCCGGCACCATCAAGGCCGCCGAGTTCGCGACCGCGGTGAACCGGGTCTCCATCGCCGCCGGCCGGGACGAGACGCTGCCGATGCTGACCGGCGTGCAGGTCGAGATGGCCGGCGACCGCATCACCATGTCGGCCACCGACCGCTACCGGCTGGCGATGACCGAACTCGCCTGGCAGCCGGAGCGTCCGGATGTCGAGATGAGCGCGCTGATCCCGGCCAAGGCGCTCTCGGACACCGCCCGCGCGCTGGGCGCCGGAGGCGGCGACGTGCAGCTGCACCTGGACCCGGTGGCCAGCGACCAGGCGCTGGTCGGGCTGGGTTCGCAGTCGCGCCAGACCACCTCGCGGATCATGTCCGGGCCCTACCCGAACGTCCGGGCGATCTTCCCGACCAGCCACAACAGCCGGCTGACGCTGGCCACCAAGGACCTGAACGACGTGGTGCACCGGATCGCGCTGGTCACCGACCGGGGCAACCCGCTGCGGTTGCAGCTGGCCTCCGGCGAGTTGGTGATCGAGGCCGGCGGCCTGGGCGCGGCCCGGGCCCGGGAGGCCATCGAGGCGCAGATCGAGGGCGACGACCTCAAGATCGCGATCAACCCGCAGTTCATGCTGGACGGCTTGGGCGCGGTCGGCTCGCCGAACGTGGTGCTGTCCTTCGTCTCGACCCACAAGCCGGTGCTGATGCTGCCGGCCGACGAGAACGGCGACGTGATCCCCGGCTTCCGCTACGTGGTCATGTCGGTGCGGATGCCGGAGGGCTGAGTTACCTAGCCGGTCAGCCGGTCAGCCTGTCGGGAACGGGCCCACCGGGCCGGCCGGATCCGGCCCAGGGCCGCCAGGGCCGGGCCCGCCAGGGGCGGGGGCGCCCGGTCCGGCAGGGTCCGGAGCCGGCGGGGTCGGGGCCGGCGGACCGGGCTGCGGGCTGGGCACCGGTGACGGGATCGGCGGCTGCGGCGGGGTCGGCTCGCCCGGGTTCGGCTGCGTCGGGGTGGGCTCCGGCGCGATCGGCGGCACGGTGGGGCCGGGATCGATCGGCGGCACCGTCGGGCTGGGTGAGATCGGATCAGTCATGCCACAACCTCCTGAAGACCGGGTTCGGCGTCCTGGTCCGAACCTACCCATGCACCCGGCCGGGTGCCAGGCGCGGCACTGCGCCCGCGCTCAGCGGCCGAAAGGCCCGCGGGGCACGCCGGGACGCCGCGGACTGGGCGGCTCGGCAAGGTAGGGGATGCCGTTGTCCTGCAACGCCTCGTTGGCCACCACCGCCGTGATGCACCGCTCGTAGCTGCTCGCGGCGTCGGGGTCGGCGAGCAGGACCGACAGCCCCGCCTGGCTGAGTTGGCTGCCGTAACCCAGGCAGCGGTGCCACAACTCCGTGGTACCGAGGCCGGACAGTGCGACCGCCGTTTGCAGGTAGCTGGAGTCGGTCACGGTGCGCGCTCCGGTCGCTGTGCACGTGTCGTCGCTCTGGGCTGAGCCGGCCGGTGTGCACCCGGCCGGTCCATCGTCGCGCAGTTCGGCGGCCACCGCCAATGCCGGGCTGCCCGACACTCAGCCGGCGGCCTCCACCTCGTCCACCAGTTCGGCGCAGGCCTGCGCCACCACCTCGGGGTGCCGGCGCATGATCCAGTGGCCGCCCGGCACGGTCCGGACCCGCAGGTCGCGGACGTAGGGTGCCGGCGCCTCGGCCTGCAGTGCCACCCCGACGTACGGGTCGCCGGCCGGGGCCAGCACCAGGACCGGAATGTCGACCGGGCCCGGCCTGCCGGCCGGCCGCCGGTTCGCCCGGTACAACTGCAGGCCGTGCAGCCGGTCGGCCAGCCCGCCCGGGTCCGGACGGCCGGACCGGCCGAGAAGCCGGTCCAGCAGCCCGCTCCGCCAGCCCCACTCGGCCAGCCCCGGCACCTGGAAGAGCACCAGGTAGGAGGACCGGCCGAGTTGCCGGGCCAGCGTCGCCAGGTCCCGGCCGGACGGGCGCAGCTTCGAGCGCATCCAGCGCCCCGCCATCGCCAACCCCGGGCCGGAGATCGAGGTGTAGCTGGCGATCCGGCCGCGCAGCCGGGAGCCGGCGACACCCTGCCAGCCCTGGATGGACCCCCAGTCGTGGGCCAGCAGGTGCACCGGCCGGTCCGGGCTGACGGCCTGCAGCACCACGTCGAGGTCGGCCTCCAGCTGCTCCAGCCGGTAGCCGGCGCGGCCGGCCGGCGCTCCGGACCGGCCGGCGCCGCGCACGTCGTAGCTGACCACGCAGAACCGCTCGCACAGCAGCGCGACGACCGGGTCCCAGACCGTGGCGTTGTCGGGGTAGCCGTGGATCGCGACCACGGTGGGGCCGGCCGGGTCGCCGGCCCGGTAGACCGCGAGCGGCACGCCGTCGGTGGCGCTCACCTGGAACCGGTCGGTCATCGCTGCCTTTCCGATGGAATGGATGGGGAGGGTGTGGTACCACGTGGGTGGGTTACGGCCATTCGATGTGCAGCATGGAGCCACCTCCTTTGTCAGCTGTGTGTTCAGCCGGATCACGCGGGTCGGCAGGGGCCGTGGTGCGCTGCGCTGGCAGCGCCACCCCACCGCGGAGTACTGGACTCAGGTGCCATTGTGGACGTGGCCGGGCCGGGAGAGCCATGCCGTCCGTTGCCGATGGTGACCGGACGGTAACACCGAGCCCCGGAAGTGCTGCATACTTCCAGCACTGAGCCGCGCGCACCACCACCTCACCCCCATACCTGCTGGCCCCGGCACCCATCCGGGGAATGTCCGGAGCTCGATCGACGCCATGACCGCCCACAGCCTCGACCCGGCCAACGGCCCGGCCCGCGAGCGGCTGCGCGCGGTGCGCGGCTGGCGGTTGTGGACGGTGCCGCCGAAGGCACAGGCCCTGATCCTCGGCGTGGAGCTGGTCACCGTGCTCGCGGTGGTGGCGAGCCTGGCCGCCAGTTACCGCGAGTGCCTGACATCCATGGCGACCGGCCGGCTGCTGTTGCTGCTGGCACTGGCCGTCGCCAACTCCGAGATCACCTACCGGATGCAGCGGATGCGCCGCTTCCTGGTCGGCGGTGCGGTGCTGGTCGGGCTGCAGTCGGTGTGGGCGTTCGCCGGCGTGCTGATCCTGCCGATCGGCTACAGCGCCACCCTGGTGTGCGCGCTGTTCCTGGTCGCGGCGATGCGCCGGCGGCAGCAGAAGGCGGTGGCCTTCCGGGTCACCTACACCGGCGCGACGGTGGTGCTGGCCACCGTGGTGGCCAAGCTGGTGGCGGCCGACATCCAGCCCGGCATCGTCGGGCTGCCTTCGGGAGGCCGCACCGCGGTGGCGATCGTGGTGGCCGCCGTGGTCTTCTTCCTGGTCAACACCTCGCTGGTGGTGCTGGCGGTCTACCTGGCCGGGGCGCCCTCGCTGGCCGCCCTGATGCCGGCCAAGCAGGAACTCGGGCTGGAGGCCGCCACCCTGGTGCTCGGGGTGATGACTGCCGACACCAGCCTGCGACTGGTCTGGCTGACCCCGACCGTGCTGCTCCTGCTGGTACTGCTGCAGCGCAGCTCGCTGGTGTCCCAGCTGGAGGTGGCCGCCACCACCGACTCCAAGACCGGCCTGCTCAATGCCGCCGCCTGGCAGGAGCTGGCCCAGCGCGAGCTGGTGCGCGCCCAGCGGGACGGCTCTGCGTGCGCCATGCTGCTGATCGACCTCGACCACTTCAAGCGGGTCAACGACACCGCGGGGCATCTTGCCGGCGACGCGGCACTGCGCGCGATCGGGGACGCCCTCAAGCGCGAGCTGCGCGGTTACGACGCCGTCGCCCGGTTCGGCGGCGAGGAGTTCGTGGTGTTCCTCGACGACCTCGGCGGCGAGGCGGCCGGCCAGGTGGCCGAGCGGGTGCTGAACCGGATCCGGGGCCTGGTGGTGGGCGGCGAGACCGCCAGGATCTCGCTCACCGCCTCGGTCGGCATGGCTGCCTACCCAGAGCACGGGCATACCCTCACCGAACTGACGGAGCAGGCCGACCGGGCGCTCTACCTGGCCAAGCGGTCCGGCCGCGACCGGGTCGGGGTGCCGGCTTCGGGCCCCGGCGCCACGGCCCGCGCCTCGAGCGGCGACCGTGCGGCCGGGCTCGCGACCGAGGTCCAGCAGCCGCGCTGACCAGGTGGACTCCACACCGGAGGTGCGCCCCGGCAGTCCATACCGCAAGCTGCAGCCGCTCACAGCTATCGCACAGCGTAACCACGCAGAGTGTCCGCATGACCTCGAACGAATACCCGCCGCCCTCCCAGCCGGGCGAGGATTCGACACGGGCCGGCTCCGAGACCGGGGCCTACGGCGGTTACCTCCCGCCCGCACCGGGGTCCGGCGCGCAGCCGCCGTCCTACGGCTCCTACGGCCCCGGCAGCTCTTACGGTTCCGGGGGTTCCTACCGGGCCGGGGACGAGCAGCCCGACTACCCGGGCCAGCAGGGTTACCAGCCGTCCCAGGCCTACCCGACCTCGCCGGACTACCCGGCCCCGTCGAGCTACTCAGGACCGGGCTACCCGGCGCAGGGCTACCCGGCGCAGGGCTACCCGGGCTACCAGCACACCCAGCAACTGCCGGCGGTCGGCGACCGGCCGGCCGAGCCGGTGGGCCGCGGTGCCCGACCGCGCGGCCGGACGCTGCTGGCCACCGCACTGCTCGCCGCCCTGCTCGGCGGTGGCGTCGGCGGCGGCCTGGTCGCGGTCAGTGAGCACGACGACCGGACGGTCGACACCGGGCTGCGGATCACCAACGACACCGGAGCGCCGGCCGCCAAGCTGGACGGCACCATCGGCGCGGCGGCGGCCAAGATCCGCCCGAGCGTGGTGACCATCGAGGTGAGCGGCGCGCAGGAGTCCGGTACCGGTTCCGGGGTGATCATCCGGCAGGACGGCTACATCCTCACCAACGACCACGTCGTCTCGATCGGCAGTGGCACCGGCAAGGTGCAGGTGACGCTGTCCGACGGGCGCACCGCGGTGGCCAAGATCGTTGGACGGGACACCTCCGACGACTTGGCGGTGATCAAGGTGGAGCTGACCGGCCTGCCCGCGGCCACCTTCGCCAAGTCCAGCTCGCTGAGCGTCGGGCAGACCGTGGTCGCGGTCGGCGCGCCGCTCGGCCTGTCCGACACCGTGACCAGCGGCATCGTCAGCAACCTGGCCCGGCCGGTCCGAGCCGGCGACCAGGACCAGGCGGTGTTCGAGGCGGTGCAGACCGATGCCGCCATCAACCCCGGCAACTCCGGCGGCCCGCTGGTCGACCTGAACGGCTCGGTGGTCGGCATCAACGCCGCCATCGCCACCGACAACTCCGGTGGCGGCCTGCAGATCCCCGGCCAGCCGCAGCAGTCCGGCAATATCGGCATCGGCTTCGCGATCCCGGCCGACGAGGCCAGCCGGATCGCCAGCGAGCTGATCGCGAACGGCAAGGCCACCCACGCGGTGCTCGGGGTGGAGGTCGGCGGCAACCAGACCAGCACCTCCGCCCAGGCCGGGGTGGCACTGCGGACGATCACCGCCGGCGGAGCCGCGGCCAAGGCCGGGCTGAAGGCCGGTGACATCGTCACCTCGATCGACGGCCAGCGGGTCACCACGTCGGACTCCCTGATCGCCGCGATCCGCAACCATGCTCCCGGCCAGCAGGCCACCCTCAGCTACCTCCGAGGTGGCAAGACCAGCGAGGTGAAGGTGACGCTGGGCTCCTCGGACAGCTAAGCAACCACCGGTACCCGCCCTCGGTCCGCCTGACTGGAACCCCAGGCCGGCCGAGCCCGGGCACCGTCCTCAGCAGCCGGGTCGCGGCGCGTATGTCGCGACCCGGCTGCGACCAATTCCGGACGGGTTCCCGCGCCGGGCAGGCCGGCACGCGACCGGGTGCCGACTGCGCTACCGGTGGGTAACATCGCGGCTGTGGCCACCCACCAGGTCTTCAACGTCCCCGCGCCGTGGGCCGGGGTCGACCTCTCCTCCGCCGACCGGGCGCTGACCGCGACGCTGGCCGCCGCCGGCGTGGCCGGCGAGGAGCTGGCCCGGCTCGCCGACCTCGGCCGGCAGGCCGGTAGCCCCGAGGCCCAGGAGCAGGCCCGGCTGGCGAACGAGTACCCGCCGGTGCTGCGCAGCCACGACCGGTACGGCCACCGCATCGACGAGGTGGAGTTCCACCCCGCCTGGCACGAGCTGATGCGCACGTCGGTCGGCGCCGGCCTGCACGCCGCCCCGTGGGCCGACCCCAGCCCGACCGCCCACCTGGCCCGGGCCGCCGGCTTCTACGTCCGGGCGCAGGTGGAGCAGGGCCACGGCTGCCCGGTCTCGATGACCTACGCGGTGCTGCCGGCGTTGCGGCACAGCCCGGAGCTGGCGGCCGACTTCGAACCGGGCCTGACCAGCCTCGACTACGACCCGGGCCTGCGGGCCCCGGCCGGCAAGGCCGGGCTGCTGGCCGGCATGGCGATGACCGAGAAGCAGGGCGGTTCCGACGTCCGGGCCAACACCACCCGCGCGGTGCGCACCGCGGACGGCAGCTACGCCATCACCGGGCACAAGTGGTTCTGCTCGGCGCCGATGTGCGACCTGTTCCTGGTGCTGGCCCAGGCTGAGGCCGGGTTGAGCTGCTTCCTGGTGCCGCGGGTGTTACCGGACGGCAGCCGCAACCCGTTCGCGCTGCAGCGGCTGAAGAGCAAGCTGGGCAACCGGTCCAACGCCTCGTCCGAGGTGGAGTTCGACGGCACCACCGGCTGGCTGGTGGGGGCTGAGGGGCGCGGGGTGCGCACCATCCTGGAGATGGTGAGCATGACCCGGCTGGACTGCGTGATCGGCTCGGCGGCGGTGCAGCGGGCGGCACTCACCCAGGCGCTGCACCACGTCCACGGCCGGGACGCCTTCGGGGTCCGGCTGGCCGACCAGCCGCTGATGCAGGAGGTGACGGCCGACCTCGCGGTGGAGGTGCAGGCCGCCGCGGCGCTGTTCACCCGGCTGGCCACCGCGGTGGACCGCGCCGAGACGCCGCTGCTGCGGTTGGCGGTGGCCGCCGGCAAGTACTGGGTGTGCAAGCGCACCCCGACGGTGGTGGGCGAGGCGCTGGAGTGCCTGGGCGGTGCCGGCTACGTGGAGGAGTCACCGCTGCCGCGCTACTACCGGGAGTCGCCGCTGAACTCCATCTGGGAGGGCTCGGGCAACGTCATCGCGCTGGACGTGGTGCGGGCGGCCGTCCGGGAGCCGGAGGCGGTGCAGGCGCTGCAGGACGAGCTGGCGCTGACCGCCGGTGCCGACCCCCGGCTGGACGCAGCCACCGACCGGCTGGCCAAGCGGCTGGCCGGGCTGGGCGCCGATCCGGACGCCGACGCCCGGTCGGCCCGGGAGCTGGCCGGCCTGCTGGCCCGCACCCTGCAGGGGGCGCTGCTGGTCCGCGCCGCGAACCGGCCCGGCGCCGAGCCGGGGGCCGGCGCGGTGGCCGAGGCGTTCCTGGCTAGCCGGCTGGGTGCGGGGCGCGAGGACCGCGAGCATGCCGGGGCCGGGCTGGGCCGCGCCGGGTGCGCGGCGGTGCTGGACTACAGCGACCAATCACCCCGTAACTCGACATAACGGAACGATTACGGTTGCCCGATTCCGTGAAGTTCACGCGAGCTATTTGATTACGGTGCGTGATGTCACGGATGACAGGGAGTAACACGGAATGTTCGGATTCCAGAGCACGGCCCAGCGTTTGTGCCTCGTGCTGATCCTGCTGGTGCTGGCCGCACTGTGCCTGCCCACCGACCCGGCCTCAGCCGCGCCGCCGGCAGCGCCTGCCGCCGTGTCAGCCGTCAGCGGCGTCTGACTCCGGCTTCGCCGCTAACCGCCTGCGGAGCGCGCGCGCTCGGGGAGTCTCATCGCCCGGGGCCTCGCCTCCGGACCGCGCGCCGTCGGAGGTCGCGTCCTCGGAGGTCGCGTCGTCGGCAACCTCGCCTTCGGACTTCTTGTCCTCGTCCTGCTCGCCGGCCGGGGTCGACCGGGAGATCCGCACGGTGCCTGCACCGAAGTCGACCCGGCGGCCGCCCGAGGCGTCGCCCACCTCTTCACGGGTGGACTGCAGCCGGCGCTTCTCCTCGTCCATGTGGCGCTTGCCAGGATTGAAGAGCGTGTCGATTCCCCACTCGGTCATGGCTAGGAGCCTACGCGTCGAATGGCCGGTGTGCCCCGATCGGAGCTGCCGCCGGTTGCATTCCGGTCGTAGCCTGGAGCCATGAGCATCCTGCGCCCGAAGCCTCAACTGGTAACCGCCGAGAACGCGCTGCCCGGTCGCGCGGACTACCCGTACAGCGTCCCCGAGACGCACTACGTGACCGGCCGCCGCATTCGCGAACCGTTCGAGCGGGACGGCCTGCAGACCGCGGTGTTCGGCATGGGCTGCTTCTGGGGTGCGGAGAAGGACTTCTGGCAGCACGAGACGGTGTTCTCGACCGCTGTCGGTTACGCCGGCGGGTTCACCCCCTACCCCACCTACGAGGAGACCTGCACCGGACGGACCGGGCATGCCGAGGTGGTCAAGGTGATCTTCGACCCGGCCGACATCAGCTACGCCGAGCTGCTCAGCGTGTTCTTCGAGAACCACGATCCGACCCAGGGGATGCGGCAGGGCAACGACGTCGGCAGCCAGTACCGGTCGGCGATCTACTACACCGACGACGCCCAGCGCGAGCAGGCCGAGGCCGCCGCCGAGGCGTTCGGCAAGCGGCTGGCCGAAGCCGGCTACGGCGCGGTCACCACCGAGATCGCCCCGCTGCGCGAGTTCTACTACGCCGAGGACTACCACCAGCAGTACCTGGCCAAGAACCCGTACGGCTACTGCCCGATGCTGGCCACCGGCGTCAGCTGCCCGGTCGGGCTGTTCGCCCCGACCAGCTGAGCCCTGGCCCGGGCCGCTCGGCGCCAGCCTGCCCTGCCGCCATTACCTGCTCTGCTGCGACAGCCGCTGCTGGATGGACTGCTGCAGCCGCTGCAGCCCGGACGGGCCGACCAGCCCGAGCTGGCTCTCCACCAGCTGCACGATGTCGCGGTCAGAGCGCACCGCCTCGCTGGACTGGATGAGCACCGTGCCGGCACCGGTGAAGTCGAACTGGCGCTCCTCGCCGGACGAGGCGCCCAGCACCGCCATCGCCGAGCCGAGGAAGCCCACCATCCAGCCCGCGTCGTAGCGGTGGCTCGGACTCGGGCAGTCCGCCCAGCCCAGCAGCGCCTCCGGGTCGACCCGCACCGGCGGCTCGGCGAACATCACCGCGCCGGAGGAGGACGCCAGGAACCGGCCCGTCCCGATCAGGGTCAAGAAGCCCGGCACGATCGACTGCTGCAGCGCCAGGCTGCCCTCGAACGCCAGCAGGTTCGAGGCCCGGATGGTGAGGTTGCCGTCGTCGAGGTCATAGGAGTTGATCTCGTAGCCCCGGTCACCCAGCACCAGCTTGCCGTGCCCCTCGGCCACCACCCAGTCCTGCGCGTAGAGCGGCGAGGAGAACTGGGCGGTGACCAGCTGGTGGGCGATCCCGCTCAGGCCGCGGCCGCGCACCGCCACGAACTGCAGCGACCCGTAGAAGGCGATCATGGCGCCCTTGGACAGGAACCACGGCCTGGTGATCTCCAGCGAGTACGCGTAGGGGTTGTCCGGCACGTTGTCGTTGTCGGGCAGCGTGGCCGGGTTGTGCACCGCGATCGTCATAGCTTCTGCTCCGATGCCTGGACGTAGACCACGCCGTCGCCGCTCAGCTCGAGCTGCATGGCCTCGCCGCCGCCGCGTCCCACCGCGTCCCGCCAGCCCACCTTGGCCGCGAGCTTGACCTGGACTTTGCCGCGGTGCCCGACGTAGGCCTGCGGGTCGACGAAGGTGCCGCCACCGGCACGGACCGGCAGCTCGATGGTGCCGCCGTGGCTGAGCAGCACCGCCGCACCGTTGCCGGACAGCTGGGTGGTGAACATGCCCTGGCCGGTGACCGCGCCCCGGACCATGCCGCGCAGCCCGCCACCGCCACCACCGCCGGAAGCCACCGACACCACGGCGGACTGCAGGTTCGCGGTGTGCGCCAGCAGCCGGCTGGCCTCGACCACCAGTTGCTCGCCGCGCAGCGCCACCACGGTCACGTGCAACCCGGCCCGGCCGTAGTGCACCACCCCGGTGCCGGTGGCGACCATCAGGGCCTGGTGCTCGCCGGCCATCGCACGCCCGGCCATGCCGACCACCCCGCCCATGCCCGCCATGCCGCCACCAGCGCCGCCCGGGCTGTGCGGAACGAACCGGACGTCGCCGGTGTAGAACAGCATCGCGCCCTTGCGGGCCAGTACCTCGCCGCTGGCGGCCAGGTCGACCTTGACGACCTTGGAGTTGACCTTCTCGAACGTCATGCCCGCTCCGCCGGCTGGATGTAGACCACGCCCTGGCCGTCCCAGCGCAGCGAGAACGGCTCGCCGCTGCCCTCGCCCACCACCGAGGCCCAGGAGACGTCGGTGACGAAGGACTGGTTCAGCTGGCCGCGCGCGGCCACGAACGCGTCCGGATCGACCACCAGCGGGTACTGCGCTGAGACCTCCAGGCCGATCAGCGGGCCGCCGGCGGACAGGATCGCCACCTGCCCGGTGCCGGTCACCGTGGTGGTGAACAGGCCCTGGCCGCTGGCCGCCCCGCGGACGCCGGCGAACTTCACGGCCATCCGCAGCTGGCCGACCAGGGCGAGCAGCTGGCGGGACTCGACCTGCAGCGTCTCGTCGTTCAGCTCGACCAGGGTGACGTCCTGGGCGTCGAGGGCGAAGTAGACCACCCCCGACCCGGTGCACTCCATGAGGGAGAGCGACTCCCCGGTGGCCCGGCGCTTGAGGCCGGCCACCATGCCCTCGCCACCGCCGAAGCCGGCGCTCTTGAACTGCACCTGGCCCTCGTAGGCCACCATCGAACCGCTGATCGCGCGGACGCTGGTGTTGTGCAGCTCGGCCTCCAGCACCCGCCGGCCGTTGGTTCTCAGCTGGCTCATCCACACCCCCGCATGGCCTTGCCGGCCGTCGGCGGCCGGCCCGGACGTCGGGAGGCTAGCAGCGGGCGCCCTCCGGCGTCTGCTGGAACGGCCTGCGCCCGGTGTGCCGGCGCGCGGGTGGCATGCTCGTCCGGTGACCGGCCATGAGTTCGATCTCGACCGGCTGCGGCGCCACCCCGACGTCGAGGCGCCGAACCTGCACGCCGTGGACGCCACCGACCGGCTGCTGCTCGACACCGCCGCTCCGCTGTTGGCGGATGCCGAGCCGGGTGAGGTGGTGGTGCTCGGGGACCGGTACGGCGCGCTGACGCTGGGCGCGGCCGGCCGGTTCGGCTGCCAGGCCATCCGCTGCCACACCGACGCGCTGACCGGCGAATTGGCCCGGGCCTGCAACGCCGAGCGGCTCGGGCTGACCGGCAGCTACTCCGACTGTTCCCTGACCGCCGAGCTGGTCACCGGCGCTCGGGTGGTGCTGGCCCAGGCGCCGAAGAGCCTGGACGAGCTGGCCGAGTGGACCGGCCTGATCGCCGGGCACGCCGACCCGGGCGCCACCGTGTTCCTCGGTGGCCGGGTGAAGTACTTGACGCCGGCGATGAACGAGGGGCTCGGCCTGGCCTTCGGCACGGTGACCGCGGGGCTGGCCCGGCAGAAGTCCCGGGTGATCACCGCGTCCGGGCTGCGCCGCGACCTGGCGCTACCGGAGTTTCCGAAGCGGGAGTGGCACGCCGACCTCGGCATCACGGTGTGCGCGCACGGCGGGGCGTTCGCCGGCACCCGGATCGACATCGGCACCCGGCGGCTGCTCGGCGTGCTGGACCAACTGCCGACTGGTGACTCCACAGCCGAGTCGGCCATCGACCTCGGCTGCGGCACCGGCGTGCTGGCGGTGGCCTTGGCCCGGCGCGGCGTCCGGGTGCTGGCCAGCGACAGCTCGGCGGCGGCTGTCCGGTCCTGCGGGGCGACCGCCGAGGCGAACGGGCTGACCGACCTGATCACCGTGCAGCGCGACGACGCGCTCGCCTCGGTGCCGGCCAGCAGCGCGGCGCTGATCGTGTGCAACCCGCCGTTCCACTCCGGGGCCGCGGTGAACACCGGTGCGGCCACTCGGCTGTTCTCCGCGGCCGCCCGGACCCTGGCGCCCGGCGGCCAACTGTGGACGGTGTTCAACCGCCACCTGGACTACGTCCCGGCGCTGCGCCGGCTGGTGGGCCCGACCCGGACCGTGCACCGGGACTCGAAGTTCACCGTGACGGCGTCCGTCCGGCACTGAGCAGCCGTGTTCGCGCCGAATCCATAGCCGGCCCCTCTCCGGTCGTGGCTGAGGCGGTCCGACCAGGCAGGCCCTAGTCCTCGCCGTCGTCCCAGTCCGGCAGGAGGTTGGGCGGCATCGGGAGGCCATACTTCTCGGACAGGTGGCGTGTCCGGCCGTAGTAGACGCCCTGCTTCGAGATGTCGCCAAGCAGGTAGCCGTTCGAACCGGCGCTGGTCACCACGCCGATGTAGGGCATCTTCTTGCTCACGTCCTTGACCGAAATCCTGCCGTCGCTGACCGGCTTCATCAGCTTCTCCACCGCCGCCATCAACCGGTGGTCCTCGCGCAGCTTCTTACTCCACCTGACACGGTCCTTGCTGGCCCGGAAGGCGCGGGACGAGTCGAGGACGATCCCCGCCTTGGATGCCTGCGCCCGATAGCCGCGCCGCACGATCCGCTCGACCATCTGTCGCTCGTCCGGATGCTGGGCGTCGTAGCCGTAGCTGTACATCGTCCGGGTAGCGATGGCGGAGGCGAGGACCTGCATCACGATGATGTCGGCCGTCAACGAGACGGCGGTCCCAGGACCTGGGACGAAGGAAAGCAGTCCCATCGCGGCACCTTCGAGAGCGCCGGAACTCCGCCAGCGCAGCGCCATCCGCCGGGTGGAGCGGTCGAGGTGTTCCAGATCGATGGCCCGCAGGTCGGTGAGCTGGTGGACGTCGCGCCCTTTCTTGCGGTGGTACTCGAAGACGGTTTCGGGATCCATGAGTTCGGCGGCCCATTCCTCCGCCAGTTCCAGCAGCTGTGCGGCTGCCTTGACCGTCGGAACCAGCGCCTCGTCGAGGACGAACCCGCCAGCACGTTTCACGGTGTCCGGGGTGTGCTCGCCGAGCTTCTGACCCGTCTGGGAGATAACCTCGCGCGACCGGCGACCGGCCGACTCGACGGCGCCGCGGGCTTTCGCCGGCAGGATCTCCCGCCGTTTGGACTTCTTCTGCCAGTGCTCTTCCAGGTGGCGCCAGGCCGCTCGGTCATACGGGGACATGTCCTACGGCAAGCCGTCAGATTCCGGCACTTCGCCTCCTACAGATGATCACGGAAGGAGAACCGCCGTCCGCACGCCAGTTTTGGCTACCTCAACCTAGCTTCGCTTACCGCGCCCGACATTCTGCGGCGACACCCACGGCCGGTGTATGCCGGCAAGTTTGTCCTCGTGCACGAGTTGGGCACGCGTCGGACGCAGCCGGGGTTGTCGCTCGGTGGCGATCTGTCGGGCCAGCCGGCGATCTGCCTTGCTCAGCGGTGCCTCCGCCTCGCGGACGCGGGCAGCCATCGCCTTACGACCGGCCTTCAACTTCTCGTTGCCGCCTCGCTGCGCCAACAACGCCTCGATCAGGCGCCGCATCTGTGGGGTTGCGGCCCGGCCTTCGGGCGTGGCCAACGATTCCCGGCGTGCCCGGGCCTCGGAGCACGGCGCGCATTGCCCGGGAAGCAGGTCGTGCTGGCACCGCACCGCTGCCGGTGACATCTCAGAAGCCCCTGCCGGCCGGCGACTGGTCGCCCTGGCCTGCGGCTTCGCGACCCATACTCACGTCCGCAACTGCCCGCCGGGTTCGTCGGACAGCAGCCAGGTCGGTGTTCACTCGAGGCCTTTCGCATAGGATTGCTCGACACGAAAGGTTATCGCCACCGACCCGGTCGCGCCGGGCTATCGGCCGGTAGCAGCTCCCACCTGGGGCTGCTCCGGTCTGCTGATTCAGCAGGAGCGGTGCAGCAGCGCCTTGCCGAAACCGCCGGTCTGGTACAGGAACTGGTAGGCCCAGCCACGCAGCGACGGTCGAGCGGACGTGGCGACCATCCGCACCGTGCCTGGCATGCAGCGGTCGACGATCAGCCGGGCCCGGGACGTGTGGTAGACCGAGGTCACCACCAGCACCGAGTGCCAGTCGTGCTGCCGGGCCAGCCGGCCGAGCTCCTCGGCCTCGCCGCGGGTGGTGGTCGGGTCGGGCTGGAAGCAGATCACCCGGTAGCGCGGGTTGTCGTCGGCGCAGGCCGGCACCCGCTTGCGGCCCTTGGCCCAGCCGATCGAGATCACCAGGGTGCCGGCGTAGCCCGCCTCGGCCAGCCGCACGCCCTCGTCCGCCCGGCCGTCCACGGTGGGCGAGCCGAGCACCAGGATCGCGTCGCTGTGCACCGGCCGGTCGGTCGCCGGGTGGACCACCAGCACGAAGCAGGCGACGAGCCAGACCAGCAGCAGCACCAGCAGCGCCGCGACCAGCCGGCGGGCCAGCCGCGCCCGTGAGACGGGCCGGGCCGGCGCACGCCGAGATCGCCGCCGCATCATGCCTGTCACCGGGTCAGCCTAGCCAGCGATAGCTAGTCTGTTCGGCATGCCGGAGCTACCGGAAGTAGAGGCACTCGCCGCGTTCCTGCGCGAGCACGCAGTGGGGCGCACCGTGGTCCGCTCCGACGTGGCCGCTTTCAGCGCGGTCAAGACCTTTGACCCGCCGCTGACCGCGCTCAACGGGCTCACCGTCACCGGCGCCGGCCGGTACGGCAAGTTCCTCGATCTCGAGGTGGACGGCCTGCACCTGGTCACCCACCTGTCCCGCGGCGGCTGGCTGCAGTGGCGGGAGAAGCTCTCGCCGGTGCCGCCCAAGCCCGGCCGCGGGCCGCTGGCCTTCCGGCTGCACCTGGCGCCGGGACCCGACTCCGACAGCGAGACCGACGAGGCGGCCGGCTTCGACCTGACCGAGGCCGGCACCCAGAAGCGGCTGGCGGTCTACCTGGTCCGCGACCCGCTCGAGGTGCCCGGCATCGCCCGGCTCGGCCCGGACGCGCTGCAGGTCGACCTGGCCACCTTCGCCGCCCTGCTGGCCGGCGAGCGGGCCCAGATCAAGGGCGTGCTGACCAGCCAGTCGGTCCTGGCCGGCGTCGGCAACGCCTACTCCGACGAGATCCTGCACGCCGCCAAGCTGTCCCCGTTCGCGATCGCGGCCCGGCTCACCGAACCGCAGGTCAGCGCCCTCTACGACGCGATGCGCAGCACGCTGAACGACGCGGTGACCCGGTCGGTCGGCCAGCGGGCCGCCACCCTGAAGTCGGAGAAGCGCAGCGGGCTGGCGGTGCACGCCCGTACCGGCCTGCCCTGCCCGGTGTGCGGGGACACCGTCCGCGAGGTGTCCTTCGCCGACAAGTCGCTGCAGTACTGCCCGACCTGCCAAACCGGCGGCAAGAACCTGGCCGACCGCCGGCTGTCCCGGCTGGTGAAGTGAACTCGCTGTGAACTCCACGGCCAACTAAGCACGAAACAACGGCGCTGCGGGCTGCAGACAGCGGCTCGCCCGGGCACACTGGTGCCCGTGACGCGACCCGGGTGCCGGTAGGCCGACGATGGCACGACCGTTGTCACGCAACCGCAGCCGCCCGGCGCTGGAACCCAACCCCCAGCCGCTGGTGATCGCGCACCGGGGTGCCTCCCTGGAGGTCGCCGAGCACACCCTGCCCGCCTACCTCGCGGCCATCGCCACCGGTGCGGACGGCCTGGAGTGCGACGTCCGGCTGACCCGGGACGGCCACCTGGTGTGCGTGCACGATCGCACCGTCAACCGCACCTCCAACGGCAGCGGCATCGTCAGCGAGCTGGACCTGGCCGGGCTGCAGGAGCTGGACTTCGCCTCCTGGCACGACCAGCTACCGAGCTCGGCCGACGAGCTGATCACCGACTCCCCCTACCTGCACGGCGTCGCACCGGACCGGGAGAGCCCGGGCGGCAACACCGTGCTGACCCTGGAGACGCTGCTCGGCGTGGTCGCCGACGCCGGCCGCCCACTCCGGCTGCTGATCGAGACCAAGCACCCGACCCGGTACGCCGGCCTGGTGGAGAAGGAACTGGTACGGGTGCTGCGCCGGTTCGGCTGGGCGGATCCCGAACGTGCCGCCACGGACTGGGGGCCTGTGGAAAGCCCGGCGGCCGGCGGTGCCGGCTGGGATGCCGACGCGTACCCGGTGACCATCATGAGCTTCGCGCCGACGGCGCTGCGCCGGATCCGCCAGCTGGCCCCGTCGGTACCGCTGACGTTGCTGATGGAGCGCTGGACCCCGCTGCGCCGGGACGGCGGGCTGCCCACCGGGGTCGGGATCGGCGGCCCCGGCATCCGGCTGCTGCGCACCGACCCGGACTACGTCAAGCGGGCCCACCAGGCCGGCAACCGGGTGTACTGCTGGACGGTGGACGAGCCGGCCGACGTCCAACTGTGCCGCGAGCTGGGGGTCGACGCGATCATCACCAACCGGCCGGCCGCGGTGGCCGCCCAGCTGCGGGAGTACCGCACCAGCGACTGACCCCGACAGCGGCAGCCCGTTGCTGCCGGGCGGTAGCCGGGTCGGCGCACAAAGTAATTGCGCAAGCAAGGTTTAACACCAGCCCCGGACGGGTACATACACGACATCGGCAGCTGCGCCCAGCTACCGTCCCGGCCGGCAGGAGGCGCCGATGTCCACGCTCTTGCTCCGGCACGCGCCCGGCAGCGCCGCCGTCGCCCGGCACCGCGTGCTGGCCGCCTTCGGGGCCGCCGGGCTGGCCGGCGAACCGGCCCAGGACGCCGCCCTGATCGTCGGTGAGCTGGTCGGCAACGCCGTCCGGCATGCCGAACCGCTGCCGGACGGGCGGGTCGCGGTGCGCTGGTCGGTGGACCGGCACGGCTACTCGGTATCGGTGACCGACGGCGGTGCGAGCACCCCGGCCACCGGACTGATCGCTGCCCGGTCGGCCGGCAGCCGGGACCCGTCCGGGCGGGGCTTGCAGTTGGTGGCGGCGCTGGCCGACAGCTGGGGGGTGTCCGCCGAGGACGGCGCCACCACCGTGTGGGCCCGTACCCGGATGCCGAAGGCCAGCTGACCGGCCACACCGCGCCGGCCACAACCGCGCCGGCCGGCAGGCCTAGACGGTCAGGCTGACCGGCCGGTGGTCGGCAGGCCGCGCATCACCCGCAGCGCCACCGACAGGGTCGCCAGGTCCACCGGCTCCCGCGACAGCGCCTCGGCGAAGGTGGCCTGGGCCCGCTCGACCCGCTCCGGGTTCTGCTCGACCCAGGCGTCCAGCCGCTCGGTGGCCAGCAACGACGAGTCGGTGTCCTTGAGCACCGAGGCGGTGATCGCGGCCAGCGCGGCATAGACGTCGTGCCGGATCGCCGCCCGGGCCAGCGCCGACCACCGGTCGTCGCGGGGCAGCCGGGTGACCGCGGTGAGGATGTCGTCGACCGACAGCCGTTCCGACAGCGCGAAGTGCAGGTCGGCCACCTCGGCGGCCGGCCGGTCGTTGGCGACCGCGATCTCGACCACGTCCAGCAGCAGGAACGCCATCAGCAGGCAGGAGATCCGCAGCGCCAGCTCGCGCGGCAGGCCGTGCCCGACCAGCCGGTCCACCTCGGCGTAGAGGTTCTCCCGCTCCCGGCCGCGCAGCAGCCGGGGCACCTCGGGGGTGAGGGCCGCGACGGTGGGGCCGAACCGCTCGATCTCGGCGGTCACGTCGCTGATCGGGAACCGGACGTCGACCAGCCAGCGCACCGCCCGGTCCATCGTCCGGCGCACCTCGCGGTAACCGACGTGCTGGGCGTTGGCCGGCACCTGGTTGTCCAGCCCCTCCAGCGCGGCCCAGATCTGCTCCAGGCCGAACACCTTGCGGGTCACCGTGTAGGCCCGGGCGATCTGGGCCGGGTCGGCGGCGGTCTCCTCCATGGCCCGGTAGACGAACGTGGTGCCGCCCCGGTTGACCAGGTCGTTGACCACGGTGGTGGTGATGATCTGGCGGTGCAGCGGGTGCTCGACCAGCTTGTCGGCGAACCGCTTGGCGATCGGGCGCGGGAAGTAGTTGCCCAGCACCCGTTCGAACCACGGCTCGTCCGGCAGCGTCGAGGAGCCCAGCCGCTCGGCCAGCACGATCTTGACGTACGCGGCCAGCACCGCCAGCTCCGGCGAGGACAGCCCGCTGCCCTCGGCCTCCCGGGCGGCCAGCTCCTTGTCGCTGGGCAGGAACTCGATCTCCCGGTGCAGCTTGCCGGCCTTCTCCAGTTCCCGGATCAGCCGCCGGTGCACCGACAGCAGCGCCCGGGCGCCGTGCCGGGCGACCCCCAGCAGCACGTTCTGCTCGTAGTTGTCGCGCAGCACCAGTGCCGCCACCTCGTCGGTGACCGAGGCGAGCAGTTCGTTGCGGTGCGCGGTGTCCAGCTCGCCGGCCTGCACGGCGTGGTCGAGCAGGATCTTGATGTTCACCTCGTGGTCGGAGGTGTCCACCCCGGCGGAGTTGTCGATGGCGTCGGTGTTGATCCGGCCGCCCGCCCGGGCGAACTCGATCCGGCCGCGCTGGGTGAAGCCCAGGTTGCCGCCCTCGCCGACCACCCGGGCACGCAGCTGGTTGCCGTCCGCGCGCAGCGGGTCGTTGGCCTTGTCACCGGCGTCCAGGTGCGACTCGGTGGAGGCCTTGACGTAGGTGCCGATGCCGCCGTTCCAGAGCAGGTCGACCGGGGCGAGCAGGATCGCGTGGATCAGCTCGTTCGGCGTCATCGTGCCGGCGCCGGCGGCGATGCCCAGCGCCTCGGCCGCCTCGGCCGAGACCGCGATGGTCTTCTGGGTGCGAGGGAAGACCCCGCCGCCGGCCGACAGCAGCTCGGCGGAGTAGTCGGCCCAGCTGGAGCGCGGCAGCTCGAACAGCCGGCGCCGCTCGGCGAAGGAGGTGGCCGCGTCCGGGTTCGGGTCCAGAAAGATGTGCCGGTGGTCGAAGGCGGCCACCAGCCGGATGTGCTCGCTCAGCAGCATGCCGTTGCCGAACACGTCGCCTGACATGTCGCCGACGCCGACCACCGTGAAGTCCTGGCTCTGGGTGTCGATGCCCAGCTCGCGGAAGTGGTACTTCACCGACTCCCAGGCACCGCGCGCGGTGATGCCCATCGCCTTGTGGTCATAGCCCACCGAGCCGCCGGAGGCGAAGGCGTCGCCGAGCCAGAAGCCGCGCTCGACCGCGATGCTGTTGGCGATGTCGGAGAAGGTGGCGGTGCCCTTGTCGGCAGCCACCACCAGGTACGGGTCGTCCTCGTCGTAACAGCGGGTGAGCGGCGGCTTGGCGACGTACTGGTTGCCCTCGGCGTCCCGGCGGAAGTTGTCGGTCAGCTCCAGCAACGAGGTGATGAAGAGCTTGTAGCAGGCGACCCCCTCGGCGAGCCAGGCGTCCCGGTCGACCGCCGGGTCCGGCAGCCGCTTGGCCACGAAGCCGCCCTTGGACCCGACCGGCACGATCACCACGTTCTTGACCATCTGCGCCTTGACCAGGCCCAGCACCTCGGTGCGGAAGTCCTCCCGGCGGTCCGACCAGCGCAGTCCGCCGCGGGCCACCGAGCCGAACCGCAGGTGCACACCCTCCACCCGGGGTGAGTACACCCAGATCTCGTACAGCGGCCGGGGCTCGGGCAGCTCGGCCACCGCGTGCGGGTCCAGCTTCACCGCGAAGGTTTCCGAACCCACCCCGTTCTCGTCGCGCCGGTAGTAGTTGGTGCGCAGGGTGGCGGTGATCAGGCCGAGCAGCGAGCGCAGGATGCGGTCCTGGTCCAGGCTCGACACCCCGGCGAGCTCGGCGTCGATCCGGGCCCGGATGCCGCTCTGCAGCTCGCCGGCGGTCGGGTCGTCGGCCTCCGCCGGTTCCTCGCGCTCGGGGTTGAACCGGGCGTCGAACAGCTCCACCAGCAGCGCCGCGGTCCGGCTGTGCTGGCTCAGCGTCTCCTCGATGTAGCCCTGGCTATAGGTGGTGCCGGCCTGCCGCAGGTACTTGGCGTAGGCGCGCAGCACGGTGGCCTGCTGCCAGGTCAGGCCGGCCCGCACCACGAGGGCGTTGAAGCCGTCCTGCTCGACGCCGCCGGCCCAGAGCATCCGCAGCGTGTCGATGACGGCCGCCGAGCGCTCCGGTGAGAAGTCCACCCCCTCGCCGAGCTTGAGGCCGAAGTCGTAGATCCAGGACGAGGTGCCGTCGGTGCGCTCGACCTCGTAGGGCCGTTCGTCGAGCACCTCGATGCCCATCAGCTCGAGCATCGGCAGGGTGCGGCCCAGCGACAGCGGGGTGCCGGTGCGGAAGATCTTGAGCCGCCGGTCGGCCGGATCGTCGGCGGCGGGCGTGTAGACCTCGAAGCTCAGGCCGTCGGTGTCGGGCAGCGCCTCCAGCCGGCGCAGGTCCACCACCGCGGTGGAGGCACCGAAGTCCTCCTTGTAGGCCTCGGGGAAGGCGCCGGAGTACCGGCGCAACAGCCGGTCGGCCTCCTGCTCGCCCACCCCGACGGTCAGCAGGTCGGCCAGGTCGTCGCTCCACCGGCGGGTGACCTGGGCGACCTTGGACTCGACCGCGGCCCGGTCCGGGTTGGGCACCTCGTCGCCGGGGCGCAGCGCGATCAGGAACTGCATCCGGGCCATGCCCAGCTCGACGATCCGGTCGTCCCGGCCGATCACCTTGCCCGGCCAGTTGGACAGCACCACCTCGCACACCTTGCGCCGGGTCTCCGGGCCCAGCCGGTCGCCGGGGAAATACACCAGCACCGTGACGAAGTCGCGGTTGAGGTGTACCCGGGCGAACACCCCGATGCCGCGCCGCTCGGCCCGGTCCACCACCAGCTGGGACAGCCGGAGCAGGTCCGGCGCCGGCGCCTCGAGCAGCTCGTCGCGGGGCAGCGTGCGCAGCGCGGCCAGCAACTGCCGGCCGGTGTGGCTGTTGGCCCGGGCCCCGGAGCGCTGCAGCACCTCGGCGATCCGGCGGCGCACCACCGGCACCCGGCCGACGGTGCCGTCGGACTCGTCGGTGATCAGGCCGAGGAAGACGTGGATCTTGGCGGCCTCGCCGTCGGAGGCCGGCGCGATCACCGTCACGCAGTCATACCGGGTGGAGCGACGCACGGTGGAGACCATCGGCGACTTGAAGATCACCAGCGGCGCGCCGGACCGGTAGGCCGGCAGCAGCTCCAGCGGCGAGATGCTGGCAGCGCCGCGCAGCACGCCGCGCTCGTTGCTGGTGGGCGCGGCCGACCGGGACGGGCTGGTCAGCTCGTTGGCCGAGTAGGCCGCGTGGCCGAGGATGATGAAGTTGCCGTCGGCCAGCCAGCGCAGCAGCTCGCCGGCCTCGCAGGAGGTGTCGCGGTCGAACTCGCCGGGGTCGGCCTCGATCCGGTCGGCCAGCTCCCGGATCAGCCGGTACAGATAGGGCGCGTCGGCCACCGCGTTGTGCACGTCGGTGATGACCCGCCGCAGGTCCGCGGCCACCTGGTCCTGCTCGGCGTCCGGGATCAATGAGGTCTCGATGTGCAGCCAGGACTCGGCGGCCGCGCCCTCGGGCACCTCGGCGGTGTCCTCCAGGTCCAGCACCCGGGTGACCACGCCGTCGGCGTCCCGGGACACCACGATCTGCGGGTGCAGGAAGTGCTCGATGACGTAGCCGGTGCGCTCCAGCTCGGCGCGGGTGGAGTCCACCAGGTACGGCGCGTCCTCGGTGACCAGGTCGATGCTGGTCGCCTCGCCGTCCAGGTCGGCGATCCGGATCACCGTCTCGCCGGGCTTGCGGACCCGGGCCGCCGCGAAGTGCTGGCGGGCGAGTTCGGTGAGCGCGCGAGCCGGCCGGCCGGGCAGCTGGGTGGACGCCCGCATCAGGTACCGGCGCAGGTAGACGTCCTCGTCCGGCGGCTGGCCCGTCCGGTGCCCGGAACTGGTCACGCCCGCATCCGCGGAAACGTCGGTCATGGCGATGTCACCTCGTTGTGACTGGGGTAGCGGCGGGCTCCGGCGCCAGCGCTGGCGCCCCGTTTCTCGGCAAGCCCTGACCTAATGGAACCACAGCCGCAATTGCGGCCCGCCGCGACCGTCATCGAGCGTCCTCCCGCCGGTGCTGCCCAGCCTCGACCGCCGAGCCTGCCCAGCCTAGGCCCGGGACGCCGCCTCAGGGCGGTATCGGCGGGAGCGTCGCCGGCAGTGGTGCAGGCGGCGTTACCGGCCAGCGGCGTCGTGCGGGGTGGCGCCGTTTGAGACCATGACGGCCATGGCCATGCCGGATTCCGCCCGCCCGCGTCCCACGCCGACCTCGGCGTCCTACTCGATCACCGTCCGGGTGTACGCGGTGCCGGACTCGTCGGTGGTGGGGCGGCTGGCCACCGCGGTGTCCGAGGCCGGCGGGCTGGTGACGGCGGTGGACGTCTCGGAGTCCCGGCACGACCGGATCACCATCGACGTCACCTGCTCGGCGGTCAACGGCGAGCACTCCGAGCAGATCGTGGCGGCGCTGCGCGCGGTGGCCGGCGTCGAGGTGCACCGGGTCTCCGACCGGACCTTCCTGCTGCACCTGGGCGGCAAGATCTCGGTGGAGTCGAAGGTGCCGCTGCGTACCCGCGACGACCTGTCGATGGCCTACACCCCCGGGGTCGGACGGGTGTCGCTGGCGCTGGCCGCCCACCCCGAGGACGTCGCCAAGCTGACCATCAAGGGCAACTCGGTGGCGGTGGTCACCGACGGCTCGGCGGTGCTGGGGCTGGGCAACATCGGCCCGGGAGCGGCGCTGCCGGTGATGGAGGGCAAGGCGGCGCTGTTCAAGCGGTTCGCCGACATCGACGCCTGGCCGATCTGCCTGGACACCCAGGACGTCGACCAGATAGTCGAGGTGGTGCGGTGCATCGCGCCCGGCTTCGGCGGCATCAACCTCGAAGACATCTCCGCCCCGCGCTGCTTCGAGATCGAGGCCCGGCTGCGCGAGCTGCTCGACATCCCGGTGTTCCACGACGACCAGCACGGCACCGCGATCGTGGTGCTGGCCGCGCTGACCAACGCGCTGCGCTGCGTGCGCAAGGGGCTGGGCACCGTCCGGGTGGTGATCGCCGGCGGCGGCGCGGCCGGCACCGCCATCGTGGATCTGCTGCTGGCCGCCGGGGTGCGGCACGTGCTGGTCTGGGACCGCGAGGGGGTGCTGTCGCCGGACGACGAGCGGCTGACCGGCGCCAAGCTGGAGCTGGCCCGCCGGACCAACCCGGCCGGCGTCACCGGCGACCTGCACGACGCGCTGCGCGGCGCGGACGTGTTCATCGGGGTGTCGGCGCCGGGTGTGCTGCCGGCCGAGTGGATCGCCGACATGGCCGAGGAGCCGGTGGTGTTCGCGCTGGCCAACCCGGATCCGGAGACCGACATCGACACCGCCCGCCGGTACGCCACCATCCTGGCCACCGGCCGCTCGGACTACCCCAACCAGATCAACAACGTGCTGGCCTTCCCCGGCGTGTTCCGCGGGCTGCTGGACGCGCACGCCCGCCAGGTGAGCACCGAGATGCTGCTGCGGGCGGCCTCGGCGCTGGCGCACTGCGTCAGCGACGACCAGCTCAACGCCGCCTACATCGTGCCGTCGGTGTTCGACCCGTCGGTGCCCAAGGCGGTGGCGGCGGCGGTCCGCAACGCCGCGTCCCCCGAGCGCCGGACGGCCGGCGACCGCGGCATGGAGTGAGGCTGCCGGCCTAGTACTCCTCGGCGGCCAGCGCCCGAACCTCGTCCGGGACGGACTCGCCCGACCGCTGGCGGATCAGGACGAGCCCCCGTGCCGCGGAGATCCGCACCCGGTGCTCCCGGCGTGCGGCTTCCGCCTCGGCGACCGATCGCGGTGCCTGCTGCGGGGGCCGGCGCGCGTTGTAGTCCTCGGCGGCCAGGGCCAGCACATCGTCCGGGATAGGCCCACCGAAGCGCTGACGGATCGCGACGAGCGCCCGCGCCGCGGAAATCCGAGCCCGGTGCTCCCGCCACTCATGGTCGCTCAGCGGCGCCAGCTCGGCCGCCGGAGACGCGACGGCCCGATCCTCGGGTGACTCGCTGGTGTGCGACATGGTGCAATCGTCCTTCTCCGCTCAACGCTTGTCGAGCAGATAGGCCAGGGCTGAGTCGAGGACCTTCGCGTCGGACCCACTCGTCGTCGGCTCCTGCGCCAGCACCTGCATCGCCTCCGTACCGACGAACCTACTTTCCGAATGGGCGCTCAGGCCGTGGTCCATGGCCCACTGGGCCCGCTTCCACCAGGCGTCCCGCCTGTCGTTGGCGGCCTTCTGACGCAGTGACAGCATCGCCGCAGAGAAGGCCAACCCGGATGCAACAACGCCCACCGCACCGCTGACCTCGAGTGGGGTCACGACCATCTGCCCATCCCAACGGGTGCCGGTTCAGAGCTTCCGTGGACGACGCTACGGGCCAGCCATCAGGTCGGCGCCAAGATCCGCGCCCGTGTGGATACCGGCGTCAGGTGTGGATGACGGCGAGCTGCCGAGCGTCAGCGGCGGGTGCGGCCTTCGCGCAGCATCTGCAGGGACTGCTCGACCCGGGAGTCGCGCGTCTCGTCCCGCTTGGCCTCGTCCACCCAGCGGGCGAACTCCTTGCGGTGCGACGGTGCCAGCGCGTCGAAGGCCGCCTTGGCGGCCGGGTCGTTTCCGAGCGCGGTGGCCAGCGCCGGCGGCACCTCGACCTCGCGCGAGCCGGCGTCCAGGGCGATGGTCACGTCCAGCACGTCGCCGATCTCGACGCCGAGGTCGGCACGCAGCTTCTTCGAGAACCCGAGCAGGTTCTCCCCGCCCATCCGACCGACCCGGGCGGCGACGGTGCGGCCGTTGGCGGTCACCCGGACCGGCGGCGTCTTGCCGGCGCCGAGCGAGGCGACCTGCTCATCGGTCAGCACGATCGCGCCAGCCGGGCCGCGGGGTTCGAGGGTGGCAGTCAGGCGCAGTGAGTCGGGCACGGCGACAATCTAGCGCTGGACTCCTGACGGTTGGGGCATGGGCCGACGGGCCGTCTCAATCCTCGGCGGCCAACGCGCAGACCTCGTCTGTAAAGGGCCCACCGAAGGGCTTGTGGATGATCACGAAGCCCACGCGGCGGAGATCGTGCGCGGAGTGCACGAAACTCGTAATCTGGCGGCTTGTGCGTGATAGCCGCGATCGCACCGTTGTTAGGCTGCTCTACAACGTGGGCAACCGTCCTTCCTCGCTCAGCGCTTGTCGAACCTTCACGTCAACGCCGCTTCGAGAATTCCCCATCGCACTCCATCGAGCACGCGAGGAACCGAATGCCTTAATTGCTGAGGCCACGTCAGGCAATCCTTCGGTAGACCCGGTCCGGACGATGACAAAGCCGAGAAAGACGAGATACGCCAGGAATTCCAGGACGACAGCCACACAGACAATCATTGCGACACTGATCATCGCTGCTCCCGGTCGTAGCTCAGGTATGGAGCTCCAACGCTATGGATAAAAGTGGCGGCGAAGCAACCACACCTGTGTACCCATCCGTGAGTCGGAATATGGGACACGCCGTACTAGTTAAGCTCGATCTGTGGATAACAGCTACACGCGCGGCCCGCTTACTGCCGTGAAATCTGGCAAAGTGGGCTTTCCAAGATTTGTACTCTGTGGATAAAAAGTAACTCGGAGGTAAGCTAGTTACCTGCTGCTTATCCGGATCGAGTTAACTTCTTGCACTAACCCATGCCCTCTGCGCACATCGCTTTTACTTCGATGACCACATATCCACAAGCGAGGCGCGGGGGCAGCGCAGGGAGCCCCAAGCAGGCACTCAAGTCGTCACCGAAGCAGCCCCACCCATCTCAATATCCGCCTCGTAGCGCTGGCGGTGGCGCGGACAGCGCTTAGTTGGCGAGCAGTCGTCCAAGGGTCTACGGGGCGACCAGCGAAAGGTGCGTGTGGCTGAGCTCAGCGCAGGTCGGTGGCGGCGGCCAGGAACCGATCGTTCTCGGCGGCGGTACCCACGGTGATCCGCACCCCGGAGCCGGCGAACACCCGCACGATCACACCGCGCTCCTCGCAGCCCTGGCCGAAGGCCACCGCGTCCACGCAGCCCTGCTCGGCGGGCCCGTCGGCGAGCCACACGAAGTTCGCCTCGGAGTCGGGCACCTGGTAACCGGCCGCGCGCAGCGTGCCGGTCAGCCGGGCCCGCTCGGCGACCACCTCGGCCACCCGCTCGGCCAGTTGCCGCTCGGCCTCCGGCTCCAGGCTGGCCTGCGCGGCGGCCTGCGCGACGTGGGTGACCGCGAACGGGATCTGGGTCTGGCGGACCGCCCGGGCCACGGCGGGGTCGGCGGCCAGGCCGTAGCCGACCCGCAACCCCGCCAGGCCGTAGGCCTTGGAGAAGGTCCGCAGCACTATCAGGTTGGAGTAGCGCTCCAGCAGGGTGGTGCCGTCGATAACCTTCTCGTCGGTGACGAACTCCCGGTAGGCCTCGTCCAGCACCACCAGCACGTCGGCCGGCACCTCGTCCAGGAACTCGGTGAGCTGCACGCCGGGCAGCGCGGTGCCGGTCGGGTTGTTCGGGTTGCACACGAACACCAGCCGGGTGCGGTCGCCGATCGCGGCCGCCATCGCCGGCAGGTCGTAGGTCTGCTCGCGCAGCGGCACCTGCACCGCGCGGGCGCCACCGATGGCGGTGATGATCGGGTAGGCCTCGAACGAGCGCCAGCCGAACAGCACCTCATCCCCCTCGCCGGCGGTGGCCTGCACCAATTGCTGGCACAGCGAGACCGAACCGCAGCCGACCACCAGGTGCTCCACGCCGACCCCGAACTTGGCCGATAGGGCGTCCAGCAGCTCGCTGGAGTTGGTGTCGGGGTAGCGGTTGGCGTCGGCCGCCGCCGCGGTGATCCGGTCCAGCACGTGTGGCAGCGGGCCGTAGGCGGTCTCGTTGCTGGCGAGCTTGATCGAGCCCGGAACGGTACGGCCCGGGATGTAGGCGGGCAACGACTCCAGCACGGGACGCATCCGAACGGTCATAGGGGTGAGGCTATCGCGAGGGAGTGTCGGTATGCCGCCGAGCCGACGGGCAGGCCATACCCTGGCGGCAATGAGTACCTGGTTGGCGGCCGGCGCCATGATCCTCGGCCTGGCCGGTTTCGTGGCCGGCGTGCTGGCCCTGCGGACGCTGAGCCGGCTGCGCCGCTCGGTGGCGCTGCTCTCGCGCGGGGCGTCCGGCAAGGAGACCATCCTCGAGGTCGCCGACAAGCACATGGCCGCCAGCGAGGCGGTCCGCCGCGACATCTCCGAGCTGCAACGCGACCTGGCCGCCGCTCAGCAGGAGCTGGCCTCCGGGATGGCCGCCGAGCGGCAGGACCTGGCCAGCACCGTGCAGCAGCTGACCGGCACGGTGGGCACCGTGCTGCGCCGGGTGGCGCTGGTGCGCTACGACGCATTCGAAGACCTCGGCGGCCGGCTGTCGTTCTCGCTGGCGCTGCTCGACGACGGCGGCAACGGCATCACCCTGACCTCGATCGCCAGCACCTCCGACACCCGCCTCTACGCCAAGGCGCTGACCGGCGGGGTGGGCGAGCACGCGCTCTCGCCAGAGGAGGAGCAGGCCGTCAAGGCGGCGCTGACCCGATAGCTCCCGGCGACCGGGCGGCTGAGAGCTCCGGGCGGCTGAGAGCTCCGGGCGGCTGAGAGTCCCGGTCGGCGGAGAGCCCCGGGTCGGCGGAACTAGACTTCGCGGATGCCGGACGCCGCTGCCGTTCCCCCCGGACCGTACGGATTCCTCGGGCCGGAGGGCAGCTTCGCGCACGCCGCCGCACTGGCGCTGGCCGGCTCCGCGGCGTCCCTGCTGGGCTGTGCCAGCGTCGCCGAGGCCGTCGACGCGGTGCGCGCCGGCACGGTGGCCGGAGCGGTGGTGCCGCTGGAGAACTCCGTCGAAGGTTCGGTGCCGGCCACCCTGGACGAGTTGGCCGAGTTGGCTCCGTCAGCAGGTGGGCCGCCGCTGGTGATCACCGCCGAGTACTACCTGCCGGTGGTGTTCGACCTGTTGGTCCGTCCCGGCACCTCGCCCGAGGCGATCGGCACCGTCGCCACCCACCCGCACGCCGCCGCCCAGGTCCGCCGGTACCTGCTGACCCGGCTGCCGGCAGCCACGCTGATCCCGGCGGACTCCACCGCCGCCGGCGCCCGGGCGGTTGCCGGGGGCCGCTACGACGCGGCGGTGGCCCCGGCTGCCGCCGGCCGGCGGTACGGGCTGGACAGCCTCGCCACCGACATCGCCGACCGGCCGGGCGCGGTCACCCGGTTCGTGCTGCTGTGCCCGGCGACCACGCCGGGGGCACCGACCGGCGCCGACCGGACCACGCTGGTGGTGTACCCGCGCGACGACCACGCCGGTGCCCTGCTGGAGATCCTGTCGGAGTTCGCCAGCCGCGGGGTCAACCTCACCCGGATCGAGTCCCGGCCCACCAAGGACCAGCTGGGCCGGTACAGCTTCTCCGTCGACTGCGAGGGGCACGTCGCCGATGCCCGGGTCGGCGACGCCCTGGCGGCACTGCACCGCAGCTGCGCCGAGGTGCGCTACCTGGGTTCCTACCCGCGCTCGGACGGCCGGGCCGGGCCCGAGCCGGACGGCCGTGGCGGCGACGCCGCGTTCGCCGAAGCGGCCGGCTGGCTGGCCCGGATCCGCAGCACCGGCAGCGGCTGACCCGCCGCGACCGAAGACCTGCTGGCGCGGCGGTAAGGCCTAGAGGTACAGCCCGGTGTGCGCCTCGATCCGGGAGGCGGCCACCGCATGGATGTCGCGCTCGCGCAGCAGCAGGTAGTTCTGGCCGGAGATCTCGACCTCGTGCCGGTCCTCCGGGCTGAACAGCACCCGGTCGTTCAACTCCACCGTCCGGACGTGCGCGCCCACAGCCAGCACCTCGGCCCAGATCAGCCGCTTGGCGACCTGGGCGGTGGCCGGGATCAGGATGCCCCCGGACGAGCGCCGCTCGCCGTCCTCCGACGGCATCCGCACCAGCACCCGGTCGTGCAGCATCTTGATGGGCAGCCGGTCGGGAGAGGTCACCCCGCCAGCCTAGATCGCCCCGGGCGCCGGCCGTCCGCCAACGCCCACCCGGGTCACTTGCTCAGTACCGCCCACAGGCCGACCGCCACCATGGCCGCCACGAGCAGCAGGCAGCCGCTGGCCAGCAGCCGGGCCGCGACCGGCTGGGACGACTGGTCGGCCGCATTGGTCAGCGACCGCACCGCGACCGAGAACAGCAGCGTGATGCCGAGGCCGGCGATCAGGGCGATCACTGCCACGTTGCGCAGCACGGTCAGATCCAGGTAGCTACCCATGTGCTCAGCCCGCCGCCTGCTCGAGCACCGGCTCCGGGCGCTCGATGGTCCCGATGGTCCGGACGTCGAAGTCGTTGACGTTGTCTGCGCTGACCGGGTGACGCCGCGACCACACCCAGAAACCGATCATCACGGCGAGCGCCACCAGCGCGACGGTCAGGATCTGGCCGAAGCCGCCACCGTCCACGATCAGCCCGATGCCGGCGGCGACCAGCGCCGCTGCGGGCAGGGTCAGCACCCAGGCGATCAGCATGGAGCCGGCCACCCGCCACCGGACGTTGCTGCCGCGCCGGCCGAGGCCGGTGCCGAGCACCGCGCCCGAGGTGATGTGCGTGGTCGACAGCGGCAGGCCGCCCTGGGTGGCGGTGAGCAGCACCGCCACGCTGGCGGTCTGGGCGGTGAAGCCCTGCGGCGCCTCGATGTGGGTCAGCCGGTGCCCCATGGTGCGGATCACCCGCCAGCCGCCGAAGTAGGTGCCGGCCGCGATCGCGACCCCGCAGCTGACGATGACCCAGGTGGGCGGGTCGGCGTGCGGGGCGACCCGGTGGTCGGCGATCAGGGCCAGGGTGATGACGCCCATGGTCTTCTGCGCGTCGTTGGTGCCGTGGGCCAGTGAGACCAGTGAGGCCGAGGCCAGTTGCCCGAGCCGGAAGTACCGGTGGCTGCGGGGCCGCTCGTCGGGCCGGGCGATCCAGTAGCTCAGCCGGGTGGCCAGCATCGCCACCAGGCCGGCCAGGATCGGGGCCAGCACCGCGGGGATGACCACCTTGGCGACGATCGAGTGGCCGTGCACCGCCGAGGTGCCCGACGCCACCAGGGTTGCCCCGATGACCCCGCCGATCAGCGCGTGCGAGGACGAGGACGGCAGGCCGACGCTCCAGGTGACCATGTTCCAGATGATCGCGCCGAGCAGGCCGGCGAACACGATCGGCAGGGTGATCGCGGAGGAGGCGACGATGCCGCTGGCGATGGTCGCGGCGACCTTGATGGACAGGAACGCGCCTGCCAGATTCAGCACGGCGGACAGCGCCACGGCTGCTTTCGGCTTCAGCGCTCCGGTCGCGATCGACGTCGCCATGGCGTTGGCGGTGTCGTGGAAACCGTTGGTGAAATCGAAGACAAGTGCAGCAGTAATGACGATGAACAACAGGGCGGCATCGTGCACGGACGAGACGATCCACGACCACCCCCTGTTTGGCAAACGCTCACCGGGATTTAACATGCGTGTGTCCGATTTGTGGTTCGCGCACCACGGAACAAGTGCTTCCCGGCTACGCCAAGTAGGCTTTTCGGAGTGACCCGGCAGCCTGCAACCCGCGCCGGGTGCTGCGCTGTGGACGCGTGTCGACCCGGGCCGGGCCGCCCGTGATCAGAATGCTGGCCAGTGACCTGGACGGCACCCTGCTGCGCACCGACAACACCGTCAGCCAGGCCACCCGGGAGGCGCTCGCGGCCGCCGAGCAAGCCGGCCTGCTGGTCGCCTTCGTCACCGGCCGGCCACCGCGCTGGCTGCACGAGGTGGCCGACGAGACCGGCCATCGCGGCGTGGTGGTGAGCGCCAACGGCGCGCTCACCTACGACCTGCACACCGAGTCCGTCGTCGCCGAGCATCCGCTGACGCCGGACGAGCTCGCCGAGGTGACCGGCACGCTACGGGCCCGGATCCCGCAGATCCGGTTCGCGCTGGAGTACGGGTTGGAGTTCGGCTACGAGCCGGACTACGCCCACGACTGGAACATCTCCCCCGGCACCGACCCGGCCGGCCGCACGCTGCCCGCCCCGGTGGCCACCGAACTCGCCGGCCTGCTGCACCGGCCGGCGGTGAAGCTCCTGGCCCGCGGTGACGGCATGGCAGCGGACGAGTTCATGGACCTGGTCGAGAAGCTGGTCGGTGGCCAGGTGACGGTGACCCGGTCCGGGCGCTCGCCGCTGGTGGAGATCTCGGCCACCGGCATCACCAAGGCGTTCGGGCTGGCGGCGCTGGCCGAGTCGCACGGCATCGAGCGCGAGCAGGTGGCCGCGGTGGGCGACATGCCCAATGACGTCCCGATGCTGGAGTGGGCCGGCCGGTCGTTCGCGGTGGCCAATGCCCACCCCTCGGCGCGTGCCGCGGCCGGCACGGTGCTGACCGAGAGCAACGACGAGGACGCGGTCGCCCTGCTGATCCGGCGGCTACTCGACCGGCGGAGCTGAAGTACCGGCAACTAGAGGTACTGGCCGGTCCCGTGCTCGCCCTCGGCGCCGGGCTGCCGCGACATCCCCGGCATGCCGGGCATGGCGACCACCTGGCCGGGCAGCGCCCGGCCACGCATCTGCTCCAGCTGCGCACGGGCGGCCATCTGCTGGGCGAACAGCGCGGTCTGGATGCCGTGGAACAGCCCCTCCAGCCAGCCGACCAGCTGGGCCTGGGCGATCCGCAGCTCGGCCTCGCTGGGCACCTGGTCGTCCTCGAAGGGCAGCGTAAGCCGGTCCAGCTCCTCGCGAAGTTCCGGGGCCAGCCCCTCCTCCAGTTCCTTGATCGAGGACTGGTGGATCTCGCGCAACCGCACCCGGCCGGCCTCGTCGAGCGGGGCGGCCCGCACCTCTTCGAGCAGCTGCTTGATCATGGTGCCGATCCGCATCACCTTGGCCGGCTGCTCGACCTGCGACATCAGGTCCGGCTGGCCGTCGGAGTCCTCGCCAGCGGGCGGGGACTGCAGCAGCACCACCTGCTCGGCCTCCGGACCGCCCTGCTCGGGCTGCTCCGGTCCGGGCTGCTCCTGCGCGGCGTAGGGGGCCGAAGCGTCGTCAGTCATGAGCCGTCCTGTCGGTCAAGGGTGCCGGACGCGGTCTGCCGGTTTCCGGTTCCGATCCTAGAGCGGATGGCCGATCAGCCGGTGGTCAGTACCAGCTTGCCGATGTGCTCGCTGGCCGCCACGATCCGGTGTGCCTCGCCGGCCTCGGCCAGCGGCAGCACCCGGTGCACCACCGGCCGCACCCGGCCGGCTTCGACCAGCGGCCAGACGTGCGCCTCGGTGCCGGCCACCACGGTCGCCTTCTGCTCGGCCGGCCGGGCGCGCAGGGTGGCGCCGTACACGGTGGCCCGCTTGGCCATCAGGGTGGCCAGGTCCAGGGTGCCGCTGCTGCCACCGAGCAGGCCGATCACCGAGATCCTGCCCGCCGCGGCCAGCACGGCCAGGTTGCCCGGCAGGTACTTGGCGCCGATGGTGTCCAGCACCACGTCCACCCCGGTGCCGCCGGTGTGCTCGCGCAGAACCTCGACGAAGTCGTCCTGGCGGTAGTCGATCGCGAGCTCGGCGCCCAGCTCCCGGCAGGCGGCCAGCTTCTCCGCACTGCCGGCGGTGGTGAAGACCCGGCAGCCCTGGGCGACGGCCAGCTGGATGGCCATCGTCCCGATGCCGGAGCTGCCGCCGTGCACCAGAAAGCTCTCGCCGGGCGCCAACCCGGCCGCCGGAGCGGAGTCCAGCACCATCGACCAGACCGTGCAGGCCACCTCGGGCAGCGCCGCGGCGGTGACCAGGTCGAGCCCGGCCGGCACCCGCATCAGCTGGGTGGCCGGCACGCAGACCTGCTCGGCATAGCCGCCGCCGGACAGCAGCGCGCACACCTCGTCGCCGACCTGCCAGCCGGTCACCGCGCTGCCCAGCGCGGCGATCCGGCCGCTGCACTCCAGTCCCAGGATCGGCGAGGCACCGGCCGGTGGCGGGTACTTGCCGGCCCGCTGCAGCAGGTCGGCCCGGTTCACCGCGGTCGCGGCCACCTCCAGCAGCACCTCACCGGACGCCGGCACCGGGTCGGGCGCATCGCCCAGCGTCAGCACCTCGGGACCGCCGGGCTCGGTGATCAGCACCGCTTTCATGCCCCAAACCTACCCAGCCGGCTCCCCGGGCCGGCCGGCTGGGCGAGAATGACGCCATGACGACGGTGTCGGTGGGTGTGGGTCCGGTAACGGAGGCGGACGTGGTGGCGGTGGCCCGCCACGGGGCCGCGGTCCGGCTGTCGGAGGAGTCGCTGGCGGCGATCGCGGACTCCCGCGCGGTGGTGGAGTCCCTCGCCGGCGACGTCGAGCCGCACTACGGCATCTCCACCGGGTTCGGTGCACTGGCCACCAAGCACATCCCGCCGGAGCGGCGCAGCCAGCTGCAGCGCTCGCTGGTGCGCTCGCACGCCGCCGGCTCCGGTCCCGAGGTCGAGGCCGAGGTGACCCGGGCGATGATGCTGCTGCGGCTGTCGACGCTGGCCACCGGCCGCACCGGTGTGCAGGTGCGCACCGCCCAGACGCTCGCCGCCCTGCTCAACGCCGGCATTACCCCGGTGGTGCGCGAGTACGGATCGCTCGGCTGTTCGGGTGACCTGGCGCCGCTGGCGCATGTGGCGCTGGCGCTGATGGGCGAGGGCGAGGTGCGCGACTCCGCGGGCGTCCTTCTGCCGGCCGGCCAGGCGCTGGCCGCGGCCGGCATTGAGCCGGTCACGCTGGCTGAGAAGGAGGGCCTGGCGCTGATCAACGGCACCGACGGGATGCTCGGGCACCTGCTGCTGGCCTGCACCGACCTCGACCTGTTGCTGCGCACCGCCGACCTGACCGCGGCGATGTCGGTGGAGGCGATGTTGGGCACCGACCGGGTGTTCGCCCCCGACCTGCACGCGCTGCGCCCGCAGCCGGGCCAGGCGGTGGCCGCGGCGAACATGCGGGCGCTGCTGGCCGGCTCGCCGATCGTGGCCTCGCACGCCGGGCCGGACTGCACCTACGTCCAGGACGCCTACTCGATGCGGTGCGCGCCGCAGGTGGCCGGCGCCGGCCGGGACACCCTGGCGCACGCCCGGCTGGTGGCCGGCTACGAGCTGGCCTCGGCGGTGGACAACCCGGTGGTGACCCTGGACGGCCGGGTGGAGTCCAACGGCAACTTCCACGGCGCCCCGGTGGGCTACGTGCTCGACTTCCTGGCGATCCCGGCCGCGGACCTGGCCAGCATGTCCGAGCGGCGCACCGACCGGATGCTGGACACCGCGCGCTCCCGTGGGCTGACCGCGTTCCTCACCGACGACGCCGGGGTGGACTCCGGGCACATGATCGCCCAGTACACCCAGGCCGCGATCGTGTCGGAACTCAAGCGGCTGGCGGTGCCGGCCTCGGTGGACTCGATCCCGTCCTCGGCGATGCAGGAGGACCACGTCTCGATGGGCTGGTCGGCGGCCCGCAAGCTGCGCCGGTCGGTCGACGGGCTGCGCCGGGTGCTGGCCATCGAGCTGCTCTCGGCCGCCCGGGCGCTGGACCTGCGCAGCCCGCTGCGGCCGGGGCCGGCGACCGGGGCGGTGGTGGCGGCGCTGCGCGAGCAGGTCGAAGGCCCGGGGCCGGACCGGTTCCTGGCGCCGGAGATCGAGGCCGCGTACCAACTGGTCGCCTCCGGTGCGGCGGTGGCCGCCGCCGAGTCCGGGCTCGCCGAGCCGCTGCGCTGAGTCGGGACGCCCACCCTTCGCCGCCGGTTTCGTATCCCAGATGCACGCCCTGGCGTGCAAATCGAATACGAAACCGGGCGGACCGACGCACCCACCCGTCTGCACCTCAAGATCGCGGCGAGCTAGACAGCAGCGGTGAAGGCCTGCTCGCGCAGCGCGTCCAGGCCGGCGCCGAGCTCGGCGACCCGGGCCCAGTCCACCTGCGCCCCGCACCGGACCAGCCAGTTCGCCAGCATCCGGTGACCACCCTGGGTCAGCACCGACTCGGGGTGGAATTGCACCCCCTCGATCGGCAGGTCGCGGTGCCGGATCGCCATCACGACCCCGGACGCGGTGCGCGCGGTGACGGCCAGCTCGGCCGGCAGGGTGTCCTCCCGGACGGTCAGCGAGTGGTAGCGAGTGGCGGTGAACGGCGACGGCAGCCCGGCCAGCACCCCGTCGCCGGCATGCAGCACGTCGCTGGTCTTGCCGTGCAACAACTCCGGCGCGCGCTCCACCACCGCGCCGAACGCGGCACCGATCGCCTGGTGGCCGAGGCACACCCCGAGCACCGGCTGCCCCGACCCGGCGGCCTCGCGCACCGCGGCCATGCTGATTCCGGCCTGCTCGGGTACCCCTGGTCCCGGCGAGATCAGCACGCCGTCGAAACCGGCCAGCTCGGCCGTCGTCAGCTCGTCGTTGCGGCGGACCGTCACCTCGGCGTCCAGCTGCGCCAGGTACTGGACCAGGTTGTAGACGAAGCTGTCGTAGTTGTCGATGACCAGGATGCGCGTCATGGGCACCAGTGTGCGCTACCGGCTGACGGTGGCCGGGCCGGTGAGCGGGTTGTCCGGCAGCCGCGGCTCCAGCCACGGGAACACCACGAACAGCAGCAACGCCGACACCAGCGCCGCCAGCAGCAGCGCCTGCAGGACGCGCAGGGCGAGGCCGCCGGGCAGTCGCCGCCAGATCCAGCCGTACATGCCCTAGACCGTCCCGCCGGGCAGTTCGCGCGGGAGCGCGGTGCCGGTGTGCGGCACCGCGCGGACCAGCTGGGCGTGCACCACCAGCCGCTGCCTGGCGGAGTACTTGGGATGGCAGCTGGTCAGGGTGAGCAGCGCCCGGGTGGCGGTGGCCCGCGGGTGGTCGGGCACCGGCGCGATCACCTGCACAGCGGTCGGCGTCACGATCTCGCGGCCTGGCACGCCCTGGCTGTCCGGTGCCGCCAGCGCGGCGGCGACGGCCGCGTCCCGGGCGGTGCGGTCGGCGATCCGGTTGGCCGCGAGGTAGGCCTGCCGGTTGCCCAGCACGGCGTAGACGTACCAGTGGGTCGCGGTCTGCACCACGATGGTGTCGCCCGGCCGCAGCCGGTCGAGGTTGAGGAACGGCTCGCCCTTGCCGACCCGGTGGCCGGCGACGGCGAAGTTGCCCACCTGCCCCGGCAGTTGGCTGGTCACGTAGTGGCCCGGGCCCGCAGCCAGGTCACCGTCGGAGGTGCCCTGCACGACGGTGCGGGCGTAGTCCTTGCCGAACGCCGGGATGTAGAGGTTGGCGAAGCCCTGCCCGGTGGGAAGCACCACCTGCCGGCCGATCGGCAGGTTCAGCCGGTCGGTGCCCTTGAGCGGGTCCTGGCCGCGCTGCCAGAGCTCGGTCAGCTGCCGGCGCGCCTGGTCCTGCTTGCGCCCGGCGGAGACGTTGGAGGCCCACACCTCGTAGACGATGAACAGCAGCAGCACCGCACCGCAGGTCACCAGCAGCTCGCCGAGCCCGCGGGCCGCCGCCCGCCGCCGGTCACCCCGCCGGCGTCGGACCGGCGGCCGCTCGCCGAGGGTCGGGTAGCTGCGCTCGTCCGGCTGCTCCCGGACAGTGGGGTGGTTCCAGGCCGGCAGGGGTTGCTGGTCGGACGGACCGCCCGACGCGGTTGGCCGCTCCGTCGAGTGCGGTCCGGGTACGGCCGCCTCCCAGCCCTCGGGAACCGCCGGTGCCGGCCCCGGACCGAGCTCGCGGCCCGGTCGGGCAACCCGATGCCGGCCGACCGGCTCGGTGCCCCGGGTCATCCGCCCACGGCGGCGTAGCTCAGGCCGATCGGGGCGTCGTAGGCCGGCACCACGATCCGGCTGCGCCCCTCGACCCGGTATCCCAGGCCGTACGCGGCAGCGTCCTTGCGGTACTGCTGCAGGCCGATCGAGGTGTTCAGCGCGGTGCGCATGCCGCTGGCCGGCCCGATCGCTGCGATGGTGAAGGGCGGCGAGTAGACCCGGCCGTTGAGCAGCAGGGTGTTGCCGACGCAGCGGACCGCGCTGGTGGCCGACAGCCGCTGGTTCATCACCATGACGGCTTCGGCGCCGCCGGCCCACAGCGCGTTCACCGCTGCCTGCATATCGGACTGGTGCACCACCAGGGCGTTGGCCTGTACCGGGTCGTCGACCGGCTGGTCGGGGTGGGCGTCGTCCAGGGTGACCGACAGGCCCGGACCACTCATCGCGATCAGCCCGGCCGGAACCTGCAGCGGTTTGGCCTGGGCCTTGATCGCGGCGATCCCCGCGTCGGAGTTCGCCACCCGGTCGGTCGCGGCGGCCACCTGGCTCTGCAACTGCCGCACCAGGGCGTCGTCCTCGGCGACCTTTCCCTCGGCCTTGCGGATCAGGTCGGCGAGATTGGTGCGGCCGGCCGACCGCAGGTCGGTACCCCGGGCGGTGCGGGCGGTGGTGGCCGCCAGCAGCCCGGCCAGCAAGGCGACCACCGGCACCAGGGCCCGCCACAGTCCGGGGTTGGGGAGCCGCCGCAGCTGCCGGCGCGCGAACCCGCCGGGACGTCGCGTGGCAGTGCCCACCATGCTCCCTAGTGTCCCATTCTTCCGCTCTCCGGATACTAAGCGTGATACCTGTGCGTGCCTGCCCAACGCGCGGCGACTAGGCTAACGCGACGGTGGCCGGTTTTCGCGCCGGCAGCCCGAGTTCTCGCCTGACCACTGGACCGTGCCAGGAAGGCCTGAAGGTCCTCAGCGTCCATGAGGAGACGTCCGTGCCGAAGTCCAAGGTTCGCAAGAAGACGAGCTACCAGCCTTCGCCGGCGGCAGGTCCGCGCACCGGTGCCGTGGGCAGCGCCAAGGCGGCCAAGCCCAGCCCGCCGTGGTACCCCGTGGTGATGGCGGCCTTCCTGCTGATCGGGCTCGCCTACATCGTCGTCTACTACATGGCAGCCGAGAGCATCCCGTTCATGAACGACCTCGGCAGCTGGAACTTCGCGGTCGGCTTCGGCTTCCTGATCGTCGGGCTCGGCCTGGCCGTCCGCTGGCGCTGACGGCCGGCTCACGGAGCGGACCGGACGGCGGTTGCGCTCTCAACCGTTGTCCACAGCTTCCTCCACCGCTGTGATTACACCGCTGTAGTTTTCCCCAGCATGATCCACTGCTGTGGACGGCCACCCGCATGCCCGACTGCGGCGGAGCCGCCGGAACCGGTTGGGACGCTCGCCGCACTGCCGAGCTGCCGGACCAGGTCGTCGTGGATCTGCTGGGTGCGCCAGACCGCCAGGCCCACCAGCACCAGCAGCAGGCCGGCGAGGCTTGCCAGCTGGACGGTCCGCAGCCGGTCGGTCAGCGGCTGGCGCTGCCCCAGCGTCCAGCCGAGCAGGCCCAGGGTGGCCAGCCCGCCGGCCACGAAGCCGCCGACGTGGCCGAGCTTGGAGATGCCGGGCACCGAGAAGGTGAACACGAAGTTGATGCCGACGGTGATCACCAGTGCCCGGGTGTTGAAGCCGACCACCCGGGACAGCACCAGGGCGGCCGCGAACAATCCGAAGATCGCCCCCGAGGCGCCCACCACCGGCTGCCGGACGTCGCCGAGCAGCAGGATCGCCACCGAGCCGCCCAGCGCCGAGAGCAGGTAGACCGCCAGGTAGCGCCACCAGCCCATCACCCGCTCCAGCGCCGGGCCCAGGGTGTAGAGGGCGAACATGTTCAGGAAGATGTGCAGCGGCCCCAGGTGCAGGAAGGCGGCGGTGACCAGGCGCAGGTAGTCGTGCTGGTACCCCACCACATTGGGCACCAGTTCCCAGTCCCGGAACAGCGCGGTGTTGGTGTTGTCGATCAGCGAACTGCCCGGACCCAGCGCCGTGATCAGGTAGACCAGCACGTTGAGCGCGATCAGCGCCCAGGTGACCAGCGCCGGCTGGGTCCGGGCCGGCGCCCCCACCACCGTGCGGCCCTGCCGAACCGAGGCGGCCCCGGCTCGCACGTCGTCCGGGCACTGGAAGCCCACCGACGCCGGACGCTGGCACTCCGGGCAGATCGGCCGGTCGCAGCGCACGCAGCGCACACCGGTGAGCCGGTCCGGGTGCCGGTAGCACCCGGCGAAGCCGTAGTAGGGGTCCCCGCCGGAGTACGGATTACCCCCGCCGGGCGGCGGCGTCGGCTGCATGGCGCTGGCTCAGCTTTCTCCGCGTCCGGTCAGCCGTTACACGTCGTTGACGTCGACCGAGGTGATGGTGACGTCGTTGACCGGCCGGTCCGCGGCACCGGTGCGGGTGTCGCTGATCGAGTCGACCACCGCCCGGCTGTCGGCGTCGGCGACCTCGCCGAAGATGGTGTGCCGGAAGTTCAGGTGCGGCGTCGGGACGCTGGTGATGAAGAACTGGCTGCCGTTGGTGTTCGGCCCGGCGTTGGCCATCGCCAGCAGGTACGGCCGGTCGAAGCTCAGCTCGGGGTGGAACTCGTCGGCGAAGTTGTAACCCGGGCCACCGGTGCCCCGGCCCAGCGGGTCACCGCCCTGGATCATGAAGTTCTTGATCACGCGGTGGAAGATGGTGCCGTTGTAGAGCGGCTTGGTGGACTTCTGCCGGGTGCCGGGGTCCGTCCACTCCTTGTCGCCGGTGGCCAGCCCGACGAAGTTGGCCACCGTCTTCGGGGCGTGGTTGCCGAACAGGTTGACGGTGATGTCGCCGGCCGAGGTGTGCAGGACGGCCTGCTGGGTTGCGGTGCTCACGAGGTGATCTCCTGTCGTTGTGCGATCAGCGCGCGATCTTCGGCGCGATCGCTCGGGCGAGAGAAAAGGCGTTCAGTGCAGGGTATGGCTGCCGGGTCCGCACGGTGACCACCGAGGTGCCCTTGGCGAACACGCACTGCCAGGTCCGGGTGCCCTGCAGGTCGGTCTGGTAGGCCACCGCCCCGTCGCCGATACCCCGATCCGACTGCACCTCGGGGTGGTTGTCGGCGGACCGGACCATCGCGTTGTAGGCATCGGTTGCGCTGGTGAACCGGACGATGGTGATCTCGCCCACGATCGCCGACGGGTCGAAGGCGAAGTAGAACCGGCACCCCACCGGCCGGCTGCCGAGCAGGGTGACCCGGCCGACCCGGCTGCCCTCGAGGTCGGCGAAGTCGTCGGCGCTGATGTAGGGGCAACTGCCGACCTTCTCCGGCAGGCCGCTCGGCGTGTTGAGGACGGGCGGCGGGGTGCTGCGCGGCGTACCGGTCTGCTCGCCGGCAGCGCCGCCCAGGCCGGTGGGCTGCCCGGTGGGTTGCGCGGTGGCTGGATCAGTGGCCGGGGTGGGGCTGCCGTCGCCGCCGGACCGGCAGCCGGCCACGGTGATCAACGCCGCCAGCACGGCCGTGACGGCCGGCCAGCCCCGGCCGGTCCCGCTCATCGGGGACGGCGGCTGGCCACCTCGGCGGCGGCCAGCGCGAGGGTGTCGTCCAGCGGTTCGAGGGCGGCGGCGTCGCCGCGGCGCAGGTACGCCCGGCGCAGCAACTCGTCGGCGAACTGCGGGCTCTTGGCCAGCACCGGGCCGTGCAGGTAGGTGCCGAAGACGTTGCCGCGCACCGCACCCTCGGTGCGGTCGGACCCGTTGTTGCCGCGGCCGGGCTCCGTGCTGCCCAGCGGCTGGACACCGGCGCCGAGCTCGGTCAGGCCGCTGTGGTTCTCGAAGCCGACCAGCCGTCCCCACGGGGTGTCGATGCTGTTGTTGCCGATCAGCCGCCGGTCCGAGCCGGTGGTGGTGACGTCCAGCACGCCGGCGCCCTCGATCACCTGGCCGTCCTTGGTGCGGAACGCGTGGCCGAGCAACTGGTAGCTGCCGCAGATGGTCAGCATCACCACGCCGTCGTCGGCCATCGCCCGCAGCTCGGCGGCGCGGCCGACGAAGTCCCGGCCGATCTCGCCCTGGGCGGCGTCCTGGCCGCCGCCCCCGAGCACGATGTCGGCACCGGCCGGCAGCGGGTCGCCCACCTGCACCCGGACCACCTCGGCGTCCAGGCCACGCCAGGCCAGCCGCTTGGACAGCACCAGCACGTTGCCGGTGTCGCCGTAGATGTTCATCTCGCGCGGGTACAGGTGCACCAGGGTCAGCGACGTCATCAGGTCAGCTCGTCCCTCGCTCGGTGCTCGCTCATGTCAGCTCGGTTCCGGTCAGCCGGGCCAGCACCTGGTGCAACTCCCACATCGCGGTGTAGGTGGCGAACACCACCACCGTCTCACCGGGCGCGACGGCCGCGGCGGCCTGCTGCACCGCACCGGCCAGGTCCGGGTCGATCCGGTCGGCGGACAGGCCGTCGTAGTGCAGCCGCACCGCCATGTCGGCCGCCCGGGTGCCGCTGGTGACCAGCCGTCCGGAGCTGCCCTGCAGGGTCGGCGCGAACTCCACGTCCCACAGCCAGGACAGGTCGCGGCCGTCGGCGTAGTCGTCGTTGATGGCGATCACGGTGGCGGCCGGCTGCAGCCCGGGCACAGTACGCAGCGACTGCCGAAAGCCGGCCGGGTTCTTCACCAGTTGCAGCACCACCCGGCGACCCGCCAGCTCGAAGGACTGGCCACGGCCGAAGGCGGGCTGCACGGCCCGCAGCCCGGCGGCGATGGTGGCTGGGTCCAGGCCGTAGGTCAGCGCCAGCGCGGCGGCCCCGGCGGCGTTCTGCGCGTTGTGCGCACCCTCGGCGTGCAGGGTCAGGCTTTCGGTGGTGTCGCCGATCCGCAGGGTCAGCTCGGTGGTCTCGCCCAGCTCGAGGGCCAGCAGCTCGACGGACGCCTTCAGCTCCGAGATCGCCACCTCGCCGCCGTACATCTCCTCGTCCGTCGGGAACTCACGCCGCAGCGCCGGCGCCACCCCGAAGTAGCTGACCTCGGCGGCGGGGTTGGCGGCGCCGGCGGCCACCGCGACCAGCCGCGGGTCGTCCCGGTTGACCACCACGTACTTCGTGGTCCGGGCCGCCACCTTGCCCAGCAGCTGGGCGGTGGTGTCGATCTCGCCGAACCGGTCGAGCTGGTCGCGCAGCACGTTGAGCAGCAGCAGCCGGTCGGGTCGATAGACCTCGCAGAACCGCACCGCGTGCGCCTCGTCAAGCTCGAGGACCGCGACGTCGGCGGGGGTGCGGCCCCGCCAGGACGACTGCTGGACGACGGCGGTGATCACCCCGCGGACGAAGTTGCCGCCGGTGTCGTTGGTCAGTACCCGGTGACGCTGGGCAAGCACGGTGGCCACCATCTTGGTGGTGGTGGTCTTGCCGTTGGTGCCGCTGACCACCACCACGCCGAGCGGCAGCCGGGCCAGCCGGCGGGTCAGGAAGCGGGGGAAGACCTTCTCCACCACGAGACCGGGAAGCGCGGTACCTCGCCGGCCGGCAGCCCGCAGGGCCAGCAGGATCAGCTTTCCGAGCCAGATCGCGAGGAGGTCCATGGTGCTGCCAGGCTATCCGGTCGGCCTGACACAACCGGTGCCACCGGGCCGCGACCGCGTCGGCGTTCCCACGCGTCCTGTTCCCGCTTGGGTCCTCTCGTCCGATTCCGACGCGCCCATCCGGTTTGCTGGAATCTCACGCGGAGAAAACAAAGTACTGTCACACTCTGTAGCCAGTTCACTCCGGCCCTGAACATACCCAGGGAGCATTGCGATGAGAAACGTGCGTCCCAGCCGGTTGCTTGCCAGCCGCTCGGGAGACCAGCCATGGCGGTGACCCGGCACGTCGTGCAGGTCGTCGGAGGCACTATCCGCAACGACCTGTGGTGCGACGAGTGCCATACCACCGGCCGGTTCGAGATCGACATGCATGCGATGAGCAACCGTGGCCTGCAGGCGATCGGCACCGTCCGGCAGTGCGTCCGTTGCGACTACGAGAACCCGCAGTTACCGGACGCAGGCCTCAGCGGTCGGTAACTCCGACACCCCAGCGGGTACCACAAAACCCCGCAGCCACCTCTAATGCGCGAATAATGCGGTACCGGATTGCTTGACGCGATCGGCACGGCAACTCGGGGGTGGGATCGTGGCCGAAGACAAGCAGGTAGCGGAGTCCGGCGGTCGGTACGACGCGTTCGTGTCCTACGGCCACGCCGATGCCGAATGGGCCGGTGTGCTGGCGGACAACCTGGTCCGGTCCGGTCTGGACGTCTGGCAGGACCGGTACGAGCTGACCGGCGGGGACCTGCTCGCGGCCCGACTCCAGGACGGCCTGGCCCGCTCCCGCGCTGTGGTTCTGGTGGTGTCGGCGAACAGCCTGGGCCGCGGCTGGGTCGAGGAGGAGTTCGCCGCAGCGGTCGCCCGCGTGGTGGCCGGCACCCAGCGCCTGGTTCCGGTGCTGCTGGGCGACGTGGCGCTGCCGCCGTTCGTGGCGTCGCGGTTGTGGGTGGACTTCCGCGCGGTCGCCTCGCCGGAGGAGTACCTGGCCAAGGTGGCCGAACTGGTCCGGGTACTGCACGAGTTGCCCTCCTCCGACCGGCCGATGCCTGGGGAGGCGTTGGCGATTCCGGCGGCACTTGTGGCTCGTGCCGAGGGGCCGTTGGCGGCCAAGCTGACCATCGCCGCCGACATGGTCACCTTCAGCACCGCGGAGCAGTCGGTCGAAGCGGCTCCGGCCGGCGCCGATTACGCACTGAGGGACGCGTTGTACCGGCTGGACGGTGCTCGTGCCCGACCCGCGGGCTCGGCAGTCGATCCCGCCCGGCCGCCTGGCGGCCCGGGTGGGACCGGCGGCTTGCCGGTGCTGCGCGATGACGACTCGCCCGGTGCGGCGGGCGGCCGGGGGGCGGGCGTCAGCATCGCGCTGAGCCGGGTGGGCCGGATGCTGGGTGAACGGTTCCTTCCAGAGCAGGTGGCCACTGCGTTGGCCGACGCCGTCCGGCGGGCCCAGGCCCGGAACTCGGCCCTGCGGCTGGGAATCGAGACCTCCGACGAGCAGTTGGCCGACCTCCCCTGGGAGACGTTGACCGTTCCGACACAGACCGATCCGTTGGTGCTCAGCGACCGGGTCGAGGTCTACCGGACCGTTTCCCGGCTACCCGGGGTCGAGCCGCCCGCGGTAAGGATCCCCGGCCCGTTGCGGGTGCTGGCCGTGATCGGCAGCCCGGACGACTCGACCGGTCCACTGCTGGACTACGAGACGGAGCTGCGCCGGATCCTCGACGCGGTGGACCCGGCCCGCCGTGGCAACGCCCATGTCGAGGTCCTGCAGTGGGGTTCGCTGGCGTCGATCAACGCGGCGTTGCAGCGGCACCGGTTCCACGTGCTGCACGTCTCCTGCCACGCCGGCCCCGGCGTACTGCAACTGGAGAAGCGGGACGGCCGGGTCGATGAGGTCACCGTCGAACGGTTCGTCACCGATGCCTTGTCGGCTGACCGGGGCGTGCCGCTGATCGTGCTGGCCGGCTGCAGCACCGCACTCACCCCCAGGGCCGTTGAAGTGTCGGATGGTCGTGCCCCTGGCGGCGAGCCGCCGCCACAGGAAGCCCCGGCCGCCGTCGAAAACAGCGAACCCGACAGCGCAACCCGACAGGGCCGAGCGCTTGCGGGATTCGCGCGCGGCCTGGTGGAGCACGGCGTGCCGGCGGTGCTGGCGATGACCGCCCCGGTCACCGACGGCTACGCCACCGCGCTGGCGGCACAGACCTACGGCGAACTCGCGGTAGCGCAGCGGCCGGACCCGCTCACCGCGCTGTCGCGGGCCCGGCGAGCGCTGGAGTTCCGCCGTCGCGGAGCCACCGGACCGGGTGGCCGCAACGATGCGGCCGAGCGAGTAGCACCCTGGGCGGAGTGGGCCACCCCGACGCTGGTCACCGCCGGGCCGCCGGCGGCGCTGTTCGACCGCGGCGAACCGATGACCACCTTCGACACGGCGCCCGAACCGGTGTTCGACACCGCCATGGTGGTGCGCCGGGTCGGGGACTTCGTCGGCCGCCGTGCCGAGCAGCGGCGCCTGCTGGGCGCCTTGCGCGGCGGCACCCAGCACGCCGGGGTGCTCATCCACGGGATCGGCGGGGTAGGCAAGTCCACCTTGACCGCCCAGCTCATCCACCACCTCGGAGCTGACACCGGCTTGCTCGTCCCGGTTTCCGGTACCACCCCGCTCAGCCCCGACTCGATCCTGGAGACGCTTCGCGCCCGGCTCCACGTCTTTTGCATCGGAGAGGGGCTCACGGAACAGCACCCCTTGAGGAAGGTGTCCGTTTCGCTGATGGATGCCGCCCCACCGTGGCAGGACCGCCTCGAACTCATCCGGCAGGTTGTGTTGTCCCGGGTGCCCATCACGCTGCTGCTCGACAACGCCGAGGACCTCCTGACCGCTGTCGAGCGCACCGACGACGGCGCGGCCACCAGCTTCGAGTTCGGTAACCGCGACCTCGCCGACTTCTTGGTCGCCTGGATCGCAGCGGGCGACAGGGCCCGGACAGTGATCACCTCCCGAGTGCCGATCACCCTGCCAGAGCAGGCCGAACGTCGGCTGCTTACCCACCACCTGGGGCCATTGTCGCTTGCCGAGACCCGCAAGCTGACCTGGCGGCTTCCCGCCCTCGACGCGCTGTCGACCGCAGAACAGGAACGGGCCGTCGCGGTGGTCGGCGGACATCCCCGCACGCTGGAATATCTGGATGCGCTTCTGGCCGGCGGCACCGCGCGATTCGCCGACATCGAATCCCGACTACGGCACCTGCTGGGCAGGCGGGGCATCGACAACCCCGACGGCTGGCTTGCTCGGCAAGGCACACAGGGAATGGACCAAGCCTTGGCCGAAGCCGTCACTCTCGCCGTCGACGACACGGTTTTGGGTGACCTGGTCAACCAGTTGACGCCGGCCGCCGCTCGGCTACTGACGGGGCTGGCCGTGTTCCAGATCCCCGTCGACGATATCGGGGTGGCGTGGGCCCACCATGGCCCGACGACCGTCCCCAAGGTGGACGCTGACTTGGCACAGCGGCTGAGCGGTGCACACAGCATCCTTGAGAAGGCGGCTGCTGAAAGCGATAAGCCCCGTACGGCTGCTGAGCAGGGCGAACTACAGCGTACGAGGGCTGCCTATCTGGCCGATCGGGCTCTGCTCCGCATTCCACCCGTGGACCCCGACCAGCGGGATGTGGCATACGCGCTACAACAGTTGACCAGCCTCGGGCTAGTGGCGCCGGCTCCTGGCCCGGACGACGAGCCCGGCGAAGCGCCCACCGGCTGGTACGTCCACCGTTGGACCGCGAACACTGTCGCCCCACCATTGACCGGGGATCCCGAAGACCGTCTTCTCAGCAGTAAAGTTCGGACCCAACAAAACGCGCTCGAAGAGGCGCACAAGCGAGCTGCGGCCTATTGGACGTGGCGAGTAAGGGTATGGCCGCAAGAACGCATGGTTGCCATGACGCAGCTATTGCAGGCCCGTCGCCATCATTATGCTGCTCGCAACCTCGACGCCGCCTTGGCAGTCCACGACATCGTCACCACCCAGCTTGTCGCCTGGGGCGCCTGGACCTGGAGCCGCGCACTGCATGAAGAGACGATCGACTGGGTTCCCCCCAATTCGCAGGGCCATGCCGTTGCTCTGCATCAACTGGGCAACCTCGCGCAATTGCGCGGCGACTACACGGCAGCCGAAAGTTATTACCGTGAATCTCTCACCATCAGTGACCAAGTGGGGGACCGCGACGGCCTTGCCGCGGGCTACCATCAACTTGGCATGCTCGCCCACAACCGCGGTGACTACGTCACCGCCGAAAAGAATTACCGTTATGCCCTTACCATCAAGGAAGAACTCGGCGACCGCGTTGCCATGGCAAGCAGCTTCGGCCAGCTCGGTAACCTCGCCCAGCACCGCGGCGACTACGACACCGCCGAGAGCTACTACCGCCAATCCCTCACCGTTAACGAAGCTCTCAGTGACCGCGTCAGCACCGCCAAGACGTACCACAACCTCGGTAACCTCGCTGAGCTCCGTGGTGACTACGACACCGCCGAGAACTACTACCGCCAATCCCTCACCATTAAAGAAGAGCTTGGTGACCGCGCCGGCGTTTCCAAGACCTACCACCATTTCGGTATCCTTGCTCAGCTCCGCGGCGACTACGACACCGCCGAGAACTACTACCGCCAATCCCTCACTATCGACGAGGGACACGGTGACCGCGCCGGCACGGCCATCAGCTACCACCAACTCGGCAGACTCGCTGAGCTGCGCAGAGACTACGAAACGGCCGACAGCTACTACCAAGAATCCCTGGCCATCAAGAAGGAAATCGGTGACCGTGCCGGGGTGGCGCTAACCACGAGCCAATTGGGGGTCTTGGAATGCGAACAAGGAAGTCCGCATAGGGCAGTCGGATATCAGGTGTCCGCCCTGGCTATCTACTTGGAGCTCGGTGTCCCCGATGCACATGGCGCTCTCTACTGGTTGGCTCGGCAACGCGAGATGCTGGGTGAGGCTGAGTTCAAGGCGGCACTAGCGGAACATCTGGAACCGAATGACGTCACTGCGCTCCTGGAGTTACTCGATCAAGATAACGAAGCTACGGAAGGTGAAGACCCAGGGGCGGAAGGAGATTAGGATGCGACAGCCGACGAGCGTTGAGGTAGGGCTCGATCTCAAGGTGTTCTCGATCAAGGGCACCTGGGAGCCGAACGAGGACGAGCGCAAAGCGGCGTGGGAACTCTACGTGGAGCTGGTCACCCGGATCAGTGTGGTCCCGTTGCAGAACGGCATCGCGCGGGAGGCCTTGGCCAGCCTGTACGCCCTGTTCGGGCAGTCCCGGGACATCCTGCGCCGCTACGGCCCGTCGATCGCCGAACCCAAGCCCGACGGCCAGTACAGCTTCGGCTTTCTCACCGTCGCGATGTTGAACTTCGCCCTGCGTCCGGTGCTGTCCTACTGGCATCCGGAGCTGCAGACCTGGGAGGCCAGCCGCGCGTCAGGCACCTCGGTGAAGGCCCACGAGGACTCCTGGTCGCGCATCGGTGAGTTCCGCGCCGCGCTGGACCGCGCCCGCACCGTGCTTGCCCAGTACGCAAGCCTGCTCGCTGCCGCCTGCGGGGTGCCGGACCTGCTGGACGCCGTTCCACAGCCGGCCGTCCCTGGACCTCCTGCCGCAAGCTGATACGCGCAGGTAGAACGGGTCAGGCGACGCGCGCGGTCGAGCCGGGCATCGGAGCCACCGCGTCCGGATGCAGGATCGCCGCGATCGCCGCCACCCCGTCCACCAGCCGCGGGCCGGGACGCACCACAAGCCCGTCGGCATCGATGGCCCATACCTCGGCGCTCGGAAAGCGACCGACAACGGCTCGGGCCTGCTCGACGGCACCGTCCAGGTGGAACCCGCACGGCGAGACCAGCACCACCTCGGGGTTCGCCGCCGCGATCTCGTCCCAGGTCGTCTGCACCGACCGCTGACCGGGCCGGTCCGCGACCGAGAGACCGCCTGCGGCGGTGACCAGGTCCGGCACCCAGTGCCCGGCGGTGAACGGCGGATCGACCCACTCGATCACCGCCACCCGCCGGCGCGGGCGTCGCGTCACCTGCTCGGCGATCGCGGCCAGCCGGGCGCGCAGCTCGCCGACGAGGGCTTCGGCCCGGCCCGACGACCCGGTTCGCTGCCCGACCAGCAGGACGGTGTCGAGCACGTCGTCGAGCGAGTGCGGGTCCAGCGACAGCACGTCGGCACGGCAGCCCAGGTAGTCCAACGCCTGGTCGACGTGCCCGGACGGCAGCGCGCAAACCCGGCACAGGTCCTGGGTCAGGATCAGGTCGGGGGCGAGCGCGGCCAGGGCGTCAGCATGCAGGGTGTAGAGCTCCTGCCCGGCGGCGAGCTGGGCGCGGACGTAGGCGTCGATGTCGGACGGGCTCATGCCGCGGGTGTCCTTGCCGCCCACCACCACGGTCTTGTCGGTTCGGGCCGAGGGCGGCTCGTCGCATTCGAAGCTGACACCCACCAGGTCATCGCCCAGGCCGAGCGCGTAGACGATCTCGGTGGCCGACGGGAGCAACGACACCACACGCATCGGGCCAGCCTACTGACGGTGCCGGAAAGGCGGTCGGCGAGCTAGCAGCCCGTCGCCTCGCGCTCGCCGGGCGTCATCTCGAACAGCGTCTTCGAGATCGGCTCAAGGGCCCACCCACTGCCGGCTCGTTCGACGCCGGGATAGCGGCCGACATCCATCGCCACCAACGAGTTGAGAGCGGCACCGGGCGTGCCGCTGTGCTCGGCAACGCCGGCCTCGTCCACCCCTGGGGTGTCGGCCCTCAGGCGCTCGGCGGCGAAGGCCAGCAACGCGGCGGGGTCACGTACCAGGAAGTCCCATCGCCCGGTCAGGCTCAGCCGCTCGACGCCGTCCTCGACCACGAACCCGTCGTCGTCGTCCTCGAAGTCTTCGTCGTCGTGCAGGTCGGCGAAGACGTCGCCCCAGCCGCTGGCGTCAAAGACCGCCGTGCCGTAGGCGCGGGCGGCGTTGCGCACCTCGTCGACGACCGGCAGGACGACAGCCGGCTCGGCACCGGCCGTCAGCACGGCGGCGTGCTTGCGGAGGGCTTCGGTGAGGGTGTCGAGGAGCTCATCCAGAGGTCCTGGCTGCGTCATACCCGCCCCTCATCGAGGTTTGCCCGCTGTCTGGAGACGTTCGCCTGCTGTGTGGAGACGAGGGGAATCGAACCCCTAACCCCTGCCTTGCAAAGGCAGTGCTCTGCCAATTGAGCTACGTCCCCCTGGAGCGCCGCCGCACGACGGCGAGGCCGGGGCTAGCGGGTGGCCTGCTTCCAGACCTCGCCGCTCTCTTGTGCCTTCTTGCGCTTCATGGCGTACTGCACGCCGAAGGCCGCGGCGGCGAGCATGAGCAACTTCTTCATCGGCTTCTCCTCGCTGCGCACGGCGCCAGGCCGGACGACGTCGCAGAGTGGGCCTAGGAGGACTTGAACCTCCGGCCTCATCCTTATCAGGGATGCGCTCTAACCGTCTGAGCTATAGGCCCGCTGCACGCTTGCGCGCGAGGTGGAACTTTACCGGGTGGCCGGGCCGGTCCCAAACCGGGTCCCTGGTCCGCGCCGAGCGAAGCCGTGATCGAGGCCCGTTCGGACCCGCCGGCTACTCCCGTTCGGACAGGGTGACCTCGGCGCCGCCCACCAGGTCGGCGCACAGGTTGTAGACCATCGCCCCGATGGTGCTCAGCGCGATGAACAGCACGATGTTGACCGCGCCGATGATGATGGCGCCGCCGAACACCAGCGGGCCTGTGACGACGTCCTTGCCCTTGTTGTCGCCAAGCATGGTCTGCACGCCGTCGTTGACCTTGTTGAACACCCCGGCCACGTCCAGGATCCCGTACAGCACGCCGACCATGATCAACCACACGAAGAACAGCGCGATGGCCAGCACGCAGGAGAACTTGAAGACCGAGTAGACGTTGATGTGGCTCAGGGTGAGCCGGGCCCGTCGTGGCTGGCGAACCCCGCGGCCCGCACGGCTGCTGCGCCCGGCCCGGGCCTCGGCCTCGCCGGCCGCGGTCCGCATGGCGTCCTTGGCGTTGGTCGCGGCCGCGGTTGCGGTGGCGGCCGCCGCGGACGCTGCCGAGGCCAGCTTGGAGCCCAAGCCCGAACTGCCGTTTCCGGAGGACCCGGACCCGTCCCGAGGACCGGACCCGTCCCGAGAACCAGAGCCGTCCCGGGGGGGCGCGCCGACCTGGGTGTTCGGCGACCAGCCACCGGGCTGCTGGCCCGACGCCGGCGGAGCGACCTTGGGCAGCGTCGCGGTGTCCTGTTCGGCGCTGGCGTTGGAACCTCGAGCAGGTGGCGGATAGCCCTGGGTCATCTTCGCTGCTACTCCTGCTCCTCGGGTTCGTCGGCATTGCGGGCGATCGAGACGAGCGACACTCCGTCCGGCAGGTTGATCAGCCGAACGCCCATGGTCTGGCGCTGCGCCCGCCGTACTTCGGCGACGGACGTCCTGATCACCACACCGTCGGACGTGATCGCATACAGCTCGTCCTCCGGCCGGACGGTCATCGCCCCGACCAATCCACCTCTGGTCGAGACTATACGCGCGGTGAGTACGCCCTTCCCGCCGCGACCTTGGACCGGGTATTCGGCGACCTTGGTGCGCTTGGCGAAGCCGCCGTCGGTGGCGATCAGGATCTCCATGTCGTCCTGCACCACCTCCATGGCCAGCAGCTCGTCGTCGCCGGCGAACCGCATCCCGATCACCCCGGAGGTGGCCCGGCCCATCGGCCGCAACGCCTCGTCGTCGGCCCGGAACCGGATCGACTGGGCCCGCTTCGAGACCAGCAGCAGGTCGTCGGTCGGCGCGATCAGCGCCGCGTCGATCAGCTCGTCGTCCTCGCGCAGGTTGATCGCGACGATGCCGCCCGAGCGGTTGGAGTCGAAGTCGGTCAGCTTGGTCTTCTTGACCAGGCCGGCCTTGGTGGCCAGCACCAGGTACGGGGCCACCTCGTAGTTCCGGATGGTCATCACCTCGGCGATCACCTCGTCCGGCTGGAAGGCCAGCAGGTTGGCCACGTGCTGGCCACGGGCGTTGCGGTTGGCCTCCGGCAGGTCATAGGTCTTGGTGCGGTAGACCCGGCCCTTGTTGGTGAAGAACAGGATCCAGTCGTGCGTCGAGCACACGAAGAAGTGCGCCACCAGGTCGTCGGTCTTCAGCGCCGCGCCCTGCACGCCCTTGCCGCCGCGCCGCTGGGCCCGGTAGAGGTCGGTCTTGGTGCGCTTGGCGTAGCCGGTCCGGGTGATGGTGACCACCACGTCCTCGGCGGCGATCAGGTCCTCCATCGACATGTCGCCGTCGTACGGGATCAACCGGGTGCGCCGGTCGTTGCCGTACTTGTCGGAGATCTCGTTCAGCTCGTCCCGGATGATCTGGCGCTGCCGGCCGGGCTTGGCCAGGATGTCGCGGAAGTCGGCGATCTTGGCCTCGATCTCGGCGGCCTCCTCCTGGATCCGCAACCGCTCCAGCGCAGCCAGCCGGCGCAGCTGCAGGTCCAGGATCGCCACCGCCTGGATCTCGTCGATGTCGAGCAGTTCCATCAGGCCGGTGCGGGCGGCGTCGGCGGACGGGGAGTTGCGGATCAGCGCGATCACCGCGTCCAGGGCATCGAGAGCCTTGAGGTAGGCGCGCAGGATGTGGGCCCGCTCCTCGGCCTTGCGCAGCCGGTGCCGGGTACGCCGGACGATGACCTCGACCTGGTGCTCGACGTAGTAGCTGACCATCTGGTCCAGCCGCAGGGTGCGCGGCACCCCGTCGACGATGGAGAGCATCGTGACGCCGAACGTGGTCTGCAGCTGGGTGTGCTTGTAGAGGTTGTTCAGCACGACCTTGGCCACCGCGTCACGCTTGAGCGTGACCACGATCCGCATGCCGATCCGGTCGGAGGACTCGTCGTTGATGTCGGCGATGCCGGCCACCTTGCCGTCCCGGGCCAGGCCCGCGATGTTCTCGACAAGGTTGTCCGGGTTGACCTGGTACGGCAGCTCGGTGACCACCAGGATGGTGCGGCCGCGGCTGTCCTCCTCGACCGTCACCACCGCCCGCATCCGGATCGAGCCGCGGCCGGTGCGGTAGGCCTCCTCGATGCCGTCCCGGCCGACGATCAGGCCCTTGGTCGGGAAGTCCGGCCCAGGGATCACCGACATCAGCTGCTCGAGCAGCTCGTCGGAGGTGGCGTCCGGGTGGTCGAGGGCCCAGGTGACGCCGGCGGACACCTCACGCAGGTTGTGCGGTGGCAGGTTGGTGGCCATGCCGACCGCGATCCCGCCACCGCCGTTGACCAGCAGGTTCGGGATCCGCGACGGCAGCACCACCGGCTCCTGGGAGCGGCCGTCGTAGTTGGGCTTGAAGTCGACAGTGTCCTCGTCGATGTCACGCAGCATCTCCATGGCCAGCGGCGAGAGCCGGGCCTCGGTGTTGTGCGAGACGAAGCCGTTGGTCAGGAAGGCGTGGTCGGCGGCGTCCACCCGCAGCGAGTAGACCGGCTGGACGCCGGCCGGCCGGACCGAGGAGACCGGCAGCAGGCTGAACTCCCGCGGGTCACCGCCGTCGTCGGGCAGGTGCCGAGCCTCGCCGGACCGGTAGGCGGCGGTCAGGTCCGGCAGCAGCGGCAGCGCGGTGGCCCAGCTCTGGCTGCTGTGCTGCGCCGAGCGCACCACCAGCACGTCGCCGAGGACGATCTCGCCGAGCAGCTTCCACATCAGCGTCGGGACGCCCAGCACCCGGCCGATCACCAGCAGCGGGTGGTTCTCGGTACCGGTCACCGACCGGTCGCCGGCGGCCACGGTCAGCACCGGGTGCTCGCCGGAGTGGTGGAACGCGCTCACCCGGACCGGCGCCCCGGCCCGGCCGATCACCTTGAAGTCCACCTCGGTGGTGGAGTTCGGCACCGCACCGGGCACCAGGTCGGCGATCGGCACCTCGCCGTCCGGGGTGGCGACCAGCGTGTCACCGGTGACGCAGTACCGCATCGCGGCCGCCGGGTCGTTGCCCGGTGAGCCGAAGTTGCCCTGGCCGTCGATCAACGGCGCCCGCATCGACCAGGGCTGGGCCAACCGCACCAGGGTGTCGTAGATCGCGGTGTCACCGTGCGGGTGGTAGTTGCCCATCACGTCGCCGACCACCCGCGAGCACTTGACGTAGCCGCGGTCCGGGCGGAAGCCGGAGTCGTACATCGCGTACAGCACCCGGCGGTGCACCGGCTTGAGCCCGTCCCGCACGTCCGGCAGCGCCCGCGCCACGATCACGCTCATCGCGTAGTCCAGGAAGCTGCGCTGCATCTCCTGCTCGATGTCGACCCGCTCGATGCGGTCGGTCGTCGGAGGCGGCGGGATCTCGGTCATGACAACCTTTCGGGCTTGGACAGGTCAGCAGATGGCACGTCGGGGAGAACCGGCACCGGGCCGGGCGGCATCGCCGCCTGCGGACCCGGGCCGGGTGGGCACGCTAGATGTCGAGGAACCGGACGTCCTTGGCATTGCGCACGATGAAGGACCGGCGTTCTTCGACGTCGTCGCCCATCAGCACCGAGAACAGCTTGTCGGCGGTCGCGGCGTCCTCCAGGGTGACCCGCAGCAGCACCCGGGTGGCCGGGTCCATGGTGGTCTCCCACAGCTCCTTGGCGTTCATCTCGCCCAGGCCCTTGTACCGCTGGATCGAGTCACCGGCCACCCGCCGCCGGCCGGCGGCCTCGCCGGCCTCGATCAGGCCGTCCCGCTCGCGGTCGGAATAGGCGAAGTCCGGCTCGCCCTTGGCCCACTTGATCTTGTACAGCGGCGGCTGGGAGAGGAACACCCGGCCGTTCTCGATCAGCGGGCGCATGAACCGGAACAGCAGGGTGAGCAGCAGCGTGGTGATGTGCTGGCCGTCGACGTCGGCGTCGGCCATCAGCACCACCTTGTGGTAGCGCAGCTTGGCCGGGTCGAAGTCGTCGTGGATACCGGTGCCGAGCGCGGTGATCAGCGACTGCACCTCGGTGTTCTTCAGCACCCGGTCGATGCGGGCCTTCTCGACGTTGATGATCTTGCCGCGGATCGGCAGGATCGCCTGGTACATCGAGTCCCGGCCGGACTTCGCCGATCCGCCGGCGGAGTCGCCCTCGACGATGTAGAGCTCGCTCTTCTCCGGGTCGGTGGACCTGCAGTCGGCCAGCTTGCCCGGCAGGCCCATGGTGTCCAGGGCGTTCTTGCGCGCCAGCTTGCGCGCCTGCTGCGCGGCCTTGCGGGCCCGGGCCGCCTGGGTGGCCTTGGTGATGATCATCCGGCCTTCGGTGGGGTTGCGCTCGAACCAGTCCGCCAGCCACTCGTTGCAGACCTTCTGGATGAAGGACTTGGCCTCGGAGTTGCCCAGCTTGGTCTTGGTCTGGCCCTCGAACTGCGGCTCGGCCAGCTTGATCGAGATGATCGCGGCCAGGCCCTCGCGGATGTCGTCGCCGGTGAGCTTCTCGTCGTTCGGTTTGAAGATCTTCTTCTCGGTCGCCCACCGGTTCACCACCGAGGTGAGCGCGGCCCGGAAGCCCTCCTCGTGGGTGCCACCCTCGTGGGTGTTGATGGTGTTGGCGAAGGTGTAGACCGACTCGGAGTAGGACTCGTTCCACTGAAGCGCCACCTCGGCGGACAGCCGCAGCTCCTTGTCCTCGGCCTCGAAGTACACCACCGACTTGTGGATCGGCGACTTGGTGGTGTTGAGGTGCTGGACGAAGTCGGCGATGCCGCCGGCGTAATGGTAGGTCTGCTCGCGGAACTCGTGGTCGCCGCCGCGCTTGTCGCTGACCGTGATGGTCAGGCCCTTGTTCAGGAAGGCCATCTCCTGCAGCCGCCGGGTGATGGTCTCGAACGAGAACTCGACCGTCTCGAAGATGGTGGTGTCAGGCCAGAACGTGACGGTGGTGCCGGTCTCGCGGCTGGCCTCGCCCTTGGCCAGCGGTGCGGCCGGCTTCTGGTTCTCATACGGCTGGCGCCAGACGTGGCCCTCCCGCTTGATCTCCACCTCCAGCCGGGTGGACAGCGCGTTCACCACGGAGATGCCGACCCCGTGCAAGCCACCGGAGACGGCGTAGGAGTCGCTGTCGAACTTGCCGCCGGCGTGCAGGATCGTCAGGATCACCTCGACCGCAGGCTTCTTCTGGGCGGTGTTCATGCCGACCGGCATGCCACGACCGTTGTCGACCACCCGGACGCCGCCGTCGGGCAGCAGGGTGACCTCGATCCGGTCGCAGAAGCCGGCCAGCGCCTCGTCGACGGAGTTGTCGACGACCTCCCACACCAGGTGGTGCAGGCCCCGCTCGCCGGTCGAGCCGATGTACATCCCGGGACGCTTGCGAACGGCCTCGAGCCCCTCGAGGACGGTGATCGAATCTGCTCCGTATTCAGACGCAGCTTTAGCCGCCACTCGGTGCTCCTTCATTGGTCTGCTCGCATCGGTCTGCTCGGGCACGCGGTGTGGCTCGTGTTCCACCACAGCGCCCCAGAGCGCCCCCAGCGGGGTTCTACTTCACCAGTCTACTGGGTGACGGACGTCTCAAGGGGCTTGCAACACGGCTAATCGTGTCACAGAGCGAAGTTGTGGCCGCTGGTGAATCGGGATACCGGGGCTCGTCGTCCGAATCGGCTGACTGGCAACCATCCCGCCAAGTTTCGCACGCGGTCGAGCCGAATTCTGCCATCCGGGCCGGCCGTCTCAACCGTAGGTGTCCCGGACGCCCCGTCCGCCGTGCATCGACCACGGCCCGTGCTTCCAGGACGGTACCGAGGGGCCGGTGACGACCAGCTTGGTGACCAGGCCGGCCGGGAGTTCGCGGGTGATCCGGCCCAGGATCTGCGGCGTCATCATCCGCAACTGGGTGGCCCAAGCGGTCGACTCGGCCGCCACCCGCAGCTCGCCGTCGGCCAGGCTCACCGGCTGGCAGCGTGCGGCGATGTCGGCGCCGACCACGCTGGCCCACTGCCCCATCAGCCGGGCGTGGGCCAGCGGAGCCACCCAGCCCAGCTCGGCCATCGCGCTGCCGAGGATGCTGCCGAGGGGGGCCGGATCCAGCTCGTCCGGGCGGGCACCGCTGTAACCACCGCCGGCCCGGCGGCCGCGCCGCAGCCGGGCCGCCCGGCCGGAGTTGCGGCCGGCCGACATCGCCCGGGCCGAGCGCAGCGCCCCGGCGGCCAGGTCACGACCCGAACCGCTCTCACTCTCGGTAGCCAGCTCGTCGGAGCTGCTCTCTGTGGACAACAGCTCCTCTTCTGTGGGTAACTGACGCCCGTTGCCGGGTTTCCGGGGCAACTGCCGGTGGATATCCGAAGTACCGAGCTGGTCACCGGTCACGATGCACCTCACCGTCCGCAATCAGGTACTGCGCGCCGCTCAGTGCCGGCGGGATGTCGTCCGGGACCGCGGCCGAGATCAGCACCTGCTCAGCCTTCGCGGCAATGCCGGCCAGCTGGTCACGGCGGGCGGTGTCGAGTTCGGCGAACACGTCGTCAAGGATCAGCACCGGCTCGGCACCGTCGGCCGACAGCAGCTCGTAGCAGGCCAGCCGCAGCGCCAGGGCCGCCGACCACCCCTCGCCGTGGCTGGCGTAGCCGCGCAGCGGAAGCGCGTTCAACCGCAACTCCAGGTCGTCACGATGCGGGCCGACCAGGCTCACTCCGCGCTCGATCTCGGCCGGCCGGACCCGCGCGAGCGCGTCCAGCAGGGCGCGTTCGAGGTCTTCCACCGAGGGTATTACATCGGTGTCATTACCTACGGAGTTTTCGATCGAGCTGACATAACTAAGGTCGAGCCGGCCACTGCTCGGGGCCAGCTCCGCGTAGGCCTGGGTGGCGTGCGGGCGCATCGCACGGACCAGTTCCAGTCGAGCGGCCAGCAGTTGGGCACCGGTGCCGGCAAGGTGACCGTCCCAGACCTCCAGGGTCCGCAGGTCCCCGGACCCGCCGGCCCGGCGAGCGGCGCCGGCGGTCTTGAGCAGGGCGGCCCGCTGCTTGAGCACCCGCTCGTAGTCGGCACGCACGCCAGCCAGCCGGGGGGTCAACTGCACCAGCACATCGTCGAGGAACCGCCTGCGCTCGGACGGATCTCCCCGCACGATCGCCAGGTCCTCGGGTGCGAACAGCACGGTCCGCAGGCCGCCCAGGATGTCGCGCGGCCGCGGCACCGGCGCCCGGTTCAATTTGGCGCGATTGGCCCGGCCGGCGGTGATCTCGACTTCGAGCACCAACTGCCGGCCGGCCGACACCACAGCCGCCTGCACCACCGCCCGCTCGGCGCCGGACCGGATCAGTGGCGCGTCGGTGGCGACCCGGTGACTGCCCAGCGTCGCGAGATAGCCGACCGCCTCGAGCAGGTTGGTCTTACCCTCGCCGTTGCGGCCGACGAGCACGCTGACGCCGGGATCGAAGGCGAGATCGGCGCGGGTCCAGCTGCGAAAGTCAGCGACGCTGAGCTGCTGGACGAACATCGCGGCCGGTGGGACGAGGCGTCAGGACGCGTCGGGTGAGATGGCCTGCGAGGCGGACACGGCACCGGCCGCCTCGACGGCATGGCCGCCGAACTGGTTGCGCAGCGCCGCCACCATCTTCATCGCCGGTGAGTCGTCCTGCCGGGAGGCGAACCGGGCGAACAGAGCGGCGGTGATCACCGGCATCGGCACGGCGTTGTCGATCGCCGCCTCGATCGTCCAGCGGCCCTCGCCGGAGTCCTCGGCGTAACCGCGGAGCTTGCTCAGGCCCGGGTCGGCCTCGAGCGCCAGCACCGCCAGGTCCAGCAACCAGGACCGGATCACGGTGCCCTGCTGCCAGGACTTGAACGTCTCGGCGACGTTGTCCAGCAACGGCGAGGCCGCCATCAGCTCGTACCCCTCGGCATAGGCCTGCATCATCCCGTACTCGATGCCGTTGTGGACCATCTTGGCGAAGTGCCCGGCTCCGACGGTGTTGCCGGCGTGCACGAAGCCGCCCTCACCCTCGGGCTTGAGCGCATCGAAGATCGGCTGGACCCGGGCGACATGCTCGGCGGCACCGCCGACCATCAGCGCGTAGCCGTTCTTCAGGCCCCAGACGCCACCGGACACCCCGGCGTCGACGAAGGCGATGCCCTTGGCGGCGAGCAGTTCGGCGTGCTTGGCATCGTCGGTGTACTTGGAGTTGCCGCCGTCGATCACCAGGTCACCCTCGCTGAGCACCTCGGCAAGGGCGGTGACGGTCTGGTGGGTCGGCTCACCGGAGGGAACCATCACCCACACGGTGCGGGGTGCGGTCAGTGCACCGACCAGTTCCTCCAGCGAGGCGACGTCGCGGGCCGAATCCGGCGACCGGTCGAAGCCGACCACGGTGTGCCCGCCGTGCCGGATCCGTTCGGCCATGTTGCCGCCCATCTTGCCCAGCCCGATGAGACCGATCTCCATGCCTGCCTCCACCTCGTCACTGCCCGGTCGGCGCCGGAAGTTTCAACGATTCACCGTAGCCGTCACGACGCCCCGCGAGCATGCCGCCCCGGCCGGGCGGCTGTCCCCAACGCAGATTTGTAGTTCTTATCTTTCTAGGTAGAGCTAAGTATTCGTCGTCATAAGGCGTGTGGACGCTGTGGAAAACCGGTATTTCCCCTGTTCAGACCGGGTGCGATGTGTGTGCCGGGGGTCGAACAAGCTGGGAGGACAGGCAACGGCGAAGTGGACAGCGAATGACACGTTATGGCCACCCACATGACCTGCAGAACTTGTCCACACGGCTACCCACACTGTGTGGAAGCACTCAACTACCGCGGCACCGGGCTCAGGGACGGCCGTAGCCGAGCCGATAACGGCGCGGCCGCACGCAACGGGTGCGAGCGACGAGTACCGGTTGCGGTGGGTAACCGCGGTCAGGAACGGGCGCGGGACCGGATCCGGCTGGTCAGCTCGGTGATCTGGTTGTAGACGTTGCGGCGCTCGGTCATCAGTGACCTGATCTTGCGCTCGGCGTGCATCACCGTGGTGTGGTCGCGGCCGCCGAAGGTCTGGCCGATCTTGGGCAGCGACAGTTCGGTCAGCTCCCGGCACAGGTACATCGCGATCTGGCGGGCCGAGACCAGGACCCGGGTCCGCGAGCTGCCGGTGAGGTCCTCCAGGGTGATCCCGAAGTACTCCGCGGTCACCGCCATGATCGTCGAGGCGGTGATGTCGGGCCGGTCGGACTCCGACACCAGGTCCTTGAGCACGATCTCGGCGAGCTTGAGGTCGATCTCCTGCTTGTTCAGGCTGCCGAAGGCGACCACCCGGATCAACGCACCCTCGAGTTCGCGGATGTTGCTCTGGATCTTCGAGGCGATGAACTCCATGACCCCCGGCTGCAGGGTCATGCCGTCCTTGGCGGCCTTCTTGCGCAGGATCGCGATCCGCAGCTCGAGGTCCGGCGCCTGCACGTCTGTGATCAGGCCGGACTTGAACCGGGTGACCAGGCGGTTCTGCAGGCCGGACAGCTGTTCGGGCTTGCGATCACAGGAAATCACGATCTGCTTGTTCGCCAGCTGCAGGGTGTTGAAGGTGTGGAAGAACGCTTCCTGGGTCTGCTCGGCCCGTTCCAGGAACTGGATGTCGTCGATCAGCAACAGGTCGACGTCGCGGTAGCGGCGTTGGAAGGACTGGACGTCGTTGACCCGTACCGAGTTGATGAAATCGTTGGTGAATTCCTCGCTCGATACATAGCGAACACGCATGGTCGGTTCGAGCCGGCGGCCGTAGGTGCCGATCGCGTGCAGCAGGTGCGTCTTGCCCAGTCCGGAATCCCCATAGATGAACAGGGGGTTGTAGGCCTTGGCCGGTGCCTCGGCGACCGCGACCGCCGCGGCGTGGGCGAACCGGTTGGACGAACCGGGAACGAAGGTCTCGAAGGTGTACTTCGGGTTGAGCCGAGCCTCGTGGTCCATCCGGCCCATGGACGGCGTCGGCACGCTGTCGAACATGCCGCGCGGCCGGGCCGGGGCGTCGGCCAATCCGTCCAGCCGGCCGGCCGGCGAGCCGTCGGTCAGCGGGTCCAGCCGGTCGACCCCGTCGGGGAACCGGTTGTCGGAGAACCGGCCGCCGGGAAAGCGATCGTCGGAGAAGTGGTCGTAATCGTCCGACGGCTTCTGCTCCAGCTCCTCGACCAGCTCCAGTTCGACCGCGTTGCTCGGCCGGTCACTCGGCTCGATCGGCTGGATGGTCACCGCGACATTGATGTCGCGGCCCAGCGCCTCGGACAGGGCCGCGGTGATCAGCGGGCGGAGGTTGTTCTCCAGGTAGTCCTTGGCGTAGGTGTTGGGCGCGGCGAGCAGCGCGGTGTCCTCCAGCAACCCGATCGGTCGGGTCAGGCTCAGCCAGGCGCGCTGGTGCGGGCGGACCGACGGGTCGTCGAGCTGGTTGATCGCGCGGTGCCAGACGTCCGCGAGATCAGCGAGCTCGTCCGCCACTCTGGGTCACTCCCTCGGTCCTTCGCACTACCGCGCGATCCTGCCCGACCGGATGAACGTGCCGCCGCAGGCACCGTCCTCCAAGCCCGGAGGGTATATCCACAAAATTATCCACAAGTTGTGGAGGGGTGCCGAAACAGCCCCGGCTACCCCGTGATAGAGGGCCGGGAGTGGTGGCTCACATCCCCGCAGCGGTGGTTCGAGGCGACAACTTAACAGCGCATCCGGTCCGGTCACAATACGAAGCGGGCAGTTGGTGACGGGTTCGGGCGTGTCGGATGGTCGGGTGGCAACTTCGCTCGTGCTCAACCTGTGGACAACTCACGAGAACTTAACGCTAGGCACCTGTGAGTCAGCAGCGGGAGCAGTCCGGCCGGGGCCGGTTTGACCTCGGGAGGGGTCGATCCGTACCGTTGAACTCTCCTGTGCCGTCTCGGATCCCTCTAGGGTTCGCGACGGAGAATACGTATGCCGATCCGTATGCCGATGTGCCAATGATCCGACCGTTGTCGGGCCGTTGTCCGACTCGGCCGGGTGCGCTGTTCCACTGTGCGCCCGGCCCAAGATTGTGATGGAGCCAGACCGTGAGCAAGCGGACCTTCCAGCCGAACAACCGCCGTCGGGCCAAGACCCATGGCTTCCGCCTGCGCATGCGCACCCGGGCCGGTCGCGCCATCCTGCAGGCCCGCCGCCGCAAGGGCCGCAACGAACTGTCGGCCTGAGCCGAACCCGTCCGGTGTTGCCTCCGGCACACCGCCTTCGCCGCGCTGCAGATTTCACCGCGGTGACCAGGCAGGGCCGGAGGGTCCGTAGCGGTTCGGTGGTGGTGTACTTGCTGACCGGGCCTGCCGGCGATGTGAGTCGGGTCGGCCTGGTGGTGGGAAAGGCGGTCGGAACCAGCGTGGTGCGGCATCAGGTCTCCCGCCGGCTGCGCGCCCAACTCCGGTTGCGCCTCGATCGCCTGCCCGCCGGTGCTGCGGTGGTGGTCCGCGCCCTTCCCGATGCCGCGGCCGCGCCCTCAAGGACGCTCGGTCGCGACCTGGACCGAGCCTTGGCCAAGCTGGCCGACAAGCTCGCCGCGTCCCCGGCCGCCAGGTCCGGTGGCTCCGATGACCGTGCCGGACTCGACCGATGACCGGCCGCCCGACGCCTGCCGCGCGGCTCGCGCTGACCGCTATCGCCTTCTACCAGGGCGCGTGGAGTTCCCGCCGGCCGTCGAGCTGTCGCTTCTCCCCCAGCTGCAGCGCCTATACCGTGACCGCTATAAACCGCTTCGGTGCTGCCCGAGGTATTTGGCTTGGTTTGCGGAGGATCGCCCGTTGCCACCCCTTCAGGCCGGGCGGCTATGACCCGGTGCCGTCTGTAGACGGCGTCTCCGAGGTGCAACCGGGGCCCGCAGTGGGAACCGATCGCCAGGGCGGCTCGTCCGAGAAGAAGACTCTCCTAGAACAGGCTGGTTGATGCTGGACTTCCTCTATACCGCGGTTTCGTGGGTGCTGCTGCGCTGGTACCAGCTGTTCACCTTGTTCGGCATGAACGAGGAGAGCGGCCTCACCTGGGCGCTGTCGATCATCATGCTGGTGGTGACGGCCCGGTTGCTGCTGTTCCGGTTCTTCGTCAAGCAGGTGCACTACCAGCGCCGCATGCAGGAGATCCAACCCAAGATCAAGAAGCTGCAGGAGAAGCACAAGGGTGACAAGGCGACCCTGCAGCGGGAGATGATGGCGCTGCAGCAGGCCGAGGGCTTCAATCCGGTCGCCGGCTGCCTGCCGATGTTGTTACAGATCCCGATCTTCATCTCGTTGTTCCACGTGCTCAAGCACATCTCGAACTCGGTCGGCCTGCCCAAGGGTGCCCGCGGCCTGACCCTGTACGGCTTCACCGAGAAGCAGACCACCGACGCCGCCCATGCCAAGCTGTTCAACGCTCCGCTGGCCGCGTCGCTGCGGGAGTCCAGCGAGAAGATCCTGCTGCTGGGCGGACACGTCAGCACCACCCGGGTAGTGACCCTGGTGCTGGTACTGGTCAGCGCGCTGGCCACCTTCCTCACCCAGCGCGCGGTGATCGCCAACCAGACCACGCCGCCAGAGGGCCAGGCCGCGATGATCCAGCGGCTGATGCTGGTCGGTATCCCGATCTCGGTGATCGTGTCCGGCTTCATCTTCCCGCTCGGCGTGCTGCTGTACTGGTTCACCAGCAACCTGTGGACGCTGGGCCAGCAGTACTACATCTTCCGCTACCACCCGCACACTCCGGCGGCTGCGACCGCTGCCAGCGGCGCGGCAGCCCCGCCCGCCAAGACGCTCGCTCCGCGGCCCGGCCAGAAGCCGGTCAACCCGAAGGGCACCCGGCCCGGTGTCGGTCCGCGCCCGGCGACCGAGGACACGCCGAACACCTCCAACGGCAGGGCCGCCAACGGCAGTGCCTCCAACAGCAGGGCCAACGGCAGCGGGCCGAAGAGCAGTGCTCCGAACAGCAGTGGACCTGGTGTCAGCCTGTCCAAGCCGGGCAGCGCGGCCGGTGAGCCGGCCGGTGGTTCCGGTGCCGCGCCGACCGGTTCGGCCACGACCGGGTCGGTCCCGGGTGGGCCGGCGGGGGGTAGCCGAGGCCAACGCCCGGCCGCCAACCGGCCGGCCACCACCAAGCGGTCGCCGAGCAAGAAGCGCCGGTAGGGCCCCTGTACGACATCGCACGACGCGGGGAGACCCGCCATCCGCCACCACACCGCCCTCGCGCGGGTGAGAAGAACAAAGGGATCCGAGATGACCGACACCGCTTCACCCGATACCGCCGCGACCGACCACGAGGTTGACAGCACCGATGACGCCCCGTCGCTGCTGGTCCAGGAAGGCGACATCGCCGCCGACTACCTGGAGCGGTTGCTCGACATCGTCGACTACGACGGCGACATCGACCTCGACGTGGAGAACGGCCGCGCCATGGTGGCCATCGTCGGTTCGGACCTGCAGCCGCTGATCGGCCCGGCCGGTGCGACCCTCGACGCGCTGCAGGAGCTGACCCGGCTGGCCGTGCAGCAGCAGACCGGGGTGCGCAGCCGGCTGATGCTGGACGTGTCCGGTCACCGGCGGGCCCGGCGTGAAGAGCTGACCGTACTGGCCGGCAAGGCGGCGGCCGAGGTGCTGAGCTCCGGCGAGTCGTACCGGATGGCGCCGATGAACCCGTTCGAGCGCAAGGTGGTGCACGACGCCATTTCCGCGACCGAGGGTGTGGTCAGCGAATCCGAGGGCGAAGAGCCGAACCGGCGGGTTGTGGTCCTGCCCGCTTCGTGACCAGCGGCCGTCCCGGATCGATGCCGGAACGGGGCGGTTCCGACCAGGCGGCGGTCCCGGCCACTCCCGAGGTGGTGCTGCGCCGGTTCGGCCCCCAGGCCGAGGTGCTGGTGCGCTATGCCGGCTGGCTGGCCGGTGCGGGAACGGTGCGCGGCCTGCTCGGTCCGCGCGAGGTGCCGCGGCTGTGGGAACGGCACCTGCTGAACTCGGTGGCGCTGGCCGAACTGCTTCCGGATGGCGCCCGGCTGGTGGACATCGGTAGCGGCGCGGGCCTGCCCGGGCTCGCCGTCGCCTGCGTCCGTCCGGACCTGACGGTCGACCTGGTCGAGCCGCTGCTCCGGCGTTCCGATTTTCTCGCCGAGGTGGTTTCAGACCTCGCGCTCGGGCAACACGTTCGTGTCGTACGGGGTCGCGCTGAGGACTCAGCCGTGCTCGACAAGGTAGGTTCAGCGCAGTTCGTAACGGCACGGGCGGTGGCACCCTTGGACCGATTGGTCCGCTGGAGCTTCCCGCTTCTCCGCCCAGGTGGCAGCTTGCTCGCCCTGAAGGGAGCCGGGGCCGAGGACGAACTGACCGAGCATCAGCAGTTCCTGGCCCGGATGCGGGCAGAGGTAAGAGGGGTCGTCGAATGCGGTGCGGAACTGGTCGATCCTCCGACCCGGGTGGTGCACCTCGTTCGTACCCGATGAGCTTGGTCTTCCGAGTGGCCGCGCCCGATCAGGCGATGAGGTGAACTCCGGAATGCCGGACGAGCTCGGCACCGTGATGCCGGTCCCGATCGTGAATGCTCCCGCGATCCCGGTGATCGCTTCTTTCGAGGCAGAACCGATGGGTGTGAGCCAGTCGTGGTCTGCTGTGTCATATGTCAATCTGCTAGCCGAGGACAGGGTGCGGGACGTGACCGTTTCACGTGAAACATCGATGGGCACCGACCTCTATGAGGCGCTGCAGGCAGATATCGCGTACGAGGCGTTGGACGCCGATGTTTCACGTGAAACATCGTTCGACACTCCGATAGCACGGGAAGCGATGCAGGCAGTCAAGGTGCGCAATGTCCGGCAGCAGACCTGGCCGACCCCGCAGCAGCGCAGGATTATCACGGTGGCCAACCAGAAGGGTGGCGTCGGCAAGACCACCTCCGCCGTGAACGTGGCGATGGCACTGGCGTTGCACGGCCTGCGGGTGCTGCTGATCGATCTGGACCCGCAAGGCAATGCCAGCACCGCGCTCGGCGTCGAGCACACCGCTGGAACGCCCTCGGTCTACGACGTACTGCTCGGTGGCATGTCGCTCGCCGAGGTGGCCGTGCCGGTCGAAGCGGCTCCGCTGATGCGCTGCGTACCGGCCACCATCGACCTGGCTGGTGCCGACATCGAACTCGCGTCCCAGGTCGCGCGCGAGCACCGGCTGCGCCGGGCGCTGGCCGCCTACGACGAGCGGGTCGACTACGTGATCATCGACTGCCCGCCTGCGCTGGGACTGCTCACGCTGAACGCGTTGGTGGCCGCTCGGGAGATCCTGATCCCCATCCAGTGCGAGTACTACGCGCTGGAGGGCCTGGCTCAGCTGCTCAACACGGTGGAGCTGGTGAAAAGCCAGTTGAACGAAACGCTCGAGGTGTCCACCGTGCTGCTCACCATGTACGACAGCCGGACCAGGCTGGCCGACCAGGTGGCAGACGACGTGCGTGCACACTTCGGGGACAAGGTGATCGGCTCGGTCATCCCCCGCAACGTCCGGGTATCCGAGGCCCCCGGCTACGGCCAAACAGTGATCACCTACGATCCCGGATCGCGCGGCGCAGTGAGCTATGTCGACGCCGCCCGGGAGATCGCCGAGCGCGGGGCGGCGGGTTAGCCGGCCGGAACCGGATGGTCTATGGGTCAGCCGGCCGGAACCGGCTGGTCTGTCGGAAGGCCCAGTAGTGACACAGGCGAGCACGCAAGGATCGACGCAGGATGAGCAGAGCGGGAGCCGGCAAGTGACGAAACCTCCACGGCGTGGCGGCCTCGGACGGGGCCTGGGTGCCCTGATCCCGACTGCCGCCCCTCAGCAGGACGTGGCAGCCTCGGATGAGGCTGATGGTGCCTCGGTTATGTCAGGTGCATCGGCTGGCGCCGAAGGGGCCGCCGCGGCGACGGCCCAACCTGCCGGAGCGTCCGGTGCAGCAGGCAAAGCCGCCAATCGGGTGCCTTCGCTGTCGTCGCTGACCGCCTCAGCCGCCACCGACTTCTATTTCGCCCCGTCGCCGGTGCCGGGCACCAGCCTGCGCCACCTGCGGCCGGATCAGATCACCGCCAACCCCAAGCAGCCGCGCCAGGTCTTCGACGAGGAGTCACTGGACGAGCTCAGTCACTCCATCAAGGAGTTCGGCGTCCTGCAGCCGATCGTGGTGCGCCCGCAGGGTGACCGCTTCGAACTGGTCATGGGTGAGCGTCGGCTGCGCGCCGCCATGGCCGCCGGCCTGGACAGCATCCCGGCGATCGTCCGGGAGACCGCCGACGAGGCGATGCTGCGCGACGCCCTGCTGGAAAACATCCACCGCGCCCAGCTCAACCCGCTGGAAGAAGCGGCCGCCTACCAGCAACTGCTCCAGGAGTTCGGGGTCACCCACGAGGAGCTCGCCAGCAGGATCGGCCGCAGCCGGTCCCAGGTGTCCAACACCATCCGGCTGATGAACCTGTCGGTTCCGGTGCAGCGCCGGGTGGCGGCAGGTGTGCTGTCCGCCGGTCACGCGCGCGCGCTGCTCGGGCTGGAAGACCGCGACCAGCAGGACGAGCTGGCGGCCCGGATCGTCGCCGAGGGCCTGTCGGTGCGTGCCACCGAAGAACTGGTTGCCCTGACCGCTGCTGCGGCGCCGGTCCGGAACCGGCCGAAGCCGGCGCGCCGCCCGACCGCGCCGGCCCTGAACGAGCTCGCCTCCAAGCTCTCGGACACCCTGGAAACCCGGGTGAAGGTGGAGCTCGGCCAGCGCAAGGGAAAGATCACGGTCGAGTTCGGTTCCGTCGACGACCTGGAGCGCATCGTGGCGGTGATCGCGCCGCAACTGGCCACGCCACGACCGGCCGGTCGCCCGGCCGAGCCCGCCGGCTTGCCGGGCTGAGCCGACCAGCGGGGCTTTCGTCGACCGGCGCGCCGGGCCATGCGTCAGTCGGCTGATACGCCCATCCGGCCGAACGAGGCCACCTCGGTCACCGGCCGGCGACCCCGCTTGAGGGACGGCGACCGGCGGTCCGGAGCCGGATGCCCGAGGCTGATCACGCCGACCAGGGACAACCGGTCCGGGATGCCGAAGACCTGCTTCACCCGCTGGTGACCCTCGGGCGGTACTCCGAAGAAGCAGCCGGCCAGGCCCCGGTCGACGGCGCCGAGCAGGATCAGCAGGCTGGCCATGCCGGTGTCGATGTCCCAGTAGGGCACCGGCCAGCGGGCCTCGTCCCGATCTGTCCAGCCCTTATCCGCCGCGGCATATCTATCTAAATAGGCAGTTTTGTCCGACATGGCGACGATCAACGCGGGCGCCGACTGCATACCGCGCAGCCAGGGATCGGGTTCTGCCGTGTCGTCCGTGGTGGCCTGCCAGAAGGCCGACCGGTCCGCCGGGTCGTCCAGCACCAGAAAGTGCCAGCCCTGGCTGAAGCCGGCGGACGGAGCCCGGATCGCCAGTTCCAGCAGCTCGGTCAGCACCGCTCGGGGCACCGCACGGTCCGGGTCGTAGTTGCGGACCATCCGGCGCTTGCGCACCACCTCGGCGAAATCCATTCGAGCTGTCTACCACCGGTAGCGCGATCCGCGTCAGGGGATAGTCGGGTCCGGCCCGGTATGGAACGCTTGAAGACATGGAACTGACCCAGTCCGGCAAGCTCGCCGATGTCTGCTACGACATCCGGGGACCGGTGCTGACCGAGGCCAAGCGGCTGGAGGCCCAGGGGCATTCCATTCTCAAGCTCAACATCGGCAACCCGGCCCCGTTCGGCTTCACCGCGCCGGACGAGATCATCCAGGCGGTGATCGGCAACCTGCGCCATTCCGAGGGTTACTCCGATTCCCAGGGCGTGCTGTCGGCGCGCACCGCGGTGGTGCAGCACTACCAGGAGCGCGGCCTCGACCCCGCGGTGACCGTGGACGACGTCTGGCTCGGCAACGGCGTCAGCGAACTGATCGGGATGGCGCTGCAGGCCATGCTGAACAACGGCGACGAGGTGCTGATCCCCGCCCCGGACTACCCGCTGTGGACGGCGGCCACCTCGCTGGCCGGCGGCCGGCCGGTGCACTACCGCTGCGACGAGTCGGCCGGCTGGCAGCCGGACCTCGAGGACCTGCGCGCCAAGATCGGCCCCCGCACCAAGGCCGTGGTGCTGATCAACCCGAACAACCCGACCGGTGCGGTGTACTCCGAGCAATTGCTGGCGGATTTCGCGGAGCTGGCCCGCCAGCACAGCCTGGTGGTGCTGGCCGACGAGATCTACGACAAGGTGCTCTACGACGACGCCACCCACACCCCGTTCTGCGTGCTGGCGCCGGACCTGCTGACGCTGACCTTCAACGGCCTGTCCAAGGCCTACCGGCTGGCCGGCTTCCGGTCCGGCTGGCTGCTGGTATCCGGCCCCAAGCAGCACGCCAGCAGCTACCTGGAGGGCCTGGCGATCCTGTCCAACATGCGGCTGTGTGCCAACGTGCCGTCCCAGCACGCCATCCAGACCGCGCTGGGCGGCCGGCAGAGCATCCGGGACCTGGTACTGCCCGGCGGCCGGCTGCTCGAACAGCGTGACGCCGCGGTCCGCGGGCTGCGCGCCATCCCGGGGGTGAGCTGCGTCGAGCCGAAGGGCGCGCTCTACGTCTTTCCGAGGCTGGACCCCGAGCATTACCCGATCGCCGACGACCAGCGCTTCGTGCTGGACCTGCTGCGCGAGCAGCACGTGCTGCTGGTGCAGGGCACCGGCTTCAACTGGCCGCACCCGGACCACCTGCGCATCGTCACGCTGCCGCGGGCCGACGTGCTCACCGAGGCGATCGGCCGGCTGGCCGCCTTCCTGGGCGGCTACCGGCCACCGGGCCGAACTCGCTGATCACGGGCTAGCGGTTGGGGCCGGTGACGGGAAATTCGGCGCAGGCCCTGGCATAACCGGCAACAGAACCGGTATCGAACCATTCGGCGGGCAATTCCGCTCCGAAGAGCGAGCCGTTCCTGGCCACCGCGTCGAGCGCGGTCGACAGGTAGATCTCACCGTCGGCAGACGGTGGTGTCCGCTCCAGTTGAGCCGTCACGGTGCCGTCGAGGAGGAAACCGCCGACACTGCCCCACCTGGACCGGACCGCTGCCGGATCCGGCTTCTCGTGTAGTTCGAGAATGCGTTGGATGCCGGGGCGGTATGGCTCGCCGTCGGCGATCGCACAGCTGGCGACCTGCTCGTCCGACACCCGGATCAGGCTGATCACCGGTGCCCGCAAGTCCTCGTAGGCAGCGATCAACTGGGCCGTCCGGGACGGTCCGGCGAACACCTCATCACCCCACACCACCAGGAACGGCCGGCCGTCGAAGAACTGCGCACCGGTGAGAATCGCGCCACCATTGCCTGACACCGGGCCTTGATGGCGTACCTCGAGGTGCAGGTCGAGGCGCTCGTCGCGCCGGATTCTCGCCGCGAACTCATCGATGTCCGGCTTGCCGGGCCGGGATATCAGGACCACCTCCCGGACCCCGGCGTCGTGCAGTTCGGTCAGCACGTGTTCGAGCACCGGGCGGCCGGCCAGCGGCAGCAGTTCCTTGGCCGCCCCCTGGGTCAGCTTCGCCATCCGGGTGCCGTGGCCGGCCACCGGGATGACCGCCGGGTAGCCGCCGCGCGCATCGTGCGTCGCGGCTGCAGGCTGGGAGGGGGTGGCGGGCATATCCGAAGACTTACCCGCTCGGCCGGGACATTGCAAAGGTCCACAATTCACGTGACCGGGCGCAGGAAAGACGAGGAAGGAGCGCGGTGAACCAGCCGGATCAGGAGGAGGAACTGGCGGGCGGAGGTATGACCAGGGTGAGCCGGCTTGGGTCGGTCGTGTACCGCTCCCGCGGTCCCGGCAGCGACCGGGTCGAGGAACTGCTGGGCCTGCTGGAGCAGGCCGGATTTCGCTATGCCCCGCGCTTTCGCGGCCTCGCCCCGGACGGCCGGCAGATGCTCGACTACCTGGCCGGTGAGGTCGGCAGCTATCCGCTCAGTGCCGCGGTGCGCAGCGACCCGGCACTGCGCTCGGCCGCCCGGGTGTTGCGGGCCCTGCACGACGCCACCGCCGAGTGGGCCGCGAACCTGGTCGGGGGCTGGCTGCTGCCCGACGTGGCACCGCCCGAGGTGGTCTGCCACGGTGACTTCGCCCCGTACAACTGCGTCTTCGACGGCGAGCGGATGGTCGGCCTGATCGACTTCGATGCCGCGCACACCGGCCCGCGGTTGCGCGATGTCGCCTACGCGGTCTACCGGTTCGCCCCGCTCACCGCACCCGACAGCGCGGTGGCGGCCGGGACGCTGGACGAGCAGCTGGCACGGACCCGGGACTTCTGCGACGCCTACGGGCTGGCCGACCGAACCGGGTTGATCCCGGCCGTCCGGGCCCGGCTGGCCGACCTGGTGGCGTTTCTGCGGGCCGAGGCCGCCGCCGGCAACGCCGCCTTCGCCACCCACCTGGCCGCCGGCCACGACCTCAGTTACCTGGCCGACGCCGAGTACCTGCGGCAGAACGAGGCCGAGATCACCGCGGCGCTGGGCCGATGACAGGCCAGGCGGTGGGTCTTCTGGACAGCTGCCGTCCCGCTCGGCTTAGCTAAGCGGCATGTCCGTCTCGCGCCGGGTGGTGCCGCTCACCCTGGACAATCTCGAGGACCTGCCGGCCAGCTGCCGGTCCTGCCTGTTCTGGGAGCTGGGGCCACTGGCCGACCGGGAGCCCGCGCCGGCGGACGAGGCCCGGCTGGCCAAGGAGGCGTGGCTGTCGGCGACCCTGTTGGACTGGGGCAGCTGCGGCAAGGTGGCCTACGCCAACGGCGAGCCGGCGGGCTACGCGATGTTCGCCCCGCCCGGCTTCGTGCCCCGCGCCATGTCGTTCCCCACCTCGCCGGTCTCCGGGGACGCGGTGCTGCTGCTCAACGCTCACGTGGTGCCGCGCTGGCGCTCCGGCGGCATCGGCCGGATGCTGGCCCAGGCGGTAGCCGCCGAGCTGGTGCCGCGCGGCGTCAAGGCGATCGAGGCCTTCGGCTCCACCGGGCCGCTTTCGGTCGGCTGCCTGATGCCGGCCGACTACCTGCTCTCGGTGGGCTTCAAGACCGTCCGGACGCACCCGGCCTATCCCCGGCTGCGGATGGAGCTGCGCTCGACGGTGTCCTGGCGCTACGACGTGGAGTACGCCCTGGAGCGGATCTTCGGCACCAACGTCGGCAAGCCGCTGACCACCGTCCGGTCGAGCCACGGGACCTGAGGGTCCGGCGCACCCCTGGTGCGAAATGTCGGCATACGGCTTGACGGGTGTTTTGCCGCTTCTTATGCTCCCAGTACTCGATATGGCGCTCGGAGGAGAAAATGCGAAGGGTAATGGCAGTAGCGTTCGCCCACGTCCTTGCTCTGGGCTTCCTCGTGGTGGGAAGCGCCCCGGCCCATGCATTCGGGAGCGAGGTGCTTGGCTGCACCGTCGACAACTCCACGGTGGGATGGACCGCCAACTCCTGCGAGGGTTACGCAGACAACCCACCCCCCGCGGTTCATTTTTCGGCGCGGAACCTCTCCGGCAGCTACTCCATGAGCTGGACCCTCACGAGAGACACGACCCCCATCACCGCCAATTGCAGCAGCACCGTAACGACTAACTGCATTACCGGCGGCTGCACCGCCCCGTCGACCACCTGCGATGTCAGGGTGCAGAGCACCGCGAAAACCTCCCACAAGTACACCGCGACCCTGCGTCTCACCCAGTCGGGACTGAGCAGGACGATCCAAGCCCAGGCCCTGCTCTACGGTGGGGAGCCCTGCGCGCCCTTCTGCTAGTCAACCCCGCCCTGAGCCCCGCCACTGCCGCGCTGCGGAACCGTGCTCGAGACGGCTGAGCGCCGTCCTGCCAGGATCAGCCAGCCGGGTGGCCCTGACAGCACGAGGCCGGCCCACCGTCCGAAGACAGTGGGCCGGCCTCGTGGAGGTGGCGCGGTGTCAGGCGATGTAGGCGGCGAGATCGTTGAGCAGCGCGGCCTTCGGCTTGGCGCCGACGATGGTCTTGACGACCTTGCCGCCCTGGAACACCGACATGGTCGGGATCGACATGATCTGGTAGTCGCGGGCTACGCCCGGGTTCTCGTCGATGTTGACCTTGACGATCTCGAGCTTCTCGCCGTGCTGGCTGGCGATCTCCTCGAGCACCGGGGCGACCAGGCGGCACGGCCCGCACCATTCGGCCCAGAAGTCGACCAGCACCGGCTTGTCGGACTGCAAGACGTCCTGGGCGAAGGTGGCATCGGTGACGGCGCGGGTGGCACCCATATCTGTGACTCCTTTGAGCAACGGGGCTATGAATTCTCGAGCTGTGCGGTACTGCCCAACCTAACAAGCAGCGGGCCGGAACCCTTCCCGACGGGCGGGGCGGCCCCAGAGGCCGGGCTCAGGCCTCCATGGCGGCGAGTTCGGCGTCGCCCACCGACTCCAGCGCCGACAGGTACCGCTCGGCGTCCAGCGCCGCCTGGCAGCCGGTGCCGGCCGCGGTGATCGCCTGCCGGTAGGTGTGGTCGACCACGTCGCCGGCGGCGAACACGCCGGCCAGGTTGGTGCGGGTGGAGGTGGCGTCGGTGAGGATGTAGCCCTCGTCGTCCAGCTCGACCTGTCCCTTGACAAGCTCGGAACGGGGGTCGTGCCCGATCGCGATGAACAGCCCGGTGGCCTCGACCTCACGGGTCTCACCCGACCGGGTGTCGCGCAGCGTCAGGCCGGTCACCTTGGACTCGCCGTGGATCTCGGCGACCTCGGAGTTCCAGGACCAGGAGATCTTCGGGTTGCTGTTGGCGCGCTCGACCATGATCCGGGAGGCGCGCAGCGAGTCGCGGCGGTGCACCACGGTCACCGACTCGGCGAACCGGGTCAGGAAGGTGGCCTCCTCCATGGCGGTGTCGCCGCCGCCGACCACCACGATGTGCTGGTTGCGGAAGAAGAAACCGTCGCAGGTGGCACACCAGGACACCCCGTGCCCGGACAGCTCGTCCTCGCGGGCGATGCCGAGCTTCTTGTAGGCCGAACCCATCGCCAGTACCACCGCGTCGGCGGTGAACTCGCCGGACAGGGTGCGCACCGTCTTGACCGGGGAGTCCAGCTCGACCGAGACCACGTCGTCGGAGACCAGCTCGGCGCCGAACCGCTCGGCCTGCTCCCGGATCTGGCCCATCAGCTCGGGCCCCATGATGCCGGACGGGAAGCCGGGGTAGTTCTCGACGTCGGTGGTGTTCATCAGGGCACCGCCGTACTGGCTGCCCTCGAAGACCAGCGGCCGGAGGTCCGCCCGCGCCAGGTACAGCCCCGCGGTGTAGCCCGCGGGACCCGATCCGACCACGATCACCTTGCGGTGGTTTGCGTTCACGTCCTACCTCGATGCTTGCTTGCCGACTGCTGCCCCTCCCGCGGAGGAGCGCCTGAACAACCAGTCTAGGTCGGGCGGTATTCCGCGGAATTCCGCGCTATTCGGCGTCCCGGCCGGACGGGGCGTTCGGCCCGGACGCAACGTTCGGGTCGGCGGGCTCGGCCGGCTCGGCGGGCCTGCTATCGGGCTCCCGGCCGGTCCGGCCGCGGGCCGCCGCCGCGATCTGGGCCACCTCGGGAAGCGGCAGTCGCAGCGCCAGCAGCACCAGCACCACACTGCCGATCGCGCCGCCGACGACCAGCTCCACCAGGGCGGCGATCCGGCCGTCGCCCAGCACCGCTCCGCCGGCCAGCACCACCGCCAGGCCCGCCGCGGCACCCGCGGCCGACGCGAGTGCGATCCAGCCGGTGGTGCGCAGGACGGGACCGAAGCGCAGCTCGCCGAACCGGCGGCGCAGCAACTGGTGCCCGACCAGGCAGCCCACCAGGTAGGAGGTCGAGGTGGACACGGTCAGCGCGATCAGCACCGCCCGGCCGTGCAGCAGCGCGCTGCCGGCCACCACCAACGACACCTTGGTGGCCACCATGGCGACGTTGATGAAGGTCGGCGTGCGGGCGTCGCGCATCGCGTAGAACACCCGCTGCTGCAGCATCACCACCGCGAACGGCAGCAGCCCGAAGGCGCCGGCAGCCAGCGCCACGCCGGTCAGCCGGGCGTTGGACTGGCTGAACCGGTTGAGCAGGATGACGCTGGTGAACAGGGGGCCGAAGACCATCAGCCCCGCCGAGATCGGCACCAGCGCCACTGCCGACAGCCGGCTGCCCAGCTGCAGGTCCTCCAGCACCGCCTCGGTGTCGCCGCGCGCCGCCGCCCGGCTCATCCGGGGCATCAGCGCGGTCAGTAGCGACACCCCGAGGACGCCGTAGGGAACCATGAACAGCAGGTCGGCGTAGGCGAAGATCTGCACGCCGCCGTGCGAGTTGGCCACCCGGTTGATCGCCACCACGCCGATCTGGCTGACCACCACGTAACCCAGCACCCACAGCATCAGGGTGCGGAACTCCGCCATTCGGCCGGCCTCGTTGGGGCTGGCCCGGAACCGCCACCGCCACTGGAAACCGCTACGGCGCAGCGGCACCAGCAGGATCAGCGCCTGGGCGGCGATGCCCAGGGTGGTGCCGACTCCGAGGATGAGGATCTGGGCGTTGGTGATGGTGCCGGTGGTCAGGTGCGCCGGGCCCGGCACCAGCAGGAACAGCAGCGCCGCGGCGATGGTGACCACGTTGTTCATCACCGGCGCCCAGGCCGGCCAGCCGTAGACGTGCCTGGAGTTCAGGATCGCCGAGACCATCGCCCCGAGGCCGTAGAAGAAGATCTCCGGCAGCAGCAGGGTGGCCCAGAGCCCGGCCACCGAGCGGTACTGCGGCGGGCCGCCGAAGATGCCGATCAGCCAGGGCGCGGCCAGTACCGCGAGCAGGGTGGCGCCGGCCAGGCCCGCGGTGGCGATGGACAGCAGCCGCTGGGTGTAGCCCACCCCGCGGTCGGCGTCGTCCTGCTGGGCCTTGACCAGCACCGGGATCAGCACGCTGGTGAGCACCCCGCCCAGCAGCAGTTCGTAGACCATGTTGGGCAGCGTGTTGGCCAGGCCGTAGGCGTCGCCCACGCTGTAGAGGCCGGCGCCCACCGCCGCCCCGATGACGATGTTGCGCAGCAGGCCGGTGACCCGGCTGACCAGGCTGGCGATGGCCATGGTGCGGCTGCTGGCCAGCAGGCTGGGAGCGGCGGGCTGTCGGCTGTCCTGGCCGCCGGCCGCGTCCGGGCCGGTGTCGTCCGGCGTGCTGCCGTCCCCGACGGTGCCATCCGGAGCCGGCCGGACCACGGTGCCCGCCGTGCCGTTCGAGCCGCCGGCCGCCGCCGGCTCGAACGAGCGGGGCCGGTGCCGGCGCGGTCCGTGATAGATCGGCGCGCTCCAGGCGTCGCCGGTATCGGGTTGAGCGGTCTCCACCGCCAACCCCGACGCGTCGCCGGGCAGCGGCAGCGGCGCACCGTAGAGCCGCTGCGAGGACCAGCCGTCCTCACTTCCGACGGAACGTTGCGGCGGCGCCGAGTTCATCAGGTGGCCCCCGCGACGGCCCGTCGGGGACTGTGCCGAATCCGGCGGACCACGCGGCGCAGCAGGGCGAGCACCAGCACGCTGACCGCCACCACGGCGATCACCTTGGTCACCGAGCCGATCGAGGTGGCCCGCAGGTTCAGGGTCACCCCCGTGCCGAGCTGCCGGCCGTCCGGGGTGCGCAGCAATGCCACGACCTGGAACTTACCGAGCCGGTCGACATGGGTGGGGATGCGGATGGTGGCGATGCTGCGCGCCGGAATTGTCTGCTGCTGCACCGGCGGCGCCCGGAAGCCCACCACCCCGTTGGCCGGCGCCACCGCGACCTGGACGGTCACCGGGCGGGGTAGCTCGTTGGACACCGTCACCACCACCGGCGAGTCCACCGAGGACAGGCTGTAGGTGCCGACGGCCGGTTGCACCAGGTGGACGGCCGAGGTCAGCTGGTTGATCCGGGTCTGCAGGTTGCGGGTGATGGCGGCGCCGCCGGCCCGGTCCTTGCGCCAGGCGCTGGACTCGGCCCGCTGGATGCCGTTGTTGAACCCGCCCAGCAGCGCGGCCGCGGCGTCGTTGTCGTGCAGCGCCTCGTTCATCGAGCCGACCTGTTGCCAGACCCGGTTCAGCGCCGCCATGTCGGCCGGCCGCAGCTCGGCAGCCGGGCTCTCGGCGCCGGTCTGCAGGGCACCCCGGTCGACCGGGCGGACGGTGTGCAGGGCGGTGCGCACCGCGATCGGCCGGCCCCAACTGCTGCCCCGCTCGGCGAGGATGGTCTGGGCGGCGGCCTGCGGGTCGGTGTCGACGTAGCGGTCCGGCGTGATCACCACGAAGTGGCTGCGGTCGGGCTGCTGCGCCGCCCGGATGGCCAGCTGGGCAAGCAGCGTCTGCTGGTCGTTGGCCGCCGCCGCACCGGGACGCAGCGCCTTGGCCACGGTGGCCTGGATCGCGCTGTCGGTGACCAGCGCGGTGGCCTGGCCGGCTGCCGAGGGGAGCGGGGACAGCGCGTCCGGCCGCGGTTCGGTGGAGTTCTGCCCGGGCAGCGCGGCGTCGCTGAGCAGCACGGTGGAGGCGCCGCCGCCGACCAGGGCGTCCAGTGCCCGGCCGGTCAGGGCGCTGCCGGCCGGCCAGGTGAGCAGGTCGGAGGAGAAGTCGCCGTTCAGGGTGGGGGCGATCCGGGCCTGCACCTGCGGCTCGAGGGCGGTGGAGAACTTCAACCCGGCCCGGGTGACGGCGTTGACGTCCGGGTCGGCGAAGGCGGTCAGCACGATGTCGTGCTTGGCCCGCAACTGCGTCAGCCGGGCCAGCCAGGCGGCGGCGAGCTGGCCGCCGGTGCCGGGCACCGTTCCGGTGCCCGAGCGCACCCGGTAGCCCCCGGAGCCGGCCATCACCGCCAGGCTGTCCAGCAGGTCCGGGTCGACCAGCAGGGTGAGCCGGACCTGGCCGGCCAGCAGCTCGGCGGTCCGCAGCGCCCGGTCCAGCCGGCCGCCCGGGCCCACCGAGCCCGCCAGCTGCTCGTCGGTGAAGACGTCGCCGTCCATCCAGCGGTGCGGTACCTCGAGCAACGGCCACACCCAGGCCACCTGCACCGGCCGCGGCTGGTCGAGAAAGGCCGGGATGAGCACCTGGAGCCGGCCGAGTTCGGTGGCGCCCACGGCGGGATCGCTCACCCCCCGCACCACCAGGGCGTACGGGTACACCCCGGTGAAGCACAGGCACAGGTCGTCGGTGGGAACCCGGTAGGTCAGGGTGACGCTCTGCCGCGGCAGCAGCGGGGCGGTCAACGGCAACCGGTCCTTGACCGTCCACGCAGTGGTCGGCGGCGGGTTCTTGATCGCGGAGTCCAGCAGTTCCTGCCGACCGATCGACATGCCGCGCTGCATGCCCAGCTCGACGTCGGAGTAGGTGTTGTCGGTGGTGTTGGTGACGGTCACGCCGAAGGTGACCATGCGCGCCGGAAAGTGCGGGTCAGGGCTGCGGGGGGTCATCGCGTTCAGCACGATCGCCACCGCGCTGGGGCTGGGCTGCGCCGCGGTGCGGGGCCGGCCGGTGGCATTGCCGGCCGGGGCCATCGCCACCGGCAGCACGCTGAGCAGGCACAGCACGGCGGAGCCGAGAAGGGCGGAGAACCGGCGGGGATGCGCTCGGGAGGGGTGGCCGGCAGGCCGGCTCACGCGGTTTCCCGCAGCAGCCGGCGGGCCTGGTCGAGCAGGCCGCGCTCGTCGGAGTACGCCAGCCGGTCGGCGATCCGCGGGAGCGGCACCCAGGCCACCTCGGTGACCTCCACGTCCGAATCGGACAGCTCTCCGCTGACGGCGCGCATCAGGTAATGATGGACGGTCTTGTGCACCCGGCGACCGTTCACCACGAACCAGAAGTCGATGGTGCCCAGGGTGCCGATCACCTCACCGGTGATGCCGGTCTCTTCGGCGACCTCGCGGACCGCCGCCTGTTCCAGGGTTTCGCCCTCCTCCAGGTGGCCCTTCGGCAGCGACCACAGCAACCGCCCGCGCCGGTTGGTACGGCCGATCAGCGCACCCTGCGGCACTGGCCCGGACAGGTCCAGCACCAGCCCGCCCGCGCTGGTCTCGTCCACTCGGGGAAGCCGCGGGCGCCGGTTACTCGACGCTCGTGACATGACTCGATGCTACTTGCCGGGTGGGTAGGGGCTGCTCGTGCGTTCAGTAGGGTTTGGCACCGTGAGTGAGCACCGCAGCGACGCAGCAGCGACCGGCGCCGTGGGCAACCCCGGCGAGCTGGTGCCGATGCCGGCGGCCGCCGTCCGGCTGGGTGAGCTGTTCGCCGCGGCCGGCCACCAGCTGTATCTGGTCGGCGGCCCGGTCCGCGACGCCCTGATGGGCCGGCCGGTCAACGACCTGGACTTCACCACCGACGCCCACCCCGAGCAGGTGCTCGAGTTGGTGGCCGGCCTCGCCTCGGCCACCTGGACCACCGGCATCGAGTACGGCACCATCGGCGCCCAGATCGCCGGCCGGCCGTGTGAGATCACCACCTTCCGGGCCGACCGCTACGACCGGGTCAGCCGCAATCCGGTGGTGGAGTACGGCAGCGACATCGCCTCCGACCTGCGCCGGCGGGACTTCACCATGAACGCGATGGCGGTCTCGGTGGCCGACCGGACGTTCGTCGATCCCCACGGTGGCCTGGCCGACCTCGCCCGTGGCCTGCTGCGTACCCCCGCCGAGCCGGAGGAGTCCTTCGGCGACGATCCGCTGCGGATGCTGCGCGCCGCCCGGTTCGTCTCCCAGCTGGGGGTCAGCCCGGCCGAGCCGGTGACCGAGGCGATCCGGCAGTCGGCCGGCGAGCTGGCCCGGATCACCGTCGAGCGGGTGCAGGTCGAGCTGAACAAGCTGATCTGCGGCGCCTACCCGCGGCGGGGCCTGGAACTGCTGGTCGAGACCGGCCTGGCCGAGGTGGCGCTGCCGGAACTGCCGGCGCTGCGGATGGCCGCCGACGAGCACGGCCAGCACAAGGACGTCTACGCCCACACCCTGCAGGTGCTCGACCAGGCCATCGAGCTCGAGCAGCGCGAGCCCGGCGCGCAACCGGACCTGGTGCTGCGCTGGGCGGCGCTGCTGCACGACATCGGCAAGCCCGACACCCGGCGGTTCGCCCAGGGCGGCAAGCAGGTCACCTTCCACCACCACGAGGTGGTCGGCGCCCGGCTGACCCGGGCCCGGCTGAAGGCGTTGAAGTTCCCGAAGGACCAGATCGAAGACATCGCCCGGCTGGTCTTCCTGCACCTGCGCTTCTACGGCTACGGACGCGGCGAGTGGACCGACTCGGCGGTCCGCCGCTACGTCACCGACGCCGGGCCCCTGCTGGACCGGTTGCACAAGCTGGTGCGTTCGGACACCACCACCCGCAACAAGCGCAAGGCCGCGTTGCTGGCCGCCACCTACGACGACCTGGAGGAGCGGATCGCCCGGCTGCGCGAGCAGGAGGAGCTGGACGCGATCCGTCCGGACCTGGACGGCAACGAGATCATGAAGCTGCTGGACCTGCCGCCCGGGCCGCTGGTGGGCAAGGCCTACAAGTACCTGCTGGAGCTGCGGATGGAGCGCGGCCCGCTGCCCTATGACGAGGCCGTGCAGGCCCTCAGGTCGTGGTACGCCGAGCAGTAGCGACCCGGGGCGTCGGGCACGGCGGCAGCGCGGTCGGCCCACCGGACCGGGGCCTGCGGAACCGCCGGGCCGGCGGGCTGAGCGGGTCCGGATCGCCGGCCAGCAGGTAGGCGACGCCGACCGCCAGGTAGGCCAGCCCGATCAGCGATACCGCGACGGCGGACTTGCCGTTCTCCGGCAGGGCCAGCGCGGTCACCGTCCCGGCGGCCACGAAGATCACGTTGAACAGGGTGTCGTAGAGGGAGAACACCCGGCCCCGGTAGTCGTCGGCGACCAGCTGGGCGATCATCGTGTCGACGCTGATCTTGACGCCCTGGGCGGCCAGGCCCAGCAACGCGGCGGCCGGCAGGAAGGTGCGCAGTTCGAACGGCAGCCCCAGGATCAGCTCCACCGCCCCGGCGCCGATCAGCAGCAGCGCCGGCCACCGGGTGTAGCCGAGCCGGCGGGCGGCGGCCGGGGTCAGCAGGGCGGCCAGCCCGCCACCGAGGGCGACCGCGGCCACCACCTGGCCGAGGCCCGGCAGGCCGGCCCGGAACGCCCCGTCGTCGGTGAAGTAGTTCCGGAACAGCAGCAGGGTGCAGATGGCACTCACCCCGTAGGCGAACCGGTGCACCCCGATCACCGCGAAGGCGCGCAGCACCGACGGGTGCGACCGGACGTGCCGGGCGCCGTCGGCCAGCCCGGCGAGCACGTGCCGTACCGAGTCGGAGTGCTCGCGGGTGCCCTCGTCCGGGCCGAGCTGGGTGATCGCGAAGCCGGCGGATCGCCAGGCGGCCAGCGCGTAGCCGACCGCCGCCCCCACCGCGACCGAGGAGTAGCCGATGTTGCCGCCGCCCAGCAGCGAGCGCAGCGCGATCGCCGAACCACCGCCGACGGCGGCGATCACCGCGCCGGCGGTCACCGACACCGCGTTGGCGGTGATCAGCCGTTCCGGTTCCACCACGTGCGGCTGGGACGCCGACAGCGCCGACAGCACGAACCGGTTGACCGAGATGACCACCAGCGCGCTGAGGTAGAACGGCTGGCCGTGCACCCCGGCCGCGATCTCGACGCCGACCCCGCACACCAGCAGCGCCCGGATCAGGTTGGCGCCCAGCAGCACCCGCTGGCGCGACCAGCGGTCGAGCAGCACGCCGGCGAACGGGCCCAGCACCGAGTACGGCAGCAGCAGCACCGCAAAGCCGGCAGCGATGTCGCCGGCATGCGCCGCGCGCTCGGGGTTGAACAGGATGGCGCCGGCCAGCGAGGCCTGGAACACCCCGTCGGCGAACTGGCCGAGCATCCGGATCGACAGCAACCGGCGGAAGTCCGGCCGTCCCAGCAGGCGCCGGCTGGGAAGCTCGCGTTCGACCGCTGTCACCTGATCCGCCTTCGTCCGTGGCCGGGAGAACCCGCTGCTGTTCCGTTCGACCCGCTTCCCCTCGACGTTAGCCCGGACGGCGTCTGGTTGGTGCAGGATGTAGCGGTGACCGCGGGATCAGGCTGGCAGCTGCCCAGCTGGCAGTTGCCGCCCGCTGCCCACCGGCTGCTGATCGCCGCGCCGTCGCTGGCCGACCCCGAGTTCTTCCGCACCGTGGTGTTCCTGATCGAGCACGACGACACCGGCACCGTCGGGGTCATCATCAACCGGCCGTCGCACACCCCGGTCGGGCACATCCTGCCCGACTGGCAGGAGGTGATGAGCGAGCCGTCGGTGGTGTTCAACGGGGGGCCGGTACAGCGCGACGGCGCGCTGGGTCTCGGCCGGCTGGCCAGTTCCACCGACGCCGGCAACGGGCTGCGGGCGGTCAGCGGCGGCCTGGCGCTGGTCGACCTGGACGCCGAGCCCGCCGACGTGGTGGCCGGTGCCGCCAGCCTGCGGGTGTTCGCCGGCCACGCCGGCTGGTCGGTCGGACAACTGCAGGCCGAGATCGCCGAGGGCGGCTGGTTCGTGGTCGCCGGCGGCCTGGACGACGTCTTCTCCCCACACCCCGGCACCCTGTGGCGCACCGTGCTGCGCCGCCAGCCGGCCCCGCTGTCGCTGCTGTCGACCTTTCCGGTGGACGTCGGGCTGAACTGACCGGCCCGGGCGCGGCTTCGGCGACGGGCAATCTGGGGCAGTCGCGCCGGCCTGGCTAGCTCTGAGTGACGGGCCAGTGCTAGGAAGTAATCGAAGCCCGACTGAAACCACAGTCGCCCGCCGTAGCTGGAATAGCCGAAGGGTCAGTACCCGTGACCGAAGTCGACAGCGCTCCCCAGTCCGTTCGCAGCATGGTTCCCGCCCGGCTGGACCGGCTGCCATGGGCCCGGTTCCACTGGATGATCGTGGTGGGACTCGGGGTCTCGTGGGTGCTGGACGGCCTGGAGATCCAGATCGTCTCGCAGGCCGGCTTCGCCGACGACCTGGGCCTGAGCAGCGCCGACGTCGGCGCGCTCGGCTCGGTGTACCTGGTCGGCCAGATCGTCGGCGCGCTGTTCTTCGGCCGGATCACCGACCGGGTCGGCCGCCGCAAGATCTTCCTGCTGACACTGGCCATCTACCTGATCGGTTCCGGGCTGGCGGGGCTGTCCTGGAACTTCGGGGTGCTGGCGGCGTTCCGGTTCGTGGCCGGGGTCGGCATCGGCGGTGAGTACTCGGCCATCAACTCCGCCATCGACGAGCTGATCCCGTCGCACTACCGCGGCCGGGTGGACATCGCCATCAACGGCACCTACTGGGGCGGCGCGGCGATCGGGGCGGCGGCCAACCTGTACCTGCTGTCCGACGGCTTCCCGTCAGCGTCCTGGGGCTGGCGGATCGGCTTCTTCATCGGCCCGGTGCTCGGCCTGCTGATCATCGGCCTGCGCCGGCACATCCCGGAGAGCCCGCGCTGGCAGATGACGCACGGTTTCCAGGACGAGGCGAATGCCACCGTCGACGGGATCGAGGAACAGGTCCGCGCGAACGGCCGGGAACTGCCCGAGGTGGACGAGGGCAAGGGTATCGACATCGTGCCGCAGCGCTGGCTGCCGATCAGCCAGCTGGTCAAGGTGCTGTTTCAGGTCTACCCGCGGCGCACCGCGCTCGGGTTCTTCCTGATGGCCACCCAGGCGTTCCTCTACAACGCGATCTTCTTCTCCTACGCCCTGGTGCTGCAGCACTTCTTCCACGTCTCCAAGGCGCACACCAGCTACTACTTCCTGCCGTTCGCGTTCGGCAACCTGCTCGGCCCGCTGATCCTGGGACCGCTGTTCGACACCGTCGGGCGTCGCAAGATGATCTCGGGCACCTACCTGCTGTCCGGGGCGCTGCTGGCGGTGTCGGCCTGGCTGTTCGGTGGCGGGCACCTCAGCGCCACCACCCAGACCGTCCTGTGGTGCGTGATCTTCTTCTTCGCCTCGGCCGGCGCGTCCTCGGCCTATCTGACGGTGAGCGAGATCTTCCCGCTGGAACTGCGCGGCCAGGCCATCGCGATCTTCTTCTCGATCGCGCAGGGTTTCGGGGCGATCGCGACCTCGCTGTACGGCCACCTGATCGGCGGCGCGAACAACGCCAACCCGCCGCGCGGGCCGCTGACCTTCGGCTACTACCTGGGTGCCGGCGTGATGATCCTGGGTGGGGTGGTGGCCTTCTTCCTGGCGATCGACGCCGAGCGGCAGTCCCTGGAGGACATCGCCGACCCGCTGTCCAAGGCGCCGGCCTCGGGCGGTCCGGCCGCCGCCCCCGCCACCGCCTGAGCCGGATCGTCCGACCGGGCAGGTACCGGTTCGGGCCAGGCTCGTAGCAAGCTCGCGCAACCCGAGGAGCGACGATGGATCTGACAAGCCCGATCGTGGTCGGCGTCAGCCGCCGTACCGGTTCGGTGGAGGCCGTGCGCTGGGCGGCGGCCGAGGCGCAGCTGCGCAACACCGGCGTGTTGGCGGTCACCGCCTGGCACGGACCGCGGGCGCCGGCCGCACCCGGGGGCCGTCCGGGCCTGCTGCCGCTGAGCGGCGAGGACCCCTGGGCGGAGGAGGAGCAGCGGCTCGCCGGCCAGCTCGCCGAGCACTTCGGCGGTGACCTGGCCGCGATGCGGATCACCTTCAGCCTGCGGCGCGGGTCGGCGGCGTCGGTGCTGTTGCGGGCGGCGGTCGGCGCCCAGTTGCTGGTGCTGGACTCGCCCCGGTCCGGCAACTTCAGCGTGCTGCCGAAGAGCCTGATTGCCCCGCAGGTGGTGTTCCGGGCGCCCTGCCCGGTGGTGCTGATGCCGCCGGTGCTGTCCTCGGAACTGGCCGGCGCCCCCTCCGGGGAACTCGCCGGAACCACCGACCCGGAGCTGGTGGACGACCCCGGCCTGGAGAACCTGGGTCCCGCCGGCCAGCCGGCCTGAGCCGGGGCCGCCGCTGGCGGGTTTCGTATCCGATTCGGACGCCAGGGCGTGCACATCGGATACGAAACCGATCGGTTGGTGCGTGACCTGACCGCAATGCAACCGATGGTCCTGCCGCGCGTCCAATCTCCGCGGCACTGCCGACCATCCGGGTCTGCTCCCGCAGCTGAGGAGCGAAACATGCGCAAGACTGCCGTACTTCTCACCGGCTGTTGCCTGGTTGCCGGCCTGGTCGCCACGCCGCCGGCTGCCCTGGCCACGTCGGCCACGTCGGCCACGTCGGCCGGCTCGGCGCTCGCCGCCGACATCGCCGGCAGCTATCAGCCGCTCGCGCCGACCCGGGTGCTCGACACCCGTACCGGCGTCGGCGGTTACAAAGGTTTGCTGGCGCCCGGCCGCACCGTGACCGTCAACCTGTTCGACGCCCGGCCGGTGACGGCGAACGATGTGTCCGCGGCTGTCATCGACGTCACGGTGCCCACCCCCGCGCCCGCCGGGTCGCTGTCGGTGTACCCGAGCAGCACCGGCTGGGACGGCCGGGTCACCATGACGCTGACCGGTGGCGGCAACATCCAGCAGCAGTTGACCGTCGCGCTGAGCCCCAGCGGCGGCCTGACGATCCGGAGCAACGCCACCAAGCCCACCCACGTCCTCGTCGACGTGCTGGGCTTCTACGCCGCCGGGAGGCCGGCGCTGCCCGGCCGGTTCGCTTACGCCAACTCCCGGGTGCTCGACACCCGCATCGGGCTGGGCGTGCCGAAGGCGAGCATCGGGGCCGGCAAGAAGGTCACGCTGGCGCTCGCCGGGCACGGCGGGGTGCCGGCCGGTGGCGCCAGCGCCGTGGTGGCCGACGTCGCGGTGCTCTCGGCACACACCACCGGGCAACTGGTGATCACCGACGGCGACGGCAGCCGGGCCACCACCCCGCTGCGGTTCGTCGGGGACTGGGAGCGGCCACAGACCATGCAGACCGAGCGGGTGGCCAAGCTCGGCAGCAACGGCACGCTGACCTTCACCAACACCAGCAAGACCACCATCGACCTGGTGGTGGACGTCTACGGCTACTTCCTGCCCGGCACGGTCAGCACCGACGGCAGCTACGTGCCGCAGGTCCCGCACGCGCTGAACGCCGGGCAGACCATCGACATCTACAGCATCGCCGGCTTCTACCGGGCGGTGACCGGGGTGCCGGCCGGCCACACCGGTGCGGTCAACCTGGTCACCACCACCGACCACCCGGCACAGCCGTCGGCCATCAGCATCCGCGACGTCGACAACCGTGCCTGGAACCGGGCGCCGCAGGTGTCCTCCACGGTGCTGCTGCAGCCCACCGAGCTCACCGTCGGCCAGGGTTCGCACAGCGCAGTCGCGCTGTACAGCATGACCAACACCGAGGTGCTGGTGCACATCTGGGTCACCGGCTACTACTTCCACGGCTGAGCGGCAGTTCGGTTGAGGCCGGAGGAATCTGTCCCGGGCAGCAACCTTCGGCCGGTCCGAAGTGTCGTGTCGGTGAGGGCTGACACGGTCGTCCCCGGCCGGGGCCCGCCACCCTGGAGCGTGCCGGATGCGTATCCATCCCCTCGCCGCTGTCACCGTCGGCCTGTCACTGATCGCCGGGTTGCTGGTGACTGCGCCGGTGACCGCCGCACCCGGCGCCCCGGCCGCCGCCCACACCTTCGACGATCCGAATGCCGGCAGCTTCTTCCCGGTCGCCGGAAACCCGGTGCGGGTGCTGGACACCCGGACCGGGCTCGGCGGCCGGGGAGGTGCCGTCGCACCTAAGCACACCGTCACCGCCCACATCAGCTCGGCGGGGACGCCGGCGGCGCTCGTCAAGGTGACGGTGCCGGGCAACGCGCCGTCCGGGTCGCTGTCGGTGTACCCGAGCGGCACCACCTGGAACGGACACGTGACGATCTCACTGGTCGGCGGCAGCACCATCAGCCAGCAGCTCACCGTCAAGCTCGGCGCCGACGGTGGCGTGAGCATCCGCAACAACTCGGCCACCGCCGTGCACCTGATCGTCGAGGTGCTGGGCCACTACTCGGCCGGGACGCCCATCGGTTATGCCACGTTCGCCGCACTCGACTCCCGGATCCTGGACACCCGGGCCGGCAGCCCGCTGGGCGCCGGGCGCAAGCTCACGCTCAGCCTGCCCGGACGCGGTGGCATCCCGGCGGCCGGTGCCAGCGCGGTGGTGCTGAACATCGCGGTGCTGTCGGCACGCGCCAACGGGCTGCTGGGCATCACCGACGGCGACGGCAGCCAGGCCACCGTGCACATGCGCTTCGCCGCCAACCAGACCATGCAGACCGAGCGGATCGTCAACGTCGGTAGCGACGGCCGGCTCACGTTCAGCCAGTCGAGCACCGCCGGGGTCCACCTGGTGGTCGACCTGATGGGGTACTTCCTGGCCACCGGCCCCACGCCGGACCCCAACGCGCCGGCCCGCTACGCCGCGGTCACCCCGCGACCGGTGCGGGTGGTGCGGGGAACGGGCTTCGACACCCAGCTCCGGTTGAGCCAGCACCAGCCACTGGCCCTGTACCCGCCGGGCTACGACTTCGGGGACGTGGCCTACAACATCGTCATCTCCCCCGACCAGCCCGACCAGCCGACCCTGCTCGGGCTCTACGACTCCGGCAGCGCCTGGACCCCCACCGTGACGCTGTCCTCGACACCGGCCCGCCAGCCCACCGAGCTGGTCGTCAACGTGAACCTCAAGGGCTACCCGACGCTGGTCAACCTGTCCGGCGCCCGGACGACCTATCTGCACGGCTACCTGACGGGCATCTACTGGTACAACCACTGCGTGTGCGGGGGCTGACCGCGCCCAGCCGCCGGAACCCGCGGTCGAGGCACGTGACGCCGGCGCTGTCCGGCGCCATACTGATCGGGATGAAGGGGGTGTGCCCGATGCGCCTTCGGTTCTGGCAGCGGCGCTCGCTACGGCAGCGGGCGCTGGACGCGATCGCGGCCGAGCGCCGTCATCCCTGGGTCAAGCCCGCCGCGCCGGCCACGCCCGGTTCGGCCAACGACGAGTACTGGGCGGTGCAGGCCGGTTTAGCCGGCTACGGCCAGCCCTGACACCCGCCTGGAAACGGCAAACGGCCCCGGGAACCGGGGGGTTCTCGGGGCCGCCTGGTCAGCTGACTAGCGCTCGACCTCGCCGCGGATGAAGGCCTCGACCTTGGCGCGCGCGGTCTCGTCGTCGTACTGCTCCGGCGGGGACTTCATGAAGTAGCTCGACGCCGACAGGATCGGGCCGCCGATGCCCCGGTCCTTGGCGATCTTGGCCGCCCGCAGCGCGTCGATGATGATGCCGGCCGAGTTCGGGGAGTCCCAGACCTCGAGCTTGTACTCCAGGTTCAGCGGCACCTCGCCGAACGCCCGGCCCTCCAGCCGGACGTAGGCCCACTTGCGGTCGTCGAGCCACTGGACGTAGTCCGACGGGCCGATGTGGACGTTGCGGGAGCCCATGTCGTGCTTCAGGTTCGAGGTGACGGCCTGGGTCTTGGAGATCTTCTTCGACTCCAGCCGGTCGCGCTCGAGCATGTTCTTGAAGTCCATGTTGCCGCCGACGTTGAGCTGGTAGGTGCGGTCCAGCACCACGCCGCGGTCCTCGAAGAGCTTGGCCAGCACCCGGTGGGTGATGGTGGCGCCCACCTGGGACTTGATGTCGTCGCCGACGATCGGCACGCCCGCCGCCTCGAACTTCGCGGCCCATTCCGGCGTGCCGGCGATGAAGACCGGCAGCGCGTTGACGAAGGCCACCCCGGCGTCGATCGCGCACTGGGCGTAGAACTTCGCGGCCTCCTCCGAGCCGACCGGCAGGTAGCAGATCATCACGTCGACCTGGGCGGCCCGCAGCGCACCCACGACGTCCACCGGCTCCTCGTCGGATTCGACGATGGTCTCGCGGTAGTACTTGCCAAGCCCGTCCAGGGTGCGCCCGCGCTGCACCGGCACGTTCAGCGGCGGCACGTCGCACAGCTTGATGGTGTTGTTCTCCGAGGCGACGATCGCCTCCGACAGGTCCTGGCCGACCTTCTTGGCGTCGACGTCGAAGGCGGCGACGAACTGGATGTCGCTGACGTGGTACGGGCCGAACTTGACGTGCATCAGGCCCGGGACGCTGGACGAGGGGTCGGCATCACGGTAGTAGTGCACGCCCTGCACCAGCGAGGCGGCGCAGTTGCCGACGCCGACGATGGCTACGCGGATCGGGCCGCCGTGGGAGCCGTCCTGGTTGTGTTGCGAACCCATCGGGTTCCTCCTTGTTGTTGGCGCCGCCTCTGGCTGAGTCCCTAGACCCGGGCGGTGGTGTCGCGGTTCGGTTGTGGTGCTGGTGTGCGGCGGTCAGGGGGTGTGGCCCGGCCCCCGGCGTTCGGTTTCGATCAGTTCGGCCAGCCAGCGGACCTCCCGGTCAGCCGACTCGAGGCCGTGCTCCTGCAGTTGCAGGGTGTAGCGGTCCATCCGCTCGCGGGTGCGGGCGAGGCTGGAGCGCAGGCCGTCGGCCTGCTCGGTGATGCGCTGCTTGCGGCCTTCGAGGATCTGCAGCCGGATGTCGGCGCGGGTCTGGGCGAAGAACGCCAGCCGGGTGCCGAACCCTTCGTCGTCGTAGGCCTCCGGGCCCACCTCGGCGAGCAGTTCGGCGAAGTGCTCCTTGCCCTCGGCCGTCAGCTTGTAGACCTTCTTGCCCCGCTTGGAGGCGAAACCGCTCGGCGGTTCGGCCAGGGTCGCTTCCTCGTCGATCCAGCCGGCCTCCTGCAACCGCCGCAGTGACGGGTACAGCGAGCCGTAGGAGAAGGCGCGGAAGGCGCCGAGCAGGCTCGACAGCCGCTTGCGCAGTTCGTAGCCGTGCATCGGTGATTCGCTGAGCAATCCCAGAATGGCGATCTCGAGCATCCGCGTCCCTCCCTCCACCTGTGGTTCAGCGGTCGTTCACCACGATATATCGACACGATACATCAGTTCGATGCATCGGCCACACCAGCAGAGCACGCTCGGCGTTGCGCACCGTCGCGAGGTCGGCTAGTGGTCCTGGGCGGCGATTCCCCGGGTAGCGTCGCCGGCATGGCCGAGCCCGCGTACCCGCCGATCGAGCCGTACGACACCGGGATGCTGGACGTCGGTGACGGCCAGCAGCTCTACTACGAGCAGTGCGGCAACCCGGCTGGCAAGCCGCTGGTGATGGTGCACGGCGGCCCCGGCGGCGGCTGGTCACCCGGCTCCCGGCGGATGGCCGACCCGGACGCCTACCGGATCGTGCTCTACGACCAGCGCGGCTGCGGACGCTCCACCCCGCACGCGGCCGACCACGACACCACGCTGGCCGGCAACACCACCAGCCACCTGATCGCCGACCTGGAACGGCTGCGCGAGCACCTGGGCATCGAGCGCTGGCTGGTCCTCGGCGCCTCCTGGGGCACCACCCTGGGACTGGCCTACGCGCAGACGCACCCCGACCGGGTCAGCGAGCTGGTGCTGGCCGCGGTGGCGCTGACCCGCCGGGCCGACGTCGACTGGCTCTACGGCGGCCTGCGCCGGTTCCTGCCCGAGGAATGGGCCCGCTACCGCGACGCGCTGCCCGAGGGCCTGCGCGACGGCGACCTCACCCAGGTCTACGACGAGCTGCTGAACTCGCCCGACCCGGCCGTCCGGCAGCAGGCCGCCGACGCCTGGATGGCCTGGGAGGACGCGGTGGTGAGCCTGGATGCCGGCACCACCGGCCCGTCGGCCAAGCGGGCCGACGCCCGCTACCGGCTGGCCTTCGCCCGGCTGTGCGCGCACTACTTCTCGCACGGCGCGTGGCTGGCCGAGAACCAGCTGATCGACCAGGCGCACCGGGTGCACGGCATCCCGGCCGTCCTGGTGCACGGCCGCTTCGACCCGCAGGGACCGCTGGAGGCCGCCTGGCAGCTGGCCCGGGCCTGGCCGGACGCCGAGCTGGTGATTGTGGAGAACGCCGGGCACACCTCGCCGGCCATCGGGGCAGCCATCACGGCCGCCACCGACCGGTTCCGGCCGGCCGGCCGGAACCGGCGGTAGCGCTGGCCCACGCTGCGGCATTCGCTGTGAGGTTGGCCGTCCGGGGGCCCTGAGCCGGCGGATTTGGTCCGGCTTTGCCGGGTGCGCCGGACCCGGCGTGACCGGACAACCCTCATGGCCCCCGTACCCTTGCCGTTAGTTCAGGTGCGGCCAGCACGATGCGTACCTGAGAAAGCCGTACTGAACACGCAGTGCCGAGCAGCGTGCACGCCGAGCAGAAGGAGTCTCTTCGTGGCGGGTACCTCCGCGTCCGGATCCCGTTCCGGCCCGTCCGGCCCCGAGCGGGGTAGCCGGGGCAGCGGCACCGGCAGGACGGCCGGGACGGCTGGCACGGCTGGCACGGCTGGCACGACCAGGGCCGGCAAGCACGGCGCGGACCCCCAGCCCGGACGCTGGAAGCGGCGCCGGCTGGCCAAGAAGCGCCGGCTGGCCGCGATGAGCCGCCGCAACCGGATCCTGCGCCGGGTGGGCCTGGCGGCCACCTGGCTGCTCGGCCTGCTGGCGCTGCTGATGAGCCTGCTGGCGTTCGCCATGTACTCGGTGGCCCACGTGCCGAGCCCGGCCGAGCTGCAGACCAACCAGGCCGCCGTCGTGCAGTACGCCGACGGCTCGACCATGGCCACCATCGACGGCGGCGAGAACCGCACCATCGTGCCGCTGAGCAAGGTGCCGGTGCACGTCCGGGACGCGGTGATCGCCGCCGAGGACCGCGGCTTCTACTCCGAGCCCGGCATCTCGATCAAGGGCACCGTGCGGGCGGCGATCAACGACGTCCGGGGCGGCTCCACCCAGGGCGGCTCCACCATCACCCAGCAATACGTCAAGAACGCCTACCTCAACTCCGACCAGACGCTGAGCCGCAAGCTCAAGGAGCTGGCGATCTCGCTGAAGTTGAGCCGGCAGTACTCCAAGGACGAGATCCTGGAGAGCTACCTCAACACCATCTATTTCGGTCGCGGCGCCTACGGTGTCGAAGCCGCTTCCAAGGCCTACTTCGGGGTCTCGGTGAGCAAGGCCAACGTCGCCCAGGGGGCGCTGCTGGCGGCGGTGATCAAGTCGCCGGAGTACTACGACCCGGCGGTCACCCCGGCGGCGGCCAAGGCCCGCTGGCAGTACGTGGTGGACGGCCTGGTGAGCACCGGCAAGCTCGACCAGAGCCAGGCCGCGGCGCTGAAGTTCCCCACCACCATCAAGACCCGCAACCCCAGCTCGGTGCTGGACGGCCCGCTCGGCCTGGTCTGGCGGCAGGTCAAGTCCGAGCTGCGGGCCGACGGCGTGGACCCGGCCACCATCAACACCCGCGGCCTGCGCATCCAGACCACCATTGACCGGGGTGCCCAGGTGGCCGCCCAGGACGCGATCAAGCAGACCTACTCCGACCTGACCGAGAAGCAGAAGAACCTGCGCCCGGCGCTGGTCGCGGTCAACCCCGACACCGGCGCGGTGATCGCCTACTACGGTGGCCCGAACGGCTCCGGGCTGGACTACGCCCAGTCCTGGCGGCCGCCGGGTTCCAGCTTCAAGCCATACGTGACGGCCACCGCACTGGCCCAGAACCTCAAGGGCGTCAAGCCCGCGTACACCATTCAGTCGGTCTTCGACGGCTCGTCGCCGCAGACCGTCGACAACCTGCCGTTCGAGAACGACCCGACCGACCCCGACCACGGCAGCTACACGCTGCGGCAGGCCACCACGCTGTCGCTGAACACCGTGTTCGGCAAGCTGACCTCGCTGGTCGGGCCGGACAACGTGGTGCGGACCGCCCGGGCGATGGGGATCCCGGCCGTCGAGTCGGCCACCGGCGCCAACCCGGGCGCGCCGACCCTGGAGCGCAACGGCCACCCGGACCCCTACGTCGGCATCGGCAACTACCCGGTCCGGATCCTCGACCAGGCGGTCGGCTACGCCACCCTGGCCAACGGCGGCCTGGCCCGGCAGGCCTACTTCGTGCAGAAGGTCACCGACTCCAAAGGTGACGTGGTCTTCGAGCACAAGGACAAGGCCAAGCGGGTGCTGGACAAGCGCGTCGCTAACGACACCACGCTGGCGATGGAGGACGTCGCCAGGACGTCCGGGATCGCGCCGTCCGACGGCCGGCCGGTAGCGGCCAAGACCGGCACGGTGGGTATCCAGGGCACCCGTGACTCCAGTGACGGCTGGACCGTCGGGTTCACCCCGCAGGTGAGCGCGGCGTCCTGGGTCGGCTCGGACAAGGTCGAGCCGATCTACAACTCCTTCGGCAAGTCCGAGTACGGCCGGGACCTGGCCGGCCATGCCTGGCAGCGGTTCATGGACGGCTACCTCGGCGGCAAGCCGGTGTTGCCGCTGCCCACCAGCCAGCAGATCGGGCAGCCGCAGCCGTCCCAGGCGCCGTCCAGCTCGAGCGCCACCCCGACCCCGACGGTGTCCTCCACACCGCCCACCTCCAGCGCACCGCCGAGCAGCTCGGTCGCACCTACCACCTCGGCACCGGTCACCTCGGCCACCCCGTCGAGCTCGCCGAGCACCAGTTGCGGCCTGCCGGTGTGCCTGTCCTCGTCCCCGCCGGGGCCGAGCGGTTCGAGCGCGGCGCCCAGCGGAACCACCAAGGCACCGGCCGGCCCGGCGGGGGCCTCGCCGACCGGTACTACGAAGGCCGGGGCGAGCCCGGCGGCGGCCTCGCCCGGCGGTCCCTAGTCCCGTGCGAGGATCGGCGGCGTGACCACGCCGAGCGCCGCGCCGCGGGACCTGCCGCCGCCGGTTGACCCGGCAGCGGAGGAGGGTTTCGACCCGGCGGCGGAGGAGGGGTGGTCGCCGACCCCGCCGACGTGGGCAGACCGCACCGCGGCCCGGGCCAGCGCGGTGGTGGGCGGCCCGCTCGGCCGCTACGCCCGCCGCAACTCCGGCTGGTGGACGCCGCTGCGGGTGCTGCTGGCACTCGGCGCGCTGACCCTGCTGCTGGGGTACGGGGAGAAGCTGCCGTGCGCGGACGGCCAGTGGGTGGCGTCCAAGCAGTACACCCACGCCTGCTACTCCGACGTCATTCCGCTGTGGGGGGCGGAGGGCCTGTCGTCCGGGGCGGTGCCCTACCGCGACCACGCGGTGGAGTACCCGGTGCTGACCGGCGGGTTCATGTGGGTCACCGCCGAACTGACCCGGGGCTGGCATGCCGTCGCCGAGCACGGCGTGCTGCCGGGCACCAATGAGGGCGTGATGTTCGGCGTGCTGACCTGCCTGCTGCTGGCGGTCTGCGGGCTGCTGGCGATGGCTGCCACCGCCGGTGCGGCCGGCCGGCGTCGGCAGTGGGACACGGCGATCTTCGCGCTCAGCCCGCTGCTGGTCTTCCACGCCTTCTCCAACTGGGACCTGCTGGCGATGGCGTTCGCGTCCGGCGCGCTGTGGGCCTGGGCGCGCGGCCGGCCGGTGGCCGCCGGGGTGCTGATCGGGCTGGGCGCGGCCGCCAAGCTGTACCCGGCGCTGCTGTTCTTCCCGCTGGCGCTGCTGGCCTATCGCAGCCGCAGCTGGCGAGGAGTGTGCTGGGCCGCGGTGGCCGCGGCCAGTGCCTGGCTAGCGGTGAACCTGCCGGTGGCGCTGGCCTGGCCGGACGGCTGGAAGGAGTTCTACGCCTTCTCCGCGTCCCGGCCGGCTGAGGCCAGCACCTTCTGGGCGATGGGCAAGCACTTCTTCCCGAACACCTTCGGCTCGCCCGCGGACTCCGGGTGGACCCCGCCGGGGCTGGCGGTGGCGCTGTTCCTGGCGGTCGCCCTGGCCGCGGTCGGCTGGCTGGCGCTCACCACGCCGGTGCGTCCCCGGCTGGCCCAGTTGGCCTTCCTGACGGTGACGGCGTTCCTGCTCACCACCAAGGTGTGGAGCCCGCAGTACTCGATCTGGCTGGCGCCGCTGCTGGCGCTGGCCCGGCCGCGCTGGCGCAGCGCGCTGGTCTGGCAGTTCTCCGAGATCGCGGTCTGGATCGCCACCCTGCTGTGGTTGCTCGGCGGCAGCGACCCGAACAAGGCACTGACCTACGAGGCGCTGACCTGGGTGCTGCTGATCCGGGACGGCTGCCTGCTGGTGCTGGTGGCCCTGATCGTGCGCGAGATCCGCAACCCCGGGCTGGACCCGGTGCGCTCGGCGGCCGAGCCGGATCCGGGGGCCGGGCTGTTCGCCGGCCAGCCCGACCGGGTGCTGGCCGTCGGGCCGGTCCATCAGCCGGCCCGGGATTAATCCCGCGAGGCCGGCGGCCGGCTTGGGTAACCTTGCCCGGTCGCCCGGCTCCGCCGGGCCGGCGTCGAAAAACTCGTTGGGAGTTCTCGTGCTGTTGCGGATGTCCACGCTGTTCCTGCGCACCCTGCGCGACGATCCCGCCGATGCGGAGGTGCCCAGCCACCGGCTGCTGGTGCGCGGCGGCTACGTACGGCGGGTGGCGCCGGGGATCTACTCGTGGCTGCCGCTGGGCATGCGGGTGCTGGCCAACATCGAGCGGGTGGTGCGCGAGGAGATGGCCTCGATCGGCGCGCAGGAGGTGCACTTCCCGGCGCTGATCCCGCGCGAGATCTTCGAGGACAGCGGGCGGTGGTCGGCCTACGGCGACTCGCTGTTCCGGCTCACCGACCGCAAGGGCGGCGACTACCTGCTCGGCCCGACCCACGAGGAGCTGTTCACGCTGCTGGTCAAGGGCGAGTACTCCTCCTACAAGGACTACCCGCTGGCGCTGTACCAGATCCAGACCAAGTACCGCGACGAGGCGCGTCCGCGGGCCGGCGTGCTGCGCGGCCGGGAGTTCGTCATGAAGGACTCCTACTCCTTCGACCTGACCGACGAGGGGCAGCAGCGGGCCTACCAGGCGCACCGGGATGCCTACGAGCGGGTGTTCCGCCGGCTGGGCTTCGACTACCGGATCGTGTTCGCGGTGTCCGGGGCGATGGGCGGTTCGGCGTCGGAGGAGTTCCTGGCGCCCACCCCGTCGGGCGAGGACACCTTCGTGCAGTGCACCAACTGCGACTACGCGGCCAACACCGAGGCGGTCGAGATCGCCGGTCCGCCGGCCGAGGACGGCTCGTCGCACCCGGCCAGCGTGGTGCTGGACACCCCGGACACACCGACCATCGCGACGCTGGTGGACCGGCTCAACGAGCTGCCGGCGTCCGCCTTCGGCCTGGCCGACGGCGAGGCCAAGGAGTTCGGTGCCGCCGACACCTTGAAGAACGTGGTGCTCAAGACCCGCCAGCCGGGCTCGGCGGACTGGGAACTGCTGGTGGTGGGCGTCCCCGGCGACCGCGAGGTGGACATGAAGCGGTTGGCCGGCCAGCTGGAGCCGGTCGAGGTGGAGCAGGCCGGCCCGGAGCTGCTGGAGCGCCACCCGGAGCTGGTCAAGGGCTACATCGGCCCGCAGCAGCTGGCCGAGCTCGAGGTGCGCTACCTGGTCGATCCGCTGGTGGTGCCGGGCAGCGCCTGGGTGACCGGGGCGAACGCCGAGGGTAAGCACGCCGCCTTCGTGGTGCGCGGCCGCGACTTCGAACCGGCTGGCGAGGTCGGCGCGGTGGAGATCCGCGACGGCGACCGGTGTGCCCGGTGCGGCTCGGCGCTGGAGATCGCCCGCGGCATCGAGCTGGGGCACGTCTTCGCGCTGGGCCGGGTCTATGCCGAGAAGTTCGGCCTGACCGCGCTCGGCCCGGACGGCAAGCCGGTCACGGTGACCATGGGTTCCTACGGCATCGGCATCACCCGGGCGGTCGCCGCGCTGGCCGAGCAGACCCACGACGCATCCGGACTGGTCTGGCCGCGTGCGGTGGCGCCGGCCGACGTGCACCTGGTGCCGACCGGCAAGGACGCGGCGGTTGCCGAGCAGGCCGAGCGGATCGCCGCCGAGCTGCAGGCGCTCGGCGTGCGGGTGCTGCTGGACGACCGCAAGGCCTCGCCCGGGGTGAAGTTCGCCGACGCCGAGCTGCTCGGGGTGCCGACCATCCTGGTGGTGGGTCGGGGCCTGGCCGACGGCGTGGTGGAGCTGCGCGACCGCCGCACCGGCGAGCGCCGGGACGTGCCGGTCGGCGACGCGGTGAGCGCCGTGCACGCCGAGGTGTCGGGCGGCTGATCGCGCCGGGTCAGCCGGGGGCAGCTGGTCGGGGGTCAGCCGGCCTTGTTGCGCAGGAAGCTGATGTCGTCGGCCTGCCCGGCCGCCGGGGTCTCGACCAGCACGTCGCAGCCGGCGGCCCGCACCACCGCGGCGATCGCCTCCGGCTCGATGAAGCCGGTGCCGAAGTTGGTGTGCCGGTCGGCGCCGGAGTCGAAGGCGTCCCGGCTGTCGTTGGCGTGCACCAGGTCGATCCGTCCGGTGATCGCCTTGACCCGGTCGACGATGCCGGTCAGGTCCTCGCCGCCGGCGTGCGCGTGGCAGGTGTCGAGGCAGAAGCCTGGCCCGTACTCGCCGATCGCGTCCCACAGCTGGGCGATCCGGTCCAGGTGCCGGGCGATCGCGGCGGTGCCGCCGGCGGTGTTCTCGATCAGGATCGGCAGCGGGAACCCGCCGGACTCGGCCTGGTAGGCGAAGGTCTTGCGCCAGTTGTCGATGCCGACCGCCGGGTCGTCGTTGGCGCCGACGTGGCCGCCGTGCACGATAAGGGCCTTGGCGCCGATCGCGGCGGCCGCCGCGGCGTGCTGGCTGAGGATCTTGCGGCTCGGCACCCGGATCCGGTTGTTGGTGGTGGCCACGTTGATCACGTACGGCGCGTGCACGTAGACGGTGAGGTCGCTACCGCGCAACGCCTCGGCGTGCGGGTGCTCCTTGGGCGCCTTCCAGTCCTGCGGATCGGACAGGAAGAACTGCACCGCCGAGGCGTCGACCTGGGCCGCATGGGCCAGCGGGTCGTCGGAGTGGACGTGCGCGCCGATGACGAGACTGCCGGACCTGGAATCGGACATGCGCCCAGGTTACGTCCGGGCCCTGACAGCGGGTTCGCCGGTCAGCCGGCCGGTCGAACCTGCCGGTCAGCCGGTGGCCTGCTGGTCAGCCGGTGGGCTGCTGCTTGCCGGTGCCGCCGTAGACCACCGGGTGCACCTGCGGGTCGCACACCGTCGGCTGGTTGTCGAACGTCGAGGCAACGCTCATGCCCGGCGGGGTCAGCACCACGGTGGCCATGGTGTGGCAGGCGGCCGCGCCCTGCTCGGCGGTGCCCCACTCGGCGACCGCCGAGCCGGTCACCGAGCCGAACAGCACCACCCGCGGCGGGTCGGCTCCGGTCAGCCCGCCGAGCGGGCCGGACGGCGTCCGGGCGGCCTCGGCCAGCGGCTGGCCGGCGGCGTCGAGTACCGACACCCCCGGGTAGCCGGTCAGCGCGCACGGCTGGTCGCTGGTGTTGGTGTAGGTCAGCAGCACTCCCTCGGCGCTGCCGTCCTGGCTGGCGTCGTACACGCCGCTGACCATCAGCTGCCCGTCGGTGCAGGGCTGCACCGCGTCCTGCCGCGGGCCTGCGGTGAACCGGCCGGACTGCCAGCTGTAGGTCTGGCGGAAGCGCAGGCTGCGGCAGCACTGGTCGTCGTAGCCGTCGTGGTAACCGTTCTCGCCCAGCGTGACGGTTCCCGGGCCGACGTCGATCGAGGTGACCACGATCGAGCTCGGGTCACCGGGCTGGAAGGCCAGCGTCTGCACCAGTCGCGGGCCGGCCGGGGTGTAGCGGAACACCTCGACCGGCCGTGGGCCGTCCGCGCCAGCGCCCCCGCAGCTGACCGGCACCAGCCAGAGCGGCACCGGCTCGCCGGCCACCGAGACGGCCGGGGCGCCCATTCCGGCGACGTTGTCGACGGCCTCGCCGTTCGGGCACAGGCCCGGGGTGTGCGGCAGCGCGGTGGCGTCCAGGCCGCGGAACCAGTCGGCCGGCTGAGTTGCCGTGCTGCTCAGGCCACCCGACTGCGGGGCCGGGCGGGCGGCGCCGGTGCTGCGGGTCGGCGAGGTGCTGGCGGTGGCCGACGGGCTGGCGCTGGGGGTGCTGCGCGGGCCCGCGGTACTGGTCGCCACCCCGGTCGGGGTGGCATCGGTCGGCCCGGTCGGTCCGGGGCTGATGCTGCCGGCCGGCGGGGTGGGCGCGCGCTCGGCACGCAGCGCCTGGCCGACGGCGGTCAGGGCGAAGGCCACCAGCACCGCGGCCGCGGCCAGCAGCGGGACCGTCCAGGCGCGCAGGCCGCGGGCCGGCGGCGCGCCGGAGTCCAGCGCCTCGGCGGCGAGCAGCACCCGGCGCCGGACCGGACCGGCCTCCGGGGTGAGCCGTGCGGCGAACTGCAACTCCTGCCGGATGGCGGTGTCGAGTTCGTCGGGCGTCATCGGAGGTCTCCCTGCTGGTCGGTGCGACGGTGAGTGGGGTCATCGGTGACCCGGCCGGCGGCGCGCAGCGTCCCCAGGGCCCGGCTGATCAGGCTGCGCACCGTGGTGGCGCGGCAGCCCAGCTCGTCGGCGACCTGCTGGTCGGACAGGTCGTGGAAGTAACGCAGCACCACGGCGGCCCGTTGCCGGGGCGGTAGCGAGGCGAGCGCCCGGCGCAGCTGATCCCGGTCGTCGACCCGGGTCGCGAAGTCCGGCGCGGCCTGCCGCTCGGGCAGCAGTTCGCTGATCCGCTCCGCCACCGAGGCACGGCGCTGCTGGTTGAGGTAACGGTTGATCAAGGCCCGGCGGACGTAGGCGATCGGCGACTGCGCCTCGGCCACCTTCGGCCACTGCGGGTACAGCGCCACCAGGGTGTCCTGGACCAGCTCCTCGGCCGCCTGCCGGTCGCGGGTGAGCAGGTAGGCGGTGCCGAGCAGCGAGGAGGTGCCGTCTTCGACGAAGCGCGCGAAGTCGAGGCTCACCCGCGCGACGACCTCCATGCCAGCAAGACAACTCGGCCGTGCGAAACATTGCAGGCGAATCGCGGATATTTCGGAGCCGGATCCAGATGCGAGCCGGCCGGGCCGTGACCGATCGGGGCCGGTCTCGTTGGTTCCCCTGACGGCGCTGGCAGCGACGGGTGGCTGGCTACGCGGTAACATGGTCCAATTCAGGACGTTTTCGCACCGACGGAGGGGTGGATGAGCCTGCGACGCATTGCCGGCGCGGTGGCCGCTGCGGCCGTGGTATCCGGTGCCGGCCTGCTGCTGGTGAGCGGTCCCAGCGCAGCCGCGCCACCCCCGCCGACGCCGGTCACCCTGGATGCGACCGGCATGTCCTCCTCGTCCTGCCCGCTGCCGCTGAACGGGTCGATCGCGCTGGTCCCGGGTACTGCCGTGCAGTTCAAGCCCGGCGTGCTCAGCGCGCTGTCCAGCGAGAAGCTGACCATCAAGCCGGCCCCGAACTCCACCGATCCGAACAGCTCCACCACCGTTGCGGTGCCGACCACCGGCACCAGCCCGATCACCTTCACCAGGGCGACCAGCTACGCCCTGACCTGGCAGATCAAGACCGTCAGCGTGCTGGGCGTGGTGGTCGGCCTGAACGACTACAAGGGCAAGTTGACCATCGCCAGCTCGGTGTCCAAGTGCCAGCTGGCGGTGCAGGTGCCGGTGCCCAGCGTGTCGGCGCCGGTGGTGCCGAGTCCGATCCTCAGCTCCGTCAACGGTGCGGTCTCCAGCGCGGTGGGTGGCGTGAACGGGGTGCTCAGCCCGATCAACAGCGCGCTGCCGCCGGTACCGACCGTGTCCGGGCTGCCTGGGCTGCCGGGCGTTCCCGGTACCGGCAGCTCGCCGGGCGCGAGCCCGTCGCCCGGTGCCAGCGTGCCCGGCACCATCTACCAGCCACACGGCCCGACGGTGGCCGACCGGACCGTGCCCAAGGGCTACGGCAGCGGTAGCGGTCAGGGCGGCGTCTACGTCCCGATCAGCGGCGGCTCGGGCAGCGGCGGCTCGGTCGGCGGCCTGCCGGCCACCGGCAACGGCGCCCAGGCCGGCGCGTCCGCCTCGCCCGCCGTCAAGTCCGGCGGCTCGCCGCGCACCGTGGAGCTGGCCACCAGCCGGCCCCGCTCCGCGCTGGGCGCGCTGCCCACCCTCACGGTGATCGTGGCGGTGCTGGCCCTGTCGGGTGCGACCGCGTCCTACGCCCGCACCTTCCTGCTGCAGCCGGCCGGCGCAGCGGCACAGGCCAAGCCCGGCGCCTGATCCTCCGATTCGTAGCCAGCCGGTGCCGCAGGCCCCCAGCCAGCCGGTGCCGCAGGCCCCCAGCCAGCCGGTGCCGCAGGCCCCCAGCCAGCCGGTGCCGCAGGCCCCGAGCCGGCCGGCGCCGATTTCGCTCCCGCAGCGGCAGCCGGTAACCTGACCAAGTTGCAGTCTGGGTGCAGGACGTCAGGTGTCCGGTGCCCGCCGGTGGCCGCGAATCACGGCATGCCGAACAGGCCGCTTCACCCTCCTGCCACGGACCGTCCGTGGCCGCCTGAGTCCACAGGAGGCTGGGTTACTCCCATGCGCCATTACGAAGTCATGGTCATCCTCGACCCCGAACTGGACGAGCGGACCATCGCTCCGTCCCTGGACACCTTCCTCTCCGTCATCAAGAAGGACGGCGGCAGCGTGGAGAAGGTAGACATCTGGGGCCGGCGGCGGCTGGCATTCGAGATCAACAAGAAGGCCGAGGGCATCTACGCCGTCATCGACCTCACCGCCGAGCCCGCCTCGGTGATCGAACTGGACCGGCAGCTCAACCTGAACGAGTCGGTGCTGCGCACCAAGGTGCTGCGGCCGACCGGGCAGAAGGCCCGCTCGCCGAAGTCCGACGGCAAGGCCGAGGGCCGTCCCGAGGCCAAGCGCCCCGAGAAGAAGACTGCCTGATGGCCGGCGAAACCGTCATCACCGTCGTGGGCAACCTGACGGCCGACCCGGAGCTGCGGTTCACCCCGTCCGGTGCGGCGGTCGCCTCGTTCACGGTGGCCTCCACGCCGCGTAACTTCGACCGGCAGACGAACGAGTGGAAGGACGGCGAGGCGCTGTTCCTGCGCTGCTCGATCTGGCGCCAGGCCGCCGAGAACGTGGCCGAGTCGCTGCAGCGCGGCATGCGCGTCGTGGTCACCGGCCGGCTCAAGCAGCGCTCGTTCGAGACCCGCGAGGGCGAGAAGCGCACCGTCATCGAGCTCGACGTGGACGAGGTCGGCCCGTCGCTGCGCTACGCGACCGCCAAGGTCAACCGCACTCAGCGCGGTTCGTCCGGTGGCGGGTTCGGCGGCGACAGTTCCGGCCCGTCGATGCCGGCCGACGACCCGTGGGCGTCGTCGGCTCCGGCGTCGTCCGGCGGGTTCTCCGACGAACCGCCGTTCTGACCGCTGCCCGTCCTTCCAAGCCTGATCCAGCCTGATCCCATACGGAGTCTGTTCCCATGGCAAAGCCACCGTTACGCAAGCCCAAGAAGAAGTCCAACCCGCTCAAGACCTCGCGCATCGAAGCGATCGACTACAAGGACACCGCCCTGCTGCGCAAGTTCATCTCCGACCGCGGCAAGATCCGCGCCCGGCGGGTAACCGGCGTGAGCACCCAGCAGCAGCGTGAGATCGCCAAGGCGGTCAAGAACGCCCGCGAGATGGCGCTGCTGCCCTACACCTCGACCGCACGGTAAGGCAGGACGAAGATGAAGATCATCCTGACCCGTGAGGTGTCCGGCCTCGGCCTGCCCGGCGACATCGTCGAGGTGGCCGACGGCTACGGCCGCAACTACCTGGTGCCGCGCGGCTCGGCGATCCTCTGGACCAAGGGCGCCGAGAAGCAGATCACCCAGATCAAGCGGGCCCAGAACACCCGCGAGATTCGCGGCCTGGACCACGCCAACGAGATCAAGGCCCAGCTCGAGGGGCTGGCCGTCACCCTCAAGGCCCGTGCCGGCGACGGCGGCCGGCTGTTCGGCTCGGTGACCCAGGCCGACGTGGCCAACGCGGTGAAGGCCGCCGGCGGCCCGACGGTGGACAAGAAGCGGGTGCACCTGCCCGGGCACATCAAGACCACCGGTTCGCACAGCGTCACCATCGAGCTGCACCCCGACGTGGTGGCCACCGTGCCGGTCACCGTCACCGCCAGCTAGCCGGCCAGCACCGAACTAGCCCCCGCGCGGCCGAGTCATAAGTACGGCTGCGCGGGGTCCGGCTGGTTATTTGTAGCTCCAGAGGACCCGGAACTCGCTCAGGCGAGGACCGGGTCCTCGGCGTGCCCGGCCCCGGTGGCGAGGGCCTCGGGTGACCGTCTGGAACGGGTGCCCGCTTGTTCCGCGCTCGGGCGGGGAACCGCTCTCCTGGGCGAGCCGTCCAGATTCTGAGAACCGGTTCGCGCAACCTGTGGATATGTGGTAGCCGGGCGTAAGCGCCGTGTTACCGGACGAGCCCGTTCCGTGTAGTAGTAAACCGGGTGCTTACAACGGTCGAGGTCGTCGCCTTCTTAAAAATTACTTTTCCTCCACAGGGTGAGCACAAGCCAGCCCAGCAATCCTGGGCTTTGTAACCGCTTCCTGGGAGTTATTCACAGCTCTGTCCCCAACTCGTGAACATTCACACCCGGCGTTGCCCACACCGTCCTCCACAGCTGGGTACACAGGCCGCGTTGCCCACCCGCTCCGGGGTCTCTAACGTCAGCGCGGTCCCAGGTACGGCCCCTCGCTTCGGCCCTGAATTACAGAAGTGTCAGTACCTGCGGGTATCCCTTGTCCCATGGCTGAACCGCTGACCCATAAGCCCCAGACGATTGGTAACGGTGTGACTTCTGGTCCCGGGCTTCGCGCGATCGGCGAGTCGGACGCTTCCAGCACCTCGGGGCCGAAGTTCGACCGCACCCCGCCGCAGGACATCGAGGCTGAGCAGTCGGTGCTGGGCGGCATGCTGCTGTCCAAGGACGCGATCGCCGACGTGGTCGAGGTGCTGCGCGGCGGCGACTTCTACCGGCCGGCCCACCAGTTGGTCTACGACGCGATCCTCGACCTGTACGGCCGGGGCGAGCCGGCCGACGCGGTCACCGTCGCCGCCGAGCTGACCCGGACCGGCCTGATCGGGCGGGTGGGCGGCCACCAGTACCTGCACACCCTGATCGCCGGGGTGCCGACGGCCGCGAACGCCGGCTACTACGCCGAGATCGTCGCCGAGCGCTCGATCCTGCGGCGGCTGGTGGAGGCCGGCACCCGGATCGTGCAGATGGGTTACGGGGCGGCCAGCGGCGAGGGCATGGCCGGCACCGTCGACGACGTGGTGGACCGGGCACAGGCCGAGGTCTACGAGGTGACCGAGCGGCGCACCAGCGAGGACTACGTCCGGATCGAGGACCTGCTCGAACAGACGATGGACGAGATCGACCGGATCCAGAGCAACGACGGTCGCGGTGGCATCCCCACCGGTTTCGAGCACCTGGACGAGATCACCCACGGCCTGCACCCCGGGCAGATGGTCGTGGTGGCCGGCCGTCCCGGGTCGGGCAAGTCGACGCTGGCGATGGACTTCGCCCGGTCGGCGGCGATCAAGCACCACCACCCGACGGTGATCTTCTCGCTGGAGATGAGCAAGCAGGACATCATGATGCGGCTGTTCTCCGCCGAGGCCCGGGTCAAGCTCAACGACATCCGGTCGGGGCGGATGAACGACGAGGACTGGCGCAAGCTCGCGCTGCGCACCTCCGAACTCGCCGAGGCGCCGCTGTTCATCGACGACTCGCCCAACCTGACCATGATGGAGATCCGGGCCAAGGCGCGCCGGCTCAAGCAGCGCCACGACCTGAAGCTGATCGTGATCGACTACCTGCAGCTGATGACCTCGGGCAAGCGGGTGGAGTCCCGGCAGCAGGAGGTCTCGGAGTTCTCCCGGGCGATGAAGCTGATCGCCAAGGAACTCGAGGTGCCGGTGGTGGCGCTGTCCCAGCTCAACCGTGGCCCCGAGCAGCGCACCGACAAGAAGCCGATGCTGTCGGACCTGCGCGAGTCGGGCTCGATCGAGCAGGACGCCGACGTGGTGTTGCTGGTGCACCGGGAGGACATGTACGAACGCGAGTCCCCGCGGGCCGGCGAGGCCGACATCATCATCGCCAAGCACCGCAACGGCCCGACCGGCCAGGCCACGGTCGCCTTCCAGGGCCACCTGTCCCGCTTCGTGGACATGCCGTCGTAGCCGTGCCTTCCAGCCCCGCCGTCGCGGACAGCCGGGTGAACCGTTGGGAGGCCGCCAGCGAGTGGCCGCTGACCTTCACCGCCGTGGTGTTCCTCCTCGCCTACGCCTGGCCGATCGTGGACCCCCACCTCCCGGGTGCGGCCAAGTCGGTGTGCAGGGCCGTCGACCTGCTCGCGTGGGGCATCTTCGTCTGCGACTACGTGGCTCGGTTGGCCCTCGCCGAACGGCGCCTGCAGTACTGGGCGCACCACCTGCTGGACCTGGCGGTCATCGCGCTGCCGGTCCTGCGACCGCTGCGGTTGCTCCGCCTGGTGATGCTGCTGAAGACGCTGAATCGGGGAGCGACGAACTCACTGCGGGGCCGGATCGCCATCTATGTCGCCGGCGGTACCGCCCTGCTGTTGTTCTGCGGGGCGCTGGCGATCCTGGACGCCGAGCGGGGGAAGCCCGGTGCGAACATCGAGAGTTTCGGCGATGCGGCCTGGTGGGCCGTCGTCACCGTCTCTACGGTTGGTTACGGCGACCGGTACCCGGTCACCGCCGAGGGCCGTGCGGTCGCGCTCGGCCTGATGCTCGGCGGCGTCGCCCTGCTCGGTGTCGTCACGGCGTCCATCGCCAGTTGGCTCATCGGCAGGGTGCAAGAGGTGGAAGCCGAGGCCGGGGCGGCTACCCGGGCGGATGTGGCGGCGCTGGCAGCACAGGTCGAGGATCTGCACCGGGTACTCGCCGAGCTACGGTCCGAACTGCTGAACCGGTAGCCACGAAGCCCTCAGGTGCGCGGGAGCGACCGGCGTGCCAGGTAGTCGTGCCACACCAGCATCGTCGCGATGGTGCGCAACGGAGCCCACCGCTCGGCGAGAGTGGCGATCTCGCCGGCCGGGGTGGACCGGGGCAGGCCCTCGAGGTGCTTGACCCCGTTGACCACGGCCAGGTCACCGCCGGGGAACACGTCCGTCCGGTGCAGCACCATGATCAGGTAGACGTCCACCGTCCAGTTGCCGATGCCCCTGATCCGCGTCAGGTCGCTTCTGACGCCGGCATCGGGCATGGTCTGCAGGGCGGCGAGGTCGAGCGCGCCTTCGGTCAGCGCTGTGGCCAGCGCCCGGACGTAGCCGGCCTTCTGCCGGCTGAACGACGCGGCACGCAGCTCATCGTCGGCCAGGTCGAGGATGGCTTGCGGCGAGACCGTGCCCACCAGCGCCCGCAGCTTCTCCAGGGCGGCTCGTGCGGAGGCCAGCGAGACCTGCTGCTCCAGGATGAACCACACCAGGGACTCGAAGGTGTTCGGGCGGCTCCAGAACGGCGGGTAGCCGGATGTGTCCACGATTCGTCGCAGGTGCCGATCGCGAGCTGCCAGCACGTCACACAGACCGGGCAGGTCAGATTCGGTAAAGGTGGCCGGTCCGGTCCCAGGATCGTTCATCGCTGCGTTAGACCCTAGCTCTTGGGCGTCGTGGACCGGCGCCGACGAGGACCGCGCGGCGCCCGGGGCACAATGCCAGGCATGCCCCTGACCGGTCAGGTGACGCTGCGGACGCAGCGGCTCGTCCTGGTGCCGCTGGCCGAGGAGCATCTGGAGTACGAGGTGGAACTCGACTCCGACCCAGAGGTGATGCGCTACCTCGGCAACGGGACCGCCCGCAGCCGCGTCGAGGTCGAGCGCTACCACCGGGCCCGGCTGGCGGTGGCCCAGCGGGCACCCGGGCTCGGGTTCTGGGCCGGCTTCGCCGGCGAGCGGTTCGTCGGCTGGTGGATCCTCGAACCGCCGGAGCGCGCCGATCAGGGACCGGTCGAGGGCCAGGCCGAACTCGGTTACCGGCTGCTGCGCCGGTACTGGCGGCAGGGCCTGGCCAGTGAAGGCGCCCGGGAGCTGGTCCGGCACGGCTTCGAGGACCTGCAGTTGCACCGGATCTTCGCCGAGACGATGGCGGTCAACGACGCATCCCGGGCCACCATGGCCTCGGTCGGGCTGCGCCACGTGCGCACCTTCACCGCCGGCTGGGACGAGCCGATCCCCGGTGCCGAGCAGGGCGAGGTCGAGTACGCGATCACCCGCGAGGAATGGCTCGCGCTGCCCGGTGAGGCCGCGAGATAGCGCCCTGCCCAGGTCAGGCCGCGAGATAGCGCCCTGCCCGGTGAGGCCGCGAGATAGCGCCCCCTGCCCAGGTCAGGTCGCGAGGTAGGGCTCGCCGGTGCCCGGCTGGGCCGGCCGCAGCAGCGGTGGGTGCAGCAGCGTGACGCTGCCGGCCCGGTAGAGCTGCGCCGGCCGGCCGCCGTCGCGGGTCGTCGTCGCCCCGGTGGGGGCGAGGAAGCCCTCGGTCTTGGTCACCTTGCGGTGGAAGTTGCGCGGGTCCAGCTCGGTGCCCCACACCAGCTCGTACACCCGCCGCAGCTCGGCGACCGTGAACTCCGAGTCGCAGAAGGCCGTCCCGAGCGGGGTGTACTCCAGCTTCGAGCGCGCCCGCTCCAGGCCGTCGAGCAGGATCCGGCGGTGGTCGAAGGCCAGCCGGCGTTGGCCGCCGGTCAGCTCGGCCACCGGTAGCCAGCGCGCCTCGGCGGCGTCGGTGCCGGCTAGCGGCGTCGGCAGCCGCGGGGCCAGCGCGAGGTAGGCGACCGTCACCACCCGCATCCGCGGATCGCGGTCCGGGTCGCCGTAGCTGGCCAACTGCTCCAGGTGCACCTGGGCACCCGTCAGCCCGGTCTCCTCGGCCAGCTCGCGGGCGGCGGCAGCGGTGAGTCCCTCGTCGGGCCGGACGAAGCCGCCGGGCAACGCCCAGCGGCCCTTCTGCGGCAGCTCGCCGCGCCGGACCAGCAGCACCGATAACCCCTCGTCGCGGATGGTGAACACGACCAGGTCGACGGTGACCGCCACCGGCGGGAACGCGGTCGGGTTGTAGCTGGTCACCACCGCAGCCTAGCAAGTAATCGTCAGCTTGACGATATCGATCGCGGAGCGCTATCGTCACTTTGACGATTAGAGGAGGTGGCCACCGTGGCCGACATCGCCCGCTACCCATTTGCCCGGCACCTGCGCGGAAGCGCGACCGGGCATGTCCAGCACGTGCGCAACGGGGTGACCGTCCATGCGGGGACCGGTACCTCGTTCTGGTTCCGCCCGCTGTCGGCGGTGCTGTCCGAGATCCCGGTGGACGACCGGGAGCTGCCGTTGCTGTTCCACGTCCGCACCGCGGACTTCCAGGACGTCACCGTGCAGGCGACCCTGACCTACCGGCTCACCGATCCGGAGCTCGCCGCGGCCCGGGTGGACTTCTCCGTCGACCCCGACACCGGGCGCTGGCGTGCCACCCCGCTGGAACAGGTCGCCGGCCTGCTGACCGAGAGCGTCCAGCAGTACGCGCTCGACCTGTTCGCCGCGATGTCGCTGACCGAGGCGTTGACCGGCGGGGTCGCCGCCATCCGCACCGCGGTCGCCGCCGGCCTGACCTCCGACCCGCGGCTGGCCGAGACCGGCATCGCCGTGGTGGATGTGCGCGTCGTGGCCATCCGCCCCGAGCCCGAGGTGGAGAAGGCACTACGCACCCCGGCCCGCGAGCGGGTCCAGCAGGACGCCGACAAGGCCACCTACCAGCGGCGCGCGGTCGCCGTCGAACGGGAACGCGCGATCAGCGAGAACGAGCTGCAGAGCCAGATCGAGCTGGCCCGCCGCGAGGAGCAACTGGTCGGCCAGCGGGGCACCAACGCCCGCCGGGAAGCTGAGGAGAACGCGGCTGCCGGCCAGATCGCCACCGAGGCCGAGGCCGAGCGCGCGCAGCGGCTGGCGCTGGCCCGGGCCGAGGGGCTGCGTGCCGTCGGCGAGGCCGAAGCAGCCGCGGAAGCAGCCAAGCTCGCCGCCTACCGCGACCTGCCGGAAACCCTGCTGCTCGGGCTCGCGGTCAAGGAGCTCGCCGCCAACCTGCCCCACATCGACAGCCTGGTGCTGACCCCGGACCTGCTGGCCCCGGTGCTGGCCCGGCTCGGCGGCGGTGCTCGCCCAGCGGCCCAGCCGGCGACGCAGTCATGACGCTCGCGCCCCGGGTGGTGGTCGTGCACCGCTCCACGGAACTCGACGAGCTGCTCGCCCAGCACGGCACCCGGGGCCAGGCCGCGTTCTTCCTGTCCACCCGCGGCCGGCGCATCGAGGACCTCGAGGAGCGGCACGCCGGCAACCGCGCGGCGCTCACGGCCGTGTCCGCCGCGATCCCGCTGGACTGGCGGCGCGGCCTGGTGGAACGCGACGACCTGGCCCGGTTCCTGTTCGCCCCGGACGACCTGATCGTGGTGGTCGGGCAGGACGGCCTGGTGGCCAATGTCGCCAAGTACCTCGACGGGCAGCCGGTCATCGGCATCAACACCGATCCCGCCCGCAACCCCGGGGTGCTGGTCCGGCACCAGCCCCGGGACGCCGCCGAGCTGCTGCATGCCGTCGCCGACGTCGAGGAGCGGGTCATGGTCGAGGCGGCCACCGACGACGGCCAGTCGCTGCGGGCGCTCAACGAGATCTACCTCGGCCATCCGAGCCACCAGACCGCGCGCTATACCCTCAGCCTGCCTGGGCTCCAACCCGAGCCGCAGGCGTCGTCCGGGCTGATCGTCGCGACCGGCACCGGCGCCACCGGCTGGTGCCGGTCGATCTGGCTGGAGCGGCACAGCGAACTGGCGCTGCCGGCACCGGAGGAAGCGCTGCTGGCCTGGTTCGTGCGGGAGGCCTGGCCATCGCCGGCCACCGGCACCAGCCTGACCGAGGGCGTGCTCGGCGCCGCCAGCCTGACGGTCGGCGTCGACTCCGAGCACCTGGTGGCCTTCGGCGACGGCATCGAGGCCGATCACCTCAGCTTGTCCCGGGGCCAGCGGGTCACCATCGGGCGGTCCGCCCGCACGCTGCGGCTGGTGCGCTGACGCGGGGTGGCGGTACTACGACCAACGTCTTATCGCGCGCCGGTTGTGTCCTACCTAGGTTGATGGCGCACCGGTGGCCGAGAACCTCCTTAAATGGCAGGGCGAACCTCGGGCCCCGGCAGACCCTCACCCCCTGTACTAGGAGAAACCATGCCGCACAAGCTCGACCTTCGCACCACCTCGATGGTGGCCCTGGTGGCCGCCGCGACCATCGGCCAGGCGCTGCTGGCCGGCCAGGCGGGTGCCGTCACCGCCACCAAGACCCAGCTGTCCGGCGGCCAGTTGCGCATCGAGGGCCAGGCCGCACCCGGCCAGTTCGTGATCGCCGAGTCGACCACCAGCGCGGCCGGCGCCCGGGCCGACGTGAAGGGGCTCTACAAGATCCAGGCCACCGGCTTCACCGCTCCGGACTGCAAGGTCACCATCCGGGACGGCAGCACGCCGACCGCCACGGTGACGCTGTCCGGCTGCACCCCGTCGATCGTCCCGGTGCCCGCGGTGCCGGCGCCGCCCACCGGCTCCTGCGTGATCACGCCGGTCGCCCCGGCCACCCTCACCGCCGGCAGCAACTCCACCGTCTGGTTCCAGACCACCGGCTGCGACACCACCTCCGGCAACGGCGCCCCGGTGCAGTGGAAGGTGGTCGCCGGGGTCCTCCCCACCGGAATGACCGGCCCGAACTTCCAGGGCAGCACCGGCGGCAACATCATCGGAATCCCCAGCATCCCGGGTACCTACCGGTTCACCCTTCAGGTCACCGACGACATCGGTGCCACCGACCAGGAGAACGTCACGGTCACCGTCGTCTGACGCTCCGGGTGCGCATGCGGTCCGGGCGCTAGCCTCGCCGCCATGACCGGTGCCGAGCGGCTGATCAGGACCGCCACCGCCGCCGACGCGGCGGCATGCGCCGAGATCTACGCGCCCTATGTGACCGGTACCGCCGTCTCCTTCGAGACCGAGCCGCCGTCGGCGCAGGAGATGGCCAACCGGATCGCCGCTGCCGTCCGCACCCACGCCTGGCTGGTGCTGGAGGAGGCCGGCCGGGTGGTGGGCTACGCCTACGCCGGCCCGTTCAACCCGCGCGCGGCCTACCGGTGGTCGGCCCAGGTGAGCGTCTACCTCGAGCCCGGCGGGCAGCGGCGCGGCGGCGGCCGGGCGCTGTACCAGGCCCTGCTGGCCCGGCTGGCCGAACGCGGTTTTCGCACCGTCCTCGCGGGCATGACGTTGCCCAACGACGCCAGCGAGGGCCTGCACCGGGCGATGGGGTTCACCCCGGTCGGAACGTACCGCCAGGTCGGCTTCAAGCACGGGTGCTGGCACGACGTGGCCTGGGTGCAGCGCAACATCGGCAGCGCTGCCCCCGGGCCTCCCGCCGAGCCGCGCTAGCGCTTGCTGGACCCTCCCGCGCCCGGATTCCGGCCGGGAAGCAGCCGGCGGTGGTAAGGCGCAGGCGCCGGAACCCGGGCGTGTGGGAGGGCATCCCGGAGGCTAGCAGAATTCGAACACCCGTGCGATTATTTCCGGGTGCGCGAGAAGGCCTCGATCCTGCACGCCGACCTGGACTCGTTCTACGCCTCGGTCGAGCAGCGTGACGACCCCCAGCTGCGCGGCCGCCCGGTGGTCGTCGGCGGCGGCGTGGTGCTGGCCGCCAGCTACGAGGCCAAGGCGTTCGGCGTCCGCACCGCCATGAACGGCCGGCAGGCCCGGCAACTGTGCCCGGACGCGATCGTGGTGCCGCCCCGGATGGCCGCGTACTCGGCCGCCAGCAAGGCCGTCTTCGAAGTGTTCCGGACCACCACGCCGGTGGTGGAGCCGATGTCGATCGACGAGGCGTTCCTCGACGTCGGCGGCCTGCACCGGATCGCCGGCTCCCCGACCGAGATCGCGGTCCGGCTGCGGCAACGGGTCCGGGACGAGGCCGGCCTGCCGATCACGGTGGGGGTGGCGCGCACCAAGTTCCTGGCCAAGGTGGCCAGCGGGGTGGCCAAGCCGGACGGGCTGCTGGTGGTGCCGGCCGACGGCGAGCTGGCGTTCCTGCACCCGCTGCCGGTGGAGCGGCTCTGGGGCGTCGGCCGGGTCACCGCCGAGAAGCTGCACAGCCGCGGCATCCGCACCGTCGCCGAGCTCGCCGCGGTGGACGAGCGGTCGCTGCGGGCGATGCTGGGCGGCGCGTCCGGGCGACACTTGCACGCGCTGGCGCACAACCGGGACCCGCGCCCGGTCACCGTCGGGCGCCGGCGGCACTCGATCGGCGCCCAGTGCGCGCTGGGCCGGCGCCGGCTGTCACCGGCCGAGCTGGACGGCCGGCTGATGGTGCTGGTGGACCGGGTCTGCCGGCGGCTGCGTACCGCCGGCCGGCTGTGCCGCACCGTGGTGCTGCGGTTGCGGTTCGACGACTTCAGCCGGGCCACCCGCTCGCACACGCTGGCGGCCGCCACCGACGACACCGCCGCGGTGCTGGCGGCGCTGCGGCAGCTGTTGCGGGCCAATGCCGGCCTGCTGCGCGAGCGGGGCATCACCCTGATCGGGGTGAGCCTGGCCAACCTGGACAACGCCGACGCCGTCCAGCTGGAGCTGCCGTTCACCCGGCGCAGCCCGCTCGACCTGGACTCGGCGGTGGACCGGGTCCGGGACCGCTACGGCAGCTCGGCGATCACCCGGGGCGCGCTGCTGCGCGTCGATCCGGGCCTCGCCGTCCCGCTGCTACCGGACTAGCCCCGCTCGCAGCCGATGCCGTCGCCGTCCCGGTCCAGGTCGTACGGGTCGTCACCGGTGACCTCTACCGGGCCATGGACGTAGCGCGGCCCGTTGCCGGAACCGCTGGCACAGTCGATGTCGCCGTAGCCGAGCGGGATGCACGGGCTGTAGCCCGGCTCGCAGCCGGAGGCCTGGGCCGGCGGCTTGGCCGCGGCGGACCGGGACGCTTCGGCTGCCGCCGATCGAGATGCCTCAGCCGCGGCTGCCGAGCGCGACGCCTCGGCCGCAGCCCGGGACGCGGACGCGCTGGCGGCAGCCTTGGACGCGGCGGCCGAGCGGGAGGCGGCAGCCTTGGACGCGGCGGCCGAGCTGGCCGCGGCGGCGGCACGAGAAGCAGCGGCCTTGGAGGCAGCCGCCGAACCGGCAGCCGCTCGGGACGCCTCAGCCGCGAGGGACGCCTGAGCCGCTCGGGACGCTGCTGCCGAACTCGCCGCGGCAGCGCTGGCCGAAGCCGCGCTGTTCCCGGCAGTCGGCGAACCCGCCGGTACCGCGGCCAGCCGGTCCGGCGTCCGGTTGGTCGATGAGGACGACGGCGCGATGCCGACGAGAAGGAGCACGAAGGCGACCACGGCGCTGATGATCCAGAACCGGATCGTGCGGCGGCCAGCCCAGGCCTGCAGAGCGGCGAGATTCAACGGAGCGTCCTTCGGAGCGGTTAGCTAACGACAATCCAATCTAACCGGACCCGCACCAAAAGAACGCCGACTTAACAAATATGTGACTTTGGTCCCGAGGTCAGCTGTGCGCCCGCGCCAGCCGGTGCCACAGCCACCGCTGCACCAGCAGGGTCGCCACCCCGGCCACCGTCATGCCGGCGAGATTCACGACCAGCTGGGTCAGCGACCCGAGGCCCTGCCGGGGCTCCCAGAGCGCCAGTGACAATGCCAGGTCACCGGCGGCCGGCACCGTGGTGACCGAGATGAACACCCCCACCAGGGCGTTGGACCGTCCGGCGGTCTGGGACAGCACCCCGGCGCAGCCGGCGATCAGCGCCACCACCACCGACCACCGGTCCGGCCGCCAGATGAAGCCGGTCAACGGCCGGGGAGCGGTGACCGTGGCCGGGTGGATCCAGCCGAGCAGCCGGACGGCCAGCGCGCACGCCACCGCGATACCGATCGCGAGCAGGAAGCCCCTGACCAGCAGCAGGAGCGCCCGGCGGCTCAGCTCGGCGCGCCGCAGCGCCAGCCCCAGGGCAAGCGCTGCGACCACCCCGAACTCCGGCCCCACCACCATCGCTCCGACCACCAGGATCGCCGAATCGGTGATCACGGCGACCGAGGCCAGGATCACCGCGATGGTGAGGAAGGCGTAGTACGACCAGGCGCCGGCCACCTGGGAGTCGGCCTGGTCCAGCACGGCGTCCCAGATCACCGCGTCGTCCGGCGAGCCCGGCGCGGCCCGCTCGGCGGCGCGGGCGTTGGCCGACGGCGCTGCCTCGATCACCGACAGCGTGACGCCGCCCTCGTCGTACAGCCCGGCCCGGCGCAGCATGCCCAGGATGTCGCTGACCGCCTCCCGGGTGACATCGCACAGCACCAGGTCGCCCGCCGGGCGGACGGCGGCGCCGGCCAGCCGCACCACGTTGGTGACCCGGGGGTCAATCTCCAGCGCACCGAGCACCACCGCCGACTGCTCGCCGGGCACCACCAGGCGCAGATGCATCACCGGGGCATCCTCGCATCGAGCGGCCGCGGGCCGTCGCGGCGCTGCTGATTCAATGGGCCGTTGGCAGTCCAGACAACCGAAGGGATCGCCGGTGTCCGAGCGCTGGTACAAGGAAGCGGTCATCTACTGCGTCGAGGTCGACACCTTCGCCGACTCCGACGGCGACGGCTGTGGCGACCTGCCGGGCCTGATCAGCCGGCTGGACTACCTGGCCCGGCTCGGGGTGACCTGCCTGTGGCTCAACCCGATCCATCCCTCGCCGCAGCGCGACGGCGGCTACGACATCACCGACTACTACGGCATCGACCCGCGGCTGGGCAGCCTGGGTGACTTCGTCGAGCTCGCCAGCCAGGCCCGCTCGCGCGGCATCCGGCTGCTGCTCGACCTGGTGGTCAACCACACCTCCGACGAGCACCCGTGGTTCCAGGCGGCCCGCAGCGACCCGGACTCGCCGTTTCGCGACTTCTACGTCTGGAGCGCCGACGAGCCGCCGGACCGCCGGCAGGGCATCGTGTTCCCCGGCGAGCAGACCGAGACCTGGACCAAGGACCCGGCCGCCAAGCTCTGGTACTACCACCGCTTCTACAACTTCCAGCCCGACCTGAACTGGTCGAACCCGGCGGTCCGCGCCGAGATCAAGAAGGTGATGGGCTTCTGGCTGCAGCTGGGGGCATCCGGCTTCCGGATCGACGCCGCGCCGTTCGTGATCGAGCAGATCAGCGCCGGGGTGGACCCCGGCCCGATGGACTGGCAGATCCTCGACGACTGGCGCCAGGACGTGCAGTGGCGCAGTGCCGAGGCGGTGCTGCTGTGCGAGGCCAACGTCGAGGCCGAAGACATCCCGAAGTACTGCGCGGCCGCCCCGGGCGGCCCCAACGACCGGACGCACATGATGTTCGCCTTCGGGCTGAACGCCCGGCTGTGGCTGGCGCTGGCCCGCTGCGACGCCGAGCCGCTGATCGAGGCGCTCGGCAGCATGCCCAAGCTGGCGGCGATGGCGCAGTGGGCCACCTTCCTGCGCAACCACGACGAGCTCGACCTGAGCAAACTGACCGACGACCAGCGTGCCGACGTGATGCGCGCCTTCGCGCCCAAGCAGGACATGCGGCTGTACGGCCGGGGCATCCGGCGCCGGCTGGCGTCGATGATGAACGGCGACCAGGCGCGGATCCGGCTGGCCTACTCGCTGCAGTTCACCATGCCCGGCACCCCGGTGCTGCGCTACGGCGAGGAGATCGGGATGGGCGAGGACCTCAAGCTGCCCGGCCGGGAGGCGATCCGCACCCCGATGCAGTGGGACGCCGGCCGGTCCGGCGGGTTCTCCACCGCCCCGGTCCAGCAACTGGTGCGGCCGGTACCGGCCCGCGGCAACTTCACACCCAAGCGGGTGAACGTGGAGCAGCAGCGGATGGACCGGCAGTCGCTGCTGAGCTGGTTCCAAGAGCTGATCCGGGTGCTGCGGGAATGTCCGGAGATCGGGGTGGGCCGGGTCAGCGTGCTCGACGAATCGTTACCCCGGTCGGTGCTGGCGCACCGCTACGAGGCGCCCGAGGGCGCGGTGCTGCTGCTGCACAACCTGGCCGACACCGCGGTGACGCTGGATCTCAGCAAGGCCGATCTGGGCATCGTCCGGGGTGGCAAGAAGCCCTACGAGGTGTTCTCCGACGCCGACTACGAGGCGCCGGCCGGCAGCCTGGCACAGCTGCGGCTCAACGGCTTCGGCTACCGCTGGATCCGGCTGCGCCGCGGCGCGGCCGGCTGATCCGCAGGTCGCGGGCAGCCGGGTTCCCGGTCGCCGGGCGGCCACTCGACGAGCGAGCGTCCGGCGACCGGGCGCTCAGCTCAGCCGGTAGCGGCGGCCAGGCCGGCCTTGAGCGCCGAGGCGATCCGGACCACCCGGCGTCCCTGGTAGGCACCGGCGTTGCGGGCGGTGTCGTCCACCGGCAGGTCACCCTGGCCGGCGACATGGCTGGTGCCGTAAGGGTTGCCGTCGGCGAACTTGACCGGGTCGGTGTAGCCGGGGGCGACCACGATGCCGCCGAAGTGGTGGATGGTGTTGTAGAGCGCGAGCAGGGTGGACTCCTGGCCGCCGTGCTGGGTCGAGGTCGCGGTGAAACCGCTGTAGACCTTGTCGGCGAGCAGGCCCTGTCCCCACAGCGGACCCAGGGTGTCGAGGAACTGCTTGAGCTGCGAGGCGACGTTGCCGAACCGGGTCGGCGTGCCGAGGATCACCGCGTCGGCCCACAGGATGTCCTCGCCGCTGGCGACCGGCACGTCCTGCGTCTCGGCGGCGTGGCTGGCCCAACCGGCGTTGGCGGCGATCGCCTCGGCCGGGGCGAGCTCGGCCACCTTGCGCAGCCGCACCTCGGCGCCGGCCTTTTCGGCCCCCTCGACGATGGCCTTGGCCAGTTCGTAGACCGTGCCGGTCGAGGAGTAGTAGATGACGGCGACCTTGGTGGGTTCGGGCATGAAGACTGCCTTTCGGGAAGTGGCGCGGAACTCTCGGACGTTCGCTTGAACGCTCAATAACTGCCTGGTGATTCCCGTGCGGTCGCTGCAGCCGAACTCAGATGGTGGGATGTGCAACAAATCGCCGGCTCATACGTCTTGGGAGTAGAGCGCGACGACGCCACGAGGTGGGCCCGGAATGGACACGACGACGGTCTGGCTGGCAGCCGACCGGCAGCCGCTCGCCCCGGGGGACGACCGGCGCTTCGCCGCGCTCTACCGGGCCCAGTGGTGGCCGATGCTGCGGCTGGCCCAGGGCCTGGTCGACGACGTCGGCTCCGCCGAGGATGTCGTGCAGGACGCCTTCGCCGGGCTGTACCGCACCTGGGACTGCGCCCACCTGATGGATGACACCCAGGGCGCGGTCCGGTACCTGCGGGCCAGCGTGGTCAACGGTGCCCGCTCCGCGCTGCGCCGGCGCCGGACCGTCCGGATCTGGCTCGGCGGGCTGCGCGACACCGGCGAGCACGCGCCACCCGCCGACGAGCCGGCGCTGCGTTCGGCGGACCGGGAGCAGGTCAGGCGGGCACTGGCCGCCCTGCCCCGCCGGCAACGCGAGGTGCTCACCCTGCGGTTCCTCGCCGACCTCACCGACACCGAGATCGCTGACGCGACCGGCATGTCACCCGGCCACGTCCGGTCCGCCGCCAGCCGGGGCATGGCCGCCCTGCGTGCGCTCTGGGGGGAACTGGCGTGACCGGTTTCGACACCACCATCAGCGACCTCGTCAACTCCGCGGTCGACGCCGAGCTCGCCGGCCGCCGGATGCCGCCCGACTTCGACCGGCTGGCGCTGGTCGACCGGCCGAGGCCGGCCGTGGGTCTGCGGCAGTGGGCCGTTCCGGTGCTGGCGGCGACGATGGCCGCGCTGCTGGCGGCGGGCATGGTCCTTGCCATCGCGCTGAACCGGCAGCCGGGGCTGCGCCGGGCACACCTGCCGAGCACGCCGGTGCTGTCCACGCCGGTGCCGTCCACGCCGGTCTCGCGGCCGGCTGCCTTCCCCGACGCCGGAGGCGTTCCGGAGGCGGCCGGCGTCCCCGGCGTGTCGATCGGGCCGGTGTCGGAGCAGGACGCCGCGGTGTTCCGGGACACCGGGTCCTACTACGCCAACCCTGGGATCGTCGGGTACTCCCGTCCGGAGCCCAAGCCCGGCGAGCCGCTGTTGTTCACCGTCAAGTACATCGCCGGCCTGGACAGTCCCGAGGTGGCGGTGCTGTCCTGGAGCTTCGGCGGCGTCACCGAGGGAGACTGCCCTGGTCCGTTCCTGATCCGGCCGGTGCACACCTACCTGCTGCGCTGCCGGGCGGTGCTGCGCCCCGGTGTGCCCGGCGACCTGACCCTGTCCTACCGCGCCGAGCACTCCGAGGGCGGCGTGCTGCTCGGCATCAACTGTCCGAAGTGCGTGAACCCCTACGACGCGGCGGCACAGCAACGGGCCGCTGTCCACTTCGCCGAGCTGACCGCGGGCGTGCCGGAGTCCACCGAGGTGACCGGGGTCGCGGTCGGTCCGGCGTCCGCCGCGCACCCCGGTTACACCGGCCTGGGCGGCCCGCCCCGGGAACTGGCCGCCGGCCAGGTGGTGCCGGGCCGCAGCTATTCGTTCACGGTGGACTACATCGTCGCCTCGGACGGCGACCCGGTGGCGATCCTGTCGGTGACGCTGGCCGGCGTCGCGGCCGGACGGTGCCCGGACCCGTTCCTGGCTCGGGCCGGGCACACCTACCGGATCTCGTGCCAGGCGACGTTCCGGACGCCGGCGTCCGCCCAGCTGGAGATCTCCAGCCAGTCGGTGATCGGCCGGCAGACCCAGACCTCGCCGCTCCTCGAACCTGATCGCTGAACCGCCGGTCGGGCGCCCTAGGAGGTGGGGATGTCGGCGGCCCGCAGGGCCAGCGCCATGAACGCGTCGGCCCGGCGCTGGTCGCTGGTGCGAGGCTCGAACCGGCCGCGGGCCATCGCGTCGGCGTCCATCAGGATCAGCTCGGCCTCGACCCGCATCAGCGCCCGGATCAGCGGGCAGTTGGTGGGCAGGTGCATGCTCAGCCGCACCACACCGTCGCCGGCCGGGGACAGCTGCGCCTCCACCAGCGCGTCGAGCAGCTCGTCGCGTCGCTCTCCGGCCACGAGGTCGGCGCCGTAGTCGTGCATGCCGGGCAGCCTAGGCCGCCCGGCCGGCGATGTGCAGCAAATGGCGGAGTTCGCGAGGCCGGCACGGGAATCAGTGCAGGCAGAACTCGTTGCCCTCCGGGTCGGCCAGCGTGATCGCGTAGTGCTCCACGCCGTCGGGGTCGAGCTCGGCCACCCGGCGCGCGCCGGCCCGCACCAGCCGCTGCGCCTCGGCCTCGATCCGCCGCCGGCGCTCCGGCAGCGGCACCTGGTGGCCGCCGCCGATCTCCAGGTCCAGGTGCAGCCGGTTCTTGACCTGCTTGGCCTCGGGAACGACCTGGAACCAGATCCGCGGGCCGTGGCCGTCCGGGTCGATCACCGAGTCGCACAGCGCGGAGTCGGTGATCTCCCGCTCCGGCATCCCGATGCTGCGCAGGAACTCGTACCAGCTGTCGAAGCCGGCCGGTGGCGGCTCGGGCACGTAGCCGAGCGCCTCGCACCAGAACCGGACCAGCCGGATCGGATCCCGGCAGTCGACGGTCACCTGGAACTGGGTAGCCACGTCGGGAGATCCTGCCCCATCGTGAGCCGCCCGGCTCAGCTCTTCTCGATGTGCGCGCAGCTGGCCAACCCGTAGTCGGCGAGGTAGGCCTGCACCGCGTCACTGTGGTCGGGTACCGCCGACAGGTCGGCGACCGCCGCCTGGACCGCGGCGTCGTCGTGGGCGTCGAGGGCCCGCAGCAGCGCCTGGCCGGCCGGCCGGAAGGCCGCGAAGTCGGCTCGCTCGAGATCCAGCCAGTTCTTCTCCAGCTGGGCCCGCTCACCGGTCCGGACGACCAGCGCCTCGGCGTGCGAGATGTAGACCGGCATGATGCGCAGCACGCCGTTCACGAAGACCCGCATGGCCGTGTCGTCGGTCGGGGCGGGCAGCGACTGCAGTTGCGCGTCGACCGCCGAGCACATCGCGTTCGCGTCGATCAGAAAGTCGGGCTTGGAGATCACGTCGCGCGGTGAGCCCGCCGAGGTGGAGGCGAAGGCAGGTACGGACGGGCCCGCGCCGCTGCCCGGCGCCGACGACGCAGGGCTGGAACCGGCCGGCGACGGGCTGGAGCCGGACGGCGCACCGGGCGCGGCCGACTTCGAGGAGCTGCCGCAGCCGGCCAGCGCGATGCCCAGCACCACCAGCGGGGCGAGCCATCCGGTCGAGCGGGTCATCCGGGGCCTCCAGTCCGTAGCCAAGGCCCCATTCTGCACCTTTGCCCCGGACGGGGCCGGGCGGCGGCTACGGCGTGACCGGGCCGGCGAGGTCCCAGCCGGGCACGTTCATCCGGCGGGTGACGTCGCGGCGGTGCACCGGCTCGCCGCACTCGGCGCAGGTCCAGGACGCGTTCAGCACGTGGTCGTGGTGCCACAGGGTGATCGGCGGCTCCGAGTCGACGGCCCACGCGTCGCCCCATTCCAGCAGCGCCTGTAGCACCGGCGTCAGCGCCCAGCCGGCCGGCGTGAGGTGGTAGTCCGAGCGAGGCGGGGACTGCTGGTACGGGCGGCGTTCGAGCACACCGGCCTCCACCAGCACCTTGAGCCGGGCGGCCAGCCGGTCACGGGGCGCCCCGGTGTTGCGGGCGATCTCGCTGAAGCGCCGGTTGCCGAACATCACCTCGCGGACCGCCAGCAGCGACCACCGGTCGCCGACGAGCTCC